>VOFK01004012.1_pt1 | contig 10068 bp, 21 predicted proteins | sample 5384121 | NCBI WGS metagenome assembly VOFK01 (sample SAMN12384730, study PRJNA508395) | human gut metagenome | isolation source: healthy gut J | host: Homo sapiens | reverse complement strand
CAGTATGCTTCGTTCGGTTACGTATTAAATAAATTCTCCCAACAAGGAGCAGCCCATGAGCGAAAATGCAAAGGCGTCGAATGTCAACCGCGCCAAACTCTACCAGCTGGTACTGTTTCCGCTGAACAACGGTGCCACCAATGTTCATTATGTCCTGGTGCTTACATTGCCACCTTTGGCAGCAATGCTGGCGTTGGGCACCCTGTTTGCCTCGGTCATGGTCACGGCCATGCGTCTGTGCGACGCCATCACCGACCCGATCATCGGCGCGCGCTGATGGACCGCACGAACGGCAAGTTCGGTAAGTTCCGTCCGTTCATGGCCATCGGCAACATCATCATGGCCGTCAGTTATCCTGATTTTGTACGGCATCACCCCCCATGATCCCCTGATACCATGATGTGGGCGCGCTATGCCGCGTTTGTGGGACTGTATTTTGTCTGGGTCATCGGCTATACGTTCCAGACCAGCTGCACCTGCCCGGCCAGACTGTGCTGACCAACGACCCGGAAGCAGCGCCCGCTCTTCACGATCTTTTTAACACGGTCGGCTCCCTGCTGGGCATGGGCATCATGCAGTTTCTGGCGCCGATTTTGGCCAAAAGCTTTGAGGGCGGCTACTCCTCCGCAGGGTTTCTTCCGCACGCTGGCCCCGGTCGGCATCGCTATGTCCGTTGTGCTGACCATCCTGGCCATCATCGGCATCTGGGAGAAGGACCAGCCCAAGTACTTCGGCATCGGCGGCGAAAAAGCCCCAGAAGGTCAAGGTCAGCGAATATATCCAGATCATCAGGAAAACAAGCCCATGCAGCGGCTGATGATCGCGGGTGCCGGCACCAAGCTGGCGCTCTCCATCGCCAACAACACAACGGTCCTCTGCATGCTGTACGGCTGCATGATGGGCGCTTACGATGGGCTGTATCTGCCCATGATGGTGCTGGGCTATCTGTTCAGTGTGCCGTTCTTCCTGCTTTCTCTGTGCGCACCAGCCAGAAGAAGGGCCAGAAGGCAAGCCTGACAAAAGTATGTCGGTGTGGCGCTGGCCTGCTATGTCGGCGTGCTGGTCCTGCTGCTGCTGTGGGGCCACGGCGATGCATTCCACCTCAGCCTGCTGGGGGAGAATGGCTTGTCCATCAATCTGTACACGGTTTTGTTTGTCCTCTTCTTCGGCATCGGCTACGGTGCATACTACGCCACTGCCGATATGCCTATCCCGATGGTCGCCGACTGCTCCGATTACGAGACCTACCGCTCCGGCAAGTATATCCCCGGCATCATGGGTACGCTGTTCAGCCTTGTCGATAAGCTGGTGTCCAGTCTGGCTGCCACGGTCGTCGGCATCGCTGTGACCTTCATCGGCCTGAACAACCTGCCTACCCAGTATGACCCCTCACGCCGGGCATGAACACTGTTGTCCTCGTCCTGTTCTGCGTCATCCCGATGGTCGCCTGGGCGGCCACCCTCATCGCCATGAAGGGCTACGCCCTGACCGGTGAGAAGATGAAGGAGATTCAGGCTGTCAACGCCTGCCGCCGCGATGCCGTTGCAAACGGTATGACGCTGGAGGCTGCCATGGAGAAGTGGCAGACCCTTGACCAGCTGCCCGAAAGCTACCGCGCCTGATTTGCCATTTTCTTTTCTCTTCATAAACAGCCCTGCGCCCCCGGAAGCCTCCGGGGCGCGCAAATTCGTGAATAAAACTTTCGCAGAAGGCTTGACTTTTGGGTGCGGATTGTGGTATTATATCTCTCGCAGTCAATGCGATTTGAGCGGAAGTGCTGGAATCGGCAGACAGGCACGTTTGAGGTGCGTGTGTCTATGACGTGTGGGTTCAAGTCCCATCTTCCGCACCAAGGAAAAAGTCCTACAGTTTTTTCGCTGTAGGACTTTTCTTTTTTGCTTTTATAAAGAAATGAGGGGTGCCGCAATGCAAAACCTGCTGTTTAGTCTGAATGCCACCATGCCGGTGTTCTTTGTCATGGTGGTGGGGGGTATCTGCTGGGGCAGATTGGCTTTTTGCCGCCTGCATTCTGCAAGGCAGCGGATAAGCTTTTTGCTTTAAGGTCACGCTGCCTGTCATGCTGTTTCTCGACATGGGCAGTGTGGATATTCTGCATGATTTCCAGCCCAGATTTGTGCTGTTTTGCTTTGCGGCTACGCTTGTCGGCATTCTAGCCGTCTGGGCAGGGGCCAAGCGCTTCCTGAAGGACAAAGCTCTGGTAGGGGAGTTTGTGCAGGCGGGCTACCGCAGCAGCGCCGCCGTGCTGGGTGTGGCGTTCATCCAGAATATCTACGGCAATGCGGGCATGGCCCCGCTGATGATTCTGGGCAGCGTGCCGCTGTTCAACATTTTTGCCGTGCTTATCTTAATGATGGAATCCCCCTTGCAGCGCAGCACACCGAGCGCCGGGCAGCTGCTGCGCGGGGTTGCCACCAATCCGATTTTGCTGGGTATCATTTTTTTGGCACAGTCTATGCGCTGCTGCCCTTCACGCTGCCCCAGATGGTCACCAAGACCATGAGCAGCTTTGCGTCCCCACCACGCCGCTGTCGCTTTTGTCGATCGGCGCATCGTTTGAGGGCACAAAGGCCATCCAAAAGCTCGGTCCCACGGTGGCGGCGGCCTTCATCAAGACGGTTGGTCTGGCGGCGGTGTTTCTGCCCTGTGCAGTAGCGCTCGGCTTCCGGGATGAAGAACTCGTTGCGCTGCTCATCATGCTGGGCAGCCCTACGACCCCCAGCGCCTATGTCATGAGCAAGAATATGGGCCACGAGGGCGTGCTGACATCCAGCTGCATCGCCCTGACAACGCTGCTTTCCGCCCTGACGCTGACGGGCTGGATCTTCCTGCTGCGCTGCGGGGGATACCTGTAATCATTCCTCCGGCACTGCCACCGGCACACCGCGGTGCTCTACCGGGGTAGAAAAGACGATCTGGGTGCGGGTGCGGCCGAACTGCTGCAGATGGTTGATGAACTGGTCCAGCTCCTGCGTCGTACCGAACAGCACCTCTATCAGCATACTGTAATCGCCGGTGACGCAGTTGCATTCCACCACATGGGGGCAGCTCTGGATATAGGGGTAAAACTCCGGCTTGCGCTGGGGGTCCATATCCAGATTGATGAAGGCCTTGACCATGTACCCCAGCTTGGGGGCATCGACCTGCGCCTGATAGCCGGATGATAGTCCCGAGCTTTCGAGCCGGGCCATGCGGGCCGACACGGCGGGGCTGGACAAAAACACATGGTCGGCAATTTCTTTTAAGCGGTGCGCGGGCGTTGTTTTGCAGAAGGTCGATGATTTTACGGTCGATGTGGTCATAATAACAAATACCTCAAAAAGCCTTTGTTCATTGCATTGCACTTGAACGAGCTTCCTTTGCTTCACCATAAAAGTATTCTAGCATATCGGAACGCGAAAGTAAAGAGTTTGCAAAATAAAGTAAACAGCCCCGGAGTAACTCAAAAATACCGCGCAAGGCGTGACGCTGCCCGCCCGGAAGGGCTACCCGCAGACGGCATTTATTGGGAAACGGTGGCGGGTGGGGTCACCCCGCCCTACAAGCAGTCAAAGCATTTGTGCAGTAGGGGCGGGCATAGCCCGCCTGCATACGCCGCGGGCTGGCGCTTAGCGGCTGGGTATATCCCAGCGGGTTCACGCGGGCACCGTCCACACGCAGCTCTAAATGTAAATGATACCCGCCGCCTGCGCCGTAAACATTGCCGGTATTGCCCACGTACCCCAGCAAACCCCTTCTGCACGGCGGTGCCCTCGGCAACGGTAATGCTGCTCACCTTATGCGCGTAGAGCTGTCATAGCGGTGGCCGTCATCAGCTGTGCCATGGCTGACCTGTACGCAGTTGCCGTAGCTGTTCATCGTGCGTGCCGCGCTGACAACGCCGTCCGCAACGGCGTAAATCGGTGTGCCGCCCGGCGCGGCAAAATCGGTGCCGCGGTGGGGGATACCCCATGGGTCGGGCTCGGCGAACTGTGTGGTAATGCGGCCGTAGCTGTCCAGCGGGCAGCGGAAGGCAAGGCTTGTCAGGTGCAGGTCGGCGGTGGTATAACGGCGGCTCTGCTCCCGGACATAGGCATCCAGCGCGGCGGTGGCATCCTCATAGGCCTTTTTGGCGGCGTCAGTCACGGCGGCCTGTGCCTGTGCGGCGGCTTGCTGCTGGGTCAGCGCGCTGTTCGCCGCCAGCAGGGCGGCCTCCAGTTCACTTTGTGTCGCGCTGAGAGCTGCCTGCTGGCTTTCCAGCGCGGCCTTGGCCTCGGCGGCCTGCTGTACGGCGGTGTCGGCCTCGGCGCGTGCCTGCTCCAGTGCGGCGGCTTCGGCGTCCAGCTCGGCCAGAACGGCGCTGTTTTTGGCATTCATCTGCCGCAGCACCGTGTCAAAGGTCAACAGCTGGTAAAGGCTTTTTGCCTGCGACAGCAGCCAGATACCCCCCGCCGTCCAGCCGCTGCATGGCGCGCAGCTGCTCCTTGCAGGCGGCAAGGCGTGCGTCATATTCGGCCTGCTTGGCATCCAGCGCGGCGCGGGCGGTGTCTGCGGCGGCCTGCCGTTCGTCCAGCGCGGTCTGGGCATCCTGCACAGCCTGCGTCACAGCCGCAATTTGCCCGGTCAGCTCCGCCGCCTGCCCGGACAACGCGGCAACCTCGCTTTCGGTCTGCGTCTGGGCACTCTGCAAATCGCGCAGGGTGGACTGTGCGGCCTCGTATTCCTGCCGCGTTTCGGTTTGCTTTTGCGTCAATTCGTCCTTTTTGTCCTCCGCATAGGCGGTCTGGTCCCTCGAAAAGGGTGCAAAAAGCAGCCCCGCCGCCAATACAGCGGCGGGGGAAGTGCCTGTATTTCATCTTGTTACTCCGCTAATAGGGCAGTCCCGGTCAGGTCTGCGGGCGCGCCGTCCTGCCGTGCCTCAAAGTGCAGGTGAGGCCCGGTGGAATTGCCGGTGCTGCCCACATATCCCAAGACCTGGCCCTGAACCACGGACTGCCCGGCAGAGACGAGCAACGACTTCATGTGCTGATACTCCGTTTCCAGCCCGCCGCCGTGGTCAAGCACGACATAGTTGCCCTTTTCAACATCGTAGCCGGCGGTGGTCACGATGCCATCGGCAACGGCGTAAACCTCCGCGCCTTCCTCGGCGGCAAAGTCAATGCCGGGGTGGCCGCTTTCGGGGTCATAGCCGCTGACCTGCGGCGGGGGCGCGACCGGCAGGGTAAAGAGATCCACGCCGGAAAGGGCGGCAGCTCCATCAACGGCAGTCGTCTGGTCGGAAGCAGCGCGGCGCACGGCCTCGGCCAGGATTTCATCCGCCTTTTCCTGTGTCAGCTCGCCGGAATCTGCGCCGTAATCGGTGAAATAGCGGGGCTGCAGCAGAACACCGCCGACATACATTTCAAAGTGGCAATGTGGCCCGGTGGAGTTGCCGGTGGAACCCACATACCCGATGACATCTCCCGCGTGCACGGTCTGACCCTCCTGCACGGTATAGGACTGCATATGGGCGTACAACGTGGCCCAGCGCAGGCCGTCGGCATCGGTGCCGTGGTCAATCTCGACAAAATTGCCCCAGCTGTAATGCTCCTGCGCGACTACTACAACGCCGTCCGCGGCGGCGTGGATTTCGGTGCCTGCGTCGGCGCGCAGGTCATCACCGCGGTGGCCGTACCCCATAAAGCGGATAACGGACTCATACTGCACCGGGCAGAGGAAACGCGGGCTGTTGGCGGCATCATGCAGATTGGGAAGTACAGCGGTGGACGTGGCGTTCACGGCCGGTGCGGGGGAGGATGCTGGCGCGGCTGTCTCGGGGGTCTGAATTTCTGCGGCTTCGGTTTGCGGCTCGGGTGCGGCGTCTACCTGCGGGCGTACCATGCAGGCGGTGGCGCAAAGGCCTACCACCGCCACGCAGAGCGCCAGCGCCCCGGCACCAAGGCGGCGGTAGTGCAGCAGATGCACAATGCGGGCCTTTACGCCGCCTGCGCCAAAGGAGAGGCTGCCGGGCACGGCACGGCCCTGTGTGGCAAATTGCAGCAGGCTGGCACAGTGGCGCTGCGCTCCGGCAGGGGAACGCCCGCGCACCGCGGCCTCATCGCAGGCGGCTTCCATATCGTGCGAAAGCTCCCGGAAGGCCAGCCACGCCAGCGGGTTGAACCAATGCAGGCAGGCCACGGCGTAGAACAGCGGCTTTGTCAGCGTGTCATGGCGGCGGATGTGGGTCTGCTCATGCAGCAGCACCGCCTGCCGCGCTGCGCCCTGCACGTGGTCCGGCATATAGATGCGCGGGCGCACCACGCCCAGCGTGAATGGAACGGCAACACAGGCACCACTGTAGCAGCCGTCCGGCGTTTTGCAGGCCAGTGCCACACGGCGCTTCAGGCGGATATATCCGACAACACTGTATACGGCCAGAGCAACTACACCCACGGCCCAGACGGCCGCCGCCGCGTGCCACGGTGTCAGGCGTGCGTACCACGGCAGAGGGAAACTGCTGCAGCCGCTGCGGCAGGCGCGGCGGACGCTATGGGGCGGCACCAGCGGCAGCTCGCCCAACTCCTGCACGGTATCGGCGGCCGCTGCCACGGGGCACTTTGTGGGCGCGGCAGATGCAGCGGAATCCCCTACGGCAGCACAAACCGCAGCCCCACGGCCAGCCACAGCCAGCACAAAAGGCGGCTGGGGGCGTGGGCACGGCGCAGCAGTTTGCACACGGCCCAGACGGCCAACGCGGCAATGCCGCCGCGGGCGCTCAACAGTAAAAAGGCAAGCACGGTCTGGCGCATGGCTATTCCTCCTTCTGGCAGGCCGCGTCCAGCAGGGCGCGGATTTCGGCGGCTTCGGTGTCACTGATGGGCTTTGCATTCAGAAAGGCGGCCACAAACTGCGGCAGGCTCCCGCCGAAGGTCTTGTCCACCACGGCGGCGCTTTCGGCCTGCTGGACGTCCTCCTTTTTAATAAGGCTTGTCACACAGCCGTCCGCATTTTGCAGCACACCGCGCTCACAGAGCTTTTTCAACACTGTAGGCGGTGCTTTTTTTCCAGCCCAGTGCGTCATCGGCCAGCGTGGCCAGCTGCCCGCTGGGCAGGGGCTCGTGGTCCCACACAAGGGGTGGCAAAGCGGTATTCGCCTTCGGCAAGGCGCATTGGTTCATAGGTCGGCATAGAAAACAGCTCCTTTTGGTTTATTGCGATAGACCGGTCTGTACCTATAGTCTATCACGATAGACCGACGCTGTCAATACAAAAAAGAAAAAGAGCTTACAGAAACCTGTAAGCTCTTTTCATGGCGGAAAAAAGGGATTCGAACCCTTGAGGGGCTTTAGGGGCCCTACACGATTTCCAGTCGTGCGCCTTAGACCAGCTCAGCCATCTTTCCACATTTTCAGTTGCGCAGCGCCTGACTGCAAGAGCTATTATAGCAATCGCAGCACAAAATGTCAAGCGCAATTTTGCATTTTTTTGAAAAAAATCTTGGCTGGGCAAGATGCACGCAAAATAATGCGTGTTAAACGCATAAATTTGCACGTTTTATCATATTGCAAACTGCTGCACAAGGTGCTAAAACTATATATAGATATGAAACTTTGCCCTAAAGGAGAGGATATTTCATGTATTCCGTTTTCGCGATTTGGCGATTATTATTCTGAGCGCAAAAATTCTTTTGCGCTGGTCGCCCGCAAGTGCAAGGCACCGCAGGTTGTCGGCGAGATTCTTGCTGGCCTGCTGATTGGCCCCTGCCTTCTGAATCTGGTACAAACCAGTGACGCCATCTCTATCTTTGCGGAAATCGGCGTTGTGCTGCTTATGTTCTGCACCGGCCTTGGCACCAACCTGAAGGAGCTTATGCGTGCGGGCCCCATTGCAACTCTGATTGCCTGTGTCGGCGTCTTTGTGCCGCTGGTGGGCGGTACACTGCGTACAGCGCGTTCTATGGCTTTGCTGCAGTGGGCAGCCCGGAATTTTACCGCGCACTGTTCTATTGGTGACGATTATGACGGCCACCAGCGTCTCCATCACGGTGGCCACCCTGCAGGAGCTGGGCCATCTGAAGAGCTTCCTTGGCACAACCATCGTCAGCGCGGCGGTCATTGATGACGTTATCGGCATTATCGTGCTGACCTGTGCTGGGCGCAAGCTTCGGGCGAGGGGTCGGCATCGGCGGCGTGCTGATTCAGACCGCGCTGTTCTTCTTCCTGGTGGCCATTGGCGTGGGTGTGGTCATCCACTATGCCATGAAGTGGCTGGACAAGCGCAATCCCCACACCCAGCGCATCACCATCGTCAGCATTGCATTCTGCTTTGCCATGGCCTATATTGCAGAGCAGTATTTCCGGCATTGCCGATATCATAAGCGCCCTACATTTTGCGGGCATTGTCCTGTGCACCATGACGGATGCACCCTATGTTGAAGCGCCGCGTGGACATCCGCAACTATGTGATTTTTGCGCCGATATTCTTTGCCAGCATCGGCCTGAAAACCGACATCAGCGGCCTTACGCCGGAAATTCTTCTGTTCTGCATCTGTGTGATTGTGGCGCTGCTGACGAAAATTATCGGCTGCTGCAGTCTGGCTGCCAAAGATCTGCCGCTTCAACTGGGGCGACTCCTCAAGGTCGGCGTTGGTATGATGACCCGCGGCGAGGTGGCGCTGATTGTGCCCAGAAGGGTCTGGAAATCGGCGTGGTGGACCCGGTCTACTTCACGGCGGTTATCCTGCTGATTATCGTGTCCAGCGTGGCCACGCCGCTGGTGCTCAAGACCCTGTTTGCCAAAATGCCCCCGGTCCAGCACCAGCCAGGTCAACGGATAAAGCAAACGGTTCGGAAATGCCTGCAGCCCTGCGGCAGTTCCCTTCCAAGCCAAAGCATAAAAAGCCACCGGTTTCCCGGTGGCTTTTCTTATTTCCCGGTGTTGTGCAGGTGATTGTCCACCCACTTGATGAGCAGCTCCAGCGCGACCAGATTATGGCCGCCCTCGGGGACGATTAAAATCCGCCTTGCGCTTGCTGGGTTCGACAAACTGCTCGTGCATCGGCTTGACGGTGGTCAGGTACTGGTTCACCACGCCTGTCCAGTGTGCGGCCGCGCTCGCCCGGCGTCCCGGACAATGCGGCGCAGGATGCGCAATATCGGCGTCGAGTGTCCACGAACCTTCATATCCATCAGATTACCAGCTCGGGGAGCTGAAAATCAGGATGCCCTAATGATGATGACCGGCGCGGGCTGTACCGTCACGGTCTTGTCGCTGCGGTTGTGGATGGTGTAATCGTACACAGGCACCTGCACCGGGTGCCCGGCTTGCAGCTCCTGCAGATGGGCAATCATCAGCGCAGTGTCAAAGCCGTCCGATGGTCATGGTGAGTTGAGGCGCCCATGGGGCAGCTCATCGTGGCGTTTGTAGCTGTCATGGTTGATGACGATGACCTCATCCACACGCCGAAAATGGTCCCTTTTTGCTTTTCGGTCAGGAGTGGATTTGCCACTGCTTTTTCGCCCGCAATGCCGATGATGATGTATTCATATCCAAAAACTCATCGAGGGCATCCAGTTTGATTTCACGTCCCGGTTGGCTGGTACGGTACTTCCACGCCGGTCATGATTGAACATACGGCGGCTGGCAATGCTGCGCCGGTGTCGCCAGTGGTACTTGTCGGACAGATAAATCGGTTGCTGGATGCCGCTTTCTGGATGATGGCCTTAAGCACTCGTTGCAGGGAAAAGCGTCACGCCCATCCGGGCACCGCGCAAATCATGGTTGGGGCTGTTCCAGAATCGCGTTCAGCTCAGAGTGGCAGACGTACATATAAGAGTTTGGTGTCAGATCCTCGCCCTCGCGCTCCCACGGCATATCGTCATCGTTGCAGCCGATGGGCATACCATCGTTGGCCGAGGGAGAGGTGAATCTTTTGTTCTCCAGGCTGGATAATACATACGCGCCAACCTGGCTGTTGTTGTCCTTTTGAACGCATGGGAAAGCAAATGCCCAAATATTATCCCAGCTGATATAATCCTGCTGTTTCATAGGTACACCGTCCTTTTGGTATTTTAATTTATACCATTGTTAATG
>VOFK01003080.1_pt1 | contig 10077 bp, 15 predicted proteins | sample 5384121 | NCBI WGS metagenome assembly VOFK01 (sample SAMN12384730, study PRJNA508395) | human gut metagenome | isolation source: healthy gut J | host: Homo sapiens | reverse complement strand
TCTGCCGATGGAAAACAGTGGCGCGATAATTCCACGCCTTCACAGGCTATTGCCGACCGTTCTACGGTGTATAAGAACCCTTTTCCGCAATGTGTGGGTGTGGAGCATGAGGCATAATGTGCGTGTGAATTCTTCCGACCCTTATACGGTACGGGCACGTGATTATTATGAAAATACCGATCCGGCAACAGGCAATCAAAAAGGCAAAAGCCGATTTGAAAGCATTTTGGTTTGGTCCATGGCGCAATGAGCAGAAGCATCCGACTTATAATAATAACGACGGTTCTCCCGGCATTTATAATTTGGACGCCACTCCGTATGAAAGTATCATGCTGGGTTTCTTCTCGGTGTGGCAAGGTCCCGAAAATGATGTTTGTTCTCAGGACAATGTGATTAAACGCAACCAGATAATGGTGGGTTACAGCCGCGATGGTTACAGTTGGTACAGGGAGGACATGAATCCTTTCATGGCAGTGGACGATAATCGTGCGGCATGGAATAACGGGAATTTGCAATCCGTAGTAGGTGCACCGCTCATTGTGGGTGATAAACTCTATGTTTATTTGAGCGGACGGCGTTTGGACGGTACAAATGAAATAACTTCCACCGGACTGGCTACTTTGCGTCGTGATGGTTTTGCCTCCATGAAAGGAACAGGTGAGTTGCTGACACCGAAGCCTGAGATTCACAGGTGAACACTTTTACGTCAATACCAAAGTGACGGGTGAACTTAGAGTGGAATTGCTGAAAGCTGACGGCACTGTCATTCCCGGCTTCGCCAAAAGTGGATTGTAAGCCAATAACTGCTGACGGCGTGAAGCAAAAAGTAGAGTGGAAAGGAAATGCTACTTTAGCTTCTTTGAAAGGGCAAGTCATAAAAGTGAGGTTCTATATCACCGATGGTGAAATCTACTCTTTCTGGGTATCTCCCAATGCTACGGGCGAAAGTCAAGGATATACGGCAGGTGGAGGTCCGGGATTAAACAAATCAGGTCTTGATATAAACGAATAATTAAAATTAATAGTATGAAAAATATAGCATATATCTTGTTTTCTGTGTTATTGATATTTGTAACATCGTGCAAGGATGAGGAAACGATCTACCATACGGCGGCGAGGCCCGGATTTGCGGTAGGTGAACAATATGAGGTAGGAGAGTCTGTAACCTTTACAGATGCTACCGTTCCTAATGAAGGTACTAAAATTGTAGCTTATTTATGGGAGTTTGGCGATGCCGATAAATCAATCTTCCACCGAACAAAGCCCTACTTTTTTGTTTTCAAGAAAGATGGCATCTATTTGGTGAAACTTACGGTTACGGATAGTAACGGCTTGAAGGTGAGCAGCCAGAAAGAAATAACAGTGATTAATCCTACTACTCCCGATTTTACGTTCGATAAGAAAAAATATGTAATGGGGGATTTGACAACCTTTACGGATGCCACTACCACCAAGTCGGGTACTACTATCACTTCTTATTTGTGGGAGTTTGGTGATGAAGCAGGAACTACTTCCGATAAGCAGAATCCTACATTTACTTATACTGAAGCGGGAGCCTATGCTGTGAAATTAACGGTAACCGATAGTTATGGATTGACGGCAAGCATTACGAAAAAGCGTAACGGTACTGGATCCATCACAGGTGATTGCTGTGCAGTGGAGTTCGGCTTTGAATGGCGTTGTGAAAGGTGTCCCGTCTCCGGCTTTGGCTAAGGATGGTTCAGCTGTCTATATGCTTGCAAGCGCGGGTAATGGTGCACCTGCCACATTAAATGCTTTTGATGTAACGAATGGAGCTGCCAAATGGACATTTGATATAAGTGTAGGTTTGCATGATGCCGAGCCAAATGTTCTTGTTAAAGATGTATTTAGCAGTCCGTCAGTAGGGAAAGATGGTTCTGTTTACATAGTTGTTAGAGATTTACAATCTGCAAGTGCAAAACGTCACCTATATACTCTCGCAGTAGATGCAAATGGTGCAAAGAAATGGCATCAAGCAGTTGGAGGTAATGTTAATTTATATGCTATCACTCCGGCTATTGATGCTGATGGTAATATTTATGTCGCTAATAGAAAAAATGAAGTCTTTAAACTGACATCAAGCGGTGCTGTTACACAGTTGGCTTCAACTGATTGCCCGGATATTACCGGAGGTATATCATTGGCAAAAGACGGAACGGCTTATATGTTTGGTAAAGGAAATACAGGACTTTATGCTTATAATACCAGTGGAGATAATAAAAAATGGCTTTATAATACGGACTTTGGAAATGCATCAGATGCTCTCACAGGTGCATTGAGAAGTGCTTCTGTTACAGTAGGAAATGATGGGACTCTTTATTCCGTAATTGATCTTTCATCTGGTGCAGGCGCTGTAATAGCTTTGGATCCTAATGGCTCTTTGAAATGGAAATATGAAACTGTGGGTGCTATTCCCGACGGTGGTGTTGTATTGGGTGAAGATGGTACAGTTTATGCCAATGGTGGTAAGGCATCTGGTTCCAATGGTGCAGGTGTGGTAGCCCTTGGCTCTGACGGTTCTTTGAAATGGCATTATAAAACCGAATCAGATGCTCAGACTGTTCCTCTTATCGATAATCGCGGCTATATACATTTCATCACAGCCGATGCCACTTTACTATATATGGAAGCCGGACGGCAAATTATTCTCTTCTCAGAAAATAGGAGATAGCACTGCTTCTTCTCCGGTGATGGATGATAAGGGTAATTTGTATGTTTCAGTGAAAAAGGACGGTGCTGACGTAATGTTGTGTGTTACTTCCGAAGCTACATCCTACAATACTAATTCCGTGTGGCCTATGAGTGGACAAAATCCTCAACGTACCGGTCTTCAGAAGTAGATTTTTAGGGTAATATAACTGCATCGCCCGATGCAGATAATGGTATAGGTCTATACAGATAGGTGCGTTGTTTTGCAGATATGTGTGTAGGCCTATGCTTTTCACCGTTAATTCGGGCTATTAGTAAATATGTAAAAAAGATTTATATATGATGAAAAGTTTTTTTGTTCTTGGCTTGCTCTTTTGTTCAGTTGGTTTGTTTGCCCAAAATGGACGTATATTGGTTGCCAGTCATTCTTTCTCTAAGCAAGAAGGAGTGGAACGGGCATTCCATACGCCTACCTTTATGAGGGTAATCCGGTGCTTAAGGCCGATAAGAAATGGGAACTGGTGCTACCGGCGACCCTTATGCTGCTCCTTTCAGTGGCGGTGTGTGGTATGATGAGATTGAGGGTAAATATAAGATGTGGTATTCTGCCGGAGGTGGAAAGAAATACGGGCTGATAACTTGCTATGCGGTATCGGACGACGGCAAGTATTGGGTGAAACCTGAGCCTGGACGTTGTGCCCGGTACTAATATCGTAGATACCACAGAGCATGATTGTGTATCGGTATTACTCGATAAGTTTGAACGGGATGCAGCTAAACGCTACAAAATGTTTGTGGTGGAATTTAACACAGGAGCCTTTCGGTCAGTATGCAGTTGAAGTATTCTGCGGACGGTATTCATTGGAGCGAGCCTAAGGCGCTTTCCGGTGAACTGTACGACCGCTGTGCTGCTTATTACGACCCGTTTCGCGGCAAATATGTACTCTCTTTTGAAAACGATAAACGGAAAGAAATATCGTCGTTCGCGTTGTTTTCTGGCACACGAAGACCCTGAAATGCTGGTAAGTCTGGCGCATAGGGTGTACGATAACAAGAGTGACAAATTCATCAAGTATTGGTTTAATGCTGAAGATGATGATCCCCGGCATCCTGATTTTCCCTGAGATACGTCCGCAGATATACAATCACGAGGCTATGCCCCTATGAAAGCAGCCTTTAATCGGTTATTTCACCGTTTGGCAAGGCCCGGAGAATGATGCTTGCGACCGTCTGAACATCCAGAAACGGAATGAAGTTCTGATAGGATGGAGCGATGACGGATTTCATTGAATCGTGAGTTTAAACAACCGTTTCTTCCGGTCAGCGATGATGCCAAGGCATGGAATGCGGGTAATGTTCAATCCACAGCGGGTAATCCGCTGATAGTGGGCGATTCGCTCTCTATTTCTATGTAAGCGGACGTTACAACAGTAAACCTGTGCACGATTCAAACTTCGCGACAGGCCTTTGCGGCATTACGTCGTGACGGCTTTGTATCCATGCAAGCCGGAACCGAAGAAGGGCATTTTTATTACTGACGCGGTTACCGTTAACGGCAATTATTTGTTTGTGAATGTGGATGTGCATCGAAAAGAAAGGGAAACTGCTCGTTGAGGTCTTGGATGCAAAGGGTACTCCGATACCCGGATTTACAAAGAAAGATTGCAGCATTTTGAGACGAATGGACAGTACGAAGCAAATGATTGTCTGGAAAAACAAGACGGATTTGTCTGAACTATCAGGGAAAAACATAAGTCTGAAGTTCTACTTGACGGATGGTGATTTGTATTCATTTTGGATTTCATCGTGGAAAACCGGTGAAAGCGGCGGTTATACTGCCGGAGGCGGACCGGGGCTTGAATCCGGCAGGAGTGGACATAAAATAAAAGCATATATAAACCTATAATTTTTTTCACTTTTTTAGTTTATCCGTATTTTTTTGAGATATGACAAGTAGTTAGTAATAAACTTATCACTTCAGGAAGGGGGGGGATAATAGTTTGATAAGTGTACCTCAGTATTGTTTCCGAGCAATAACAGTCTCTATGCGGGCCAAAACATAGTTTTGGTTGCTATCGGTTATAACTATTATTCTTTAATATACTGTACTATGAATAAACTTCTTGTCTTTGTTTTTTATTTATGTAGTGTCGTATATGTTTTTGCCCAAAGTGAACAAAAAATACTCGGCTGTGAATCCGGCTTTGTTTCTATACACTACCGATGATGTATATATAAAGCCTTTGACCAAGAATATAATAATGGCAGCAACATCATAAGGCCTAATCCTACTTTATATCCTTGGGAAACATATCTGGAAAATGGCATGCCCAATATTATCAGAGACCCCAATGGAAATCTGTCTATATACATCTCAAAAGGCGGGTGGCTTATTCGGCTACACCTCCCTCTAAAATGGGGGTTATGGTCTATACTAACAATACAAACGATGTAAATGCCTGGCAACGTCCCGATGCCGGTTTGTATTGGTATAATCCTGCGGGGAAAACCGGCGATGATAAAATATCATCCGTATATGCCAGCGGCTATCAGGCTACTAACATTGTAGCGGTTGATGTGGAAAGTTTTTTGGCATATATGATGATTATCAAATCCGGAACAAACCAATCAAGCATTTACCTCCCTCAACGGGAGTCTAAAAACAAAATGCTTGCAGGGTATGAAATGAATAAGACCTTTACTGCCAATGGTGTCCTGCAAGATTTTGCCACAATGAAAAACGACAGGGTCACCAATCAGAAAAAGTACACGTTTAAGTTTATAAACGGAGACACCCACATGAATTATTTCAAGCATAATGGGAAATATTATTTTGTCTCTCGTCTGAACGGAAAACGGTCTGCACTGAAACAGGGAGAAACATTGCCCTTGCGCCCTGATGCCCGAAAAAGGTATCGCAGGGTAGACCGTAACGGAAATAGGGCCGCAGTTGGTTTCCAAAAATGTGGATTTTACCATTGCTTTGGACATGTCAACCTTACGTTGGGAGCCATACAGTATGCAGCCTGTCCGTTTGCCGGATTTTGAGAAAGACATCTGGTGGGGACTGGTGACAATGTTTGGAACCGAAGGCGATGTAGAGGTGCAGCACAAACAACGTACGGAACTGGCCATATCTAATGACGGAATTAACTGGAAATATCTGAAACCGGGAATTCCGTTTTTGGATAATGGTACCGATCCTCAAAGTGACGACTATGGATGTATCAATATCGGGAAACCGGTTCTGAACACCCGCTTCTCCACAAATCCGTTGGATACTTATTATTTTTATGCAGCCACAACATCAGGCATGTGAAGGGGTAGGAATCCGGGAATCTCACTTGCCATTGGAAAGTATGGTAAAATGGCAGGGTTGAAGGCGGAGAATACGCCTAAGAATTTTTATTCGATGGAAGCCGCTACTTACCCTATATCAGTGGATGATATGCCTAAGTTTTCCATGTATAATGCTTTCAGAGAGGGAAGCAGTTTTTTCCCTTATATTCTTGCCGATGTTACTGATGATCCCCGGGGGAAGTCTTTGACCGAGTTAAACAGTTATGCGGCGGTGCTGATGTATTCGTTTGTGGCAAGTGGCGATCATGGGAAAGGAGTCTTTTTTGGGTGGTACTTTAGGAAGTTCGGTGAAGGGCACACATACAATTTCGGACAATTATGAGGCGGTTGGGTTCTACAACGCAGGGGAAAGGACGGAAGCAGTAAATATTTCTTGCTGGGTACTTGCGGGACTATTCGCAATTACATCCTCAGGAGATTGTGTCCATAAAAGATTTTCCCGAATTTCCGGTGGTCTTGCAGGCTATGACTAAAAATGCGGTTCTGTACGGAATAAAGTTCAGTAAAGGTAAGGGAAGTGATGAGGCTTCGCTCGATCTGACTGCTCCTTCAAATTACGAGGGGGGAAACTTGTGGAGCTATATACCGGCAACTCCGTCTTCTCCTTATTCTACTCAAGACTTCAGTCACCTTGTCAGGTTACCCAATCAGAAAATGCCTGTTGACAAGACTATGGGATCTATTGCTGTGAAACTCACTCCGGTTTCCGGTACGAGTCAACAGGCTGTTTTGAGGTTGTATGGAACTGAAAATGATGATATAGGCATTTATTATAACTCTTCCGGAGCTTTTCAATATGAAATGAGAAAAGACGGTATTCCTTTCGCAAATATGACGATTGCTCCGCCCACAGGGAAGAGTTTTGCCAATAAGGAAGTGATACTCACCTTTGAGGCAGTGAAGAATACTGACCGTAAATATGCAAAGTCTCAAAAAAAGAAGAATCTGCTGTCTTTAGGGTTTCGTGTCCGGTCATTAACTATGAAAAGGTAGTTCAACAGGACATTTTATGGAATTGGAAGCATACGGCAGAAACTATAACACCGGCAGATAGTGCCAATGCAAGAGGTTTTGCCTATTTGGAACTTTCTTCTTTTTTGTGGCAGGCATGAATAAAATAACAGTCGGTGCCAAGAACAGGCTCCTCTGCGGAACCTTTTAGGGGAGCATCAGTCACGTAAATAGCGCCGAAACTGCCTGCCGGTACTTCCGACTTTTGGAATTCTGCCAATTTGCAAGCTATATTATCCTCCGGAAGGCTCAAATAGAAAAGAGATTGAGTAGGAGCATGGTTGTAGGACTGAACTTTTTATTGAGGAAAATGAAGTATAATTTTAAAACTGAAAAACGATGAAAAGACATATTTTATTTATTTGTTTGATATGCGGATTTTATTCCGGTGTGAATGCACAGACGTATTATAACATGTGGCGAGGTTTCGGTGAAGCCGGTAAGCCGGAGTGGATTGCTAACTTGTCATTAGCCACAGGAGATAGCTATACAGGCATAGGTTTTACATCCGGCTCCATTTGCCGCGGATTTGTAAACGGAGGTGGTAAATGGGGATTTTTGAGGCCGGGAAGCACGTCGGATCCAAGCCGTTTGAGTAGTATCATCAGCAATATTTCTCAATTAACGGTCGGAGTGGAAGGATGGGTTGGAGCAGAAGGACTTTCTGCCAGAAGCCTGACTCCGGGTACTGAAACGACCCTTGACTTGGTGGCTGCCAGCGGAAAAACAAGCATTACGTCTAATGTGGACTTTCAAGGCCTGCACATTCAATCTGTGAGAGCGAAGCGTATCTATATGTACGATGATGTTCTCTTTAATCAGAAATTCTGGACAAGCATGGGCATCGGGAGAAACGACGATCCCACTATTGATAATCCGAATAACAAGATGCTGCGCATTGGAAGTACAGGGTCGATTGGCTTTTGGGGAAACGGCCAAGTGAAAGCGGACGATGCCCCCAATCTTTTGATTACTACGGAGGGAAAAGTGCGGATTGGCTCAGTCAGTAATCCTCATAAATTGAATATCGGAGGAGCCATCTTTTTTAAAAGCAAAAGAATGTGGAGACCCTTGTAGGAGTTAATAGTGATTCTACCTGTACATGGATCGGAACTTTTCCAATCATGGTTTCCTCTTGGGTACGAACAAGCGTAGCTGTTTCTACATAGACCCGGTACAGCGTAATCTGTATGTAGGAATTACGGAAGTACAGGCTGCCCAAATACGGGAGGATCTGAAAAATAAGTACGGCATGTTTGTCTATAAGGGTATCCTTTCCGAGGACTATGCCATTGCTCCGAAGTCAACTTGGGCGGACTTTGTCTTTTCGCGCAACTACAACCTGAAACCGTTGAAAGAAGTGGAATCTTTCATTGCTGAAAACGAACATCTTCCGGATGTTCCGTCGGCTGCCCAAGTGGCGGAAGAGGGCTATTCGCAACATGATATGAATAAGGTGCTGTTGCAGAAAATAGAAGAGCGACGCTGTACATCATTAAGCAACAAAAAGAGATAGAAGAATTGAAAAAGAAGATGATAAGTCTTTACAAACGTAATGCGTCGGAAGATGACTCCCCATATTCAGGGGTATCTCAGTCGTATACTGAGATACCCTAAGTATACGACTGAGATAGACTCTGTATACGACTGAATCAACCTATTTCGTTTGCCTTGATAATCAGTTAGTTGCAAAAGAATATTTTTAATGGTAATAAATCTTTTCAATTAGATGGGGGAATATGAATCAGCCCCGACTTTTGATTCATGTCAATAACAATGTATAGAAAATGAAGAAAGTGATTAGTTTGTCCATCATGCTGGCATTTGTCCTGATGATGAAAGCGCAAGAAAAAAGTGTATCAACCCACCTGGGGGTCATTGGACAGCCGTCCTGTGCCGTCATGGTTCGGTAATGCCAAGTTCGGGATATTTATCCATTGGGGACTGTACTCTGTGCCTGCATGGTCGCCGAAAGGTACGTATGCCGAATGGTACAAGCATTGGGCGAGACAAGAAGGATCTCTTTGAAACGGGGATTTTAAGGGGGATGAGGTATATGAATATCACAAAAAAATGTATGGAGAGAAGAGCTATGCCGATTTTGCAGCCATGTTCAAAGCCTTGGACTACAACCCTGTACAATGGGCGGAACTGTTTGAGAAAGCAGGAGCCAAGTATGTGGTGCTTACCACAAAGCATCACGACGGCTATGCACTGTGGCCAAGCAAGGGAGGCTTCACGAGATTTCGGACGGCCTTGGAACAGTATGGATATCGGTCCCGGAAGAGACCTTGTGGGAGAGTTTACGGAAGCTGTCCGCGGCAAGGGACTGAGAGTAGGGCTGTATTATTCCATGATAGAGTGGGACAGTCCGCTGTGTATGCGCGGGAAGAATGGACTGCTATGTGAAGGAGCATCTGTTTCCGCAGTGTAAGAGAGCTGGTTACCAATTACAAGCCGGACTTGCTTTGGTCGGACGGAAATGGCGGATACTCGGAAGATACTTATAAAATAAAGGACTTTCTGGCATGGCTGTATTCAACAACGGATGTAAAGGACAAAGTGGTGGTCAACGACCGGTGGGCCAAAGGCATGAAGCATGTGCATGGGGATTTCTTCACCTCGGAATATAGCACATCCGACTTGGACGTGGAAAAACCTTGGGAGGAATGTAGAGGCATCGGCTTCTCTTTCGGATTGAACCGGAATGAAGATATTGAGGACTATTCCTCGCCCAAAGGTCTGGTGCTGACTTTGACTAACATTGTTGCCAGAGGTGGCAACCTGTTGTTGGGCATCGCTCCGGACGCCAACGGAAAGATACCTCCCGTCATGCAGGAACGTCTGCTGCAAATGGGCAAATGGCTGGCTGTGAACGGTGAAGCCATTTACGATACGCATAAGTGGAGAGAGAGTTTCCAATGGTCGGCAGGTGCAAGAGGGGATTGAAAAAGGTAAGTATTACGTTAGCGGCGATGCCATCTTGGCGCAGACCGTATGTCCGAAAAAGGGCAGGCTGTGAAGGAAGCCTTCTTC
>VOFK01000749.1_pt1 | contig 10086 bp, 16 predicted proteins | sample 5384121 | NCBI WGS metagenome assembly VOFK01 (sample SAMN12384730, study PRJNA508395) | human gut metagenome | isolation source: healthy gut J | host: Homo sapiens | reverse complement strand
ATCGGTACTTCGTTTGGTTGTGTGCTGATGCTGGAAGTGATCGGTATAGTCAGCCTTGCCCTGCAGGCCAGCCACTTGGTGATGGCGGCGGCGGTCAGAGTGGTCTTGCCGTGGTCAACGTGACCGATGGTGCCGATGTTGACATGGGGCTTAGTACGCTCGAATTTTGCCTTTTCAGCCATTGGAATATCATAAACTCCCTTAATTTGGGTTTTTGATAATTTGGTTACAACAACCCTGCAAATGCGCATTTCACTGAACTATTCTACTAAATTTGCCCTGTAAAATCCAAGTGCTTTTACAGGAAATTTTCCGAGGTTACACCCCGGCAAAATTCATCCATTTTTCAGTTCAGCCCTTGGTACGGCCAGCAATGATCTGGTCAGCAAATGTTCTTGGGCACCTGGACATAGTGGCTGGGCTCCATGACATACTGGCCACGGCCCTGAGTGCTGGACCGCAGGTCGGTGGCATAGCCGAACATGTTGGCCAGAGGCACAAATGCGTTGACTGGCTGGGTACCAGCCATAGCTTCCATGCCCTGGATCTGACCGCGGCGGCGTTCAGGTCGCCGATAACATCGCCCAGATACTCATCGGGAACGATAACTGCAACCTTCATGATGGCTCGGTGATGATAGGATCCAGCCTTGCGCATGGCCTCCTTAAAGGCCATAGAACCGGCAATCTTAAAGGCCATTTCAGAGGAGTCGACCTCATGATAAGAACCATCCCACAGGGTGACCTTGACGTCAACGACAGGATAGCCGGCCAGAACACCGGAGAGCATAGCTCCCTGGATACCGTTGTCGATAGCAGCCGGGATGTATTCCTTCCTTCGGGATGGCGCCGCCAACGATGGCGTTGACGAACTCGTAGCCCTTGCCGGGCTCGTTGGGCTCGATCTTGATCTTAACGTGACCGTACTGGCCCACCACCACCGGACTGACGTGCGTACTTGGTCTCCTGGTTGGCCTCTTTGCGGATGGTCTCACGGTAAGCAACCTGAGGTGCACCCACGTTCGCTTCAACCTTGAACTCTCGCAGCAGACGGTCAACGATGATCTCCAGGTGCAGCTCGCCCATACCGGCGATGATGGTCTGCCCCGTCTCCTCGTCAGTGTAGGTCTTAAAGGTCGGGTCCTCTTCGGCCAGCTTTGCGAGAGCAATGCTCATCTTCTCCTGACCGGCCTTGGTCTTGGGCTCGATGGCCACGCGGATGACGGGCTCGGGGAACTTCATGGACTCCAGAATGATGGGATGATTCTCATCACACAGAGTGTCACCAGTAGTGGTGTTCTTCAGACCGACAACAGCAGCAATATCACCTGCATAGCAGCAGTCGATATCCTTCGCGGTGATTGGCGTGCATCAGAAGGATGCGGCCGAAGCGCTCGCGCTTGCTGTCCTTGGTGGAGTTGTAAACAGTGGAACCGGCCTCAACCTGGTACCGGAGTAAACACGGAAGAACGCCAGCTTACCAACGAAGGGGTCGGTGGCATGATCTTGAAAGCCAGAGCGGAGAAGGGCTCGTCATCGAAGGCACGCTTGTGATCCTCTTCCTCCCGTCTCCGGGTTCACGCCCTTGATGTCCTCAACATCGGTAGGGAGCAGGCATATAGTCCACGATAGCGTCCAACAGCTTCTGCACGCCCTTGTTGCGGTAAGAAGTACCGCACAGGACGGGAACGAACTTATTGGCGATGGTGCCCTTGCGGATGGCTTCCTTCAGTTCGTCGCGGTGTCTCCTCGCCCTCGAGGGATACTTTCCATGAGCTCTTCGTCGTTCTCAGGCAACAGCCTCGATCAGGAATGTTGTGGTACTCCTCGGCCTGCTCACGCCATATCCTCGGGGATAGGCTCAGTGCGCATATCGTTGCCCATATCGTCGTAGTAGACCTCAGCGTTCATATCAACCAGGTCAACGATACCACGGAAGGTATCCTCCCTGACCGATAGGCAGCTGGATCGCCACGCCGTTTGCGTGCAGACGATCATGCAGCATCTTGATGCAGCGGAAGAAGTCAGCACCCATGGTGTCCATCTTGTTGACGTACACCATACGGGGGACTTTGTATTCATCAGCCTGACGCCAAACGGTCTCAGACTGAGGGCTCGACACCACCCTTTGCGGCCAGAACGGTCACAGAACCGTCCAGAACGCGCAGAGAGCGCTGGACCTCAACAGTGAAGTCCACGTGGCCCGGGGTGTCGATGATGTTGATGCGGTGACGGTTCTTCTTGAATGCAACAGGGTCCTTCTGAGTCTCAGAGTGGCTCCAGTAGCAAGTGGTAGCTGCGGAGGTGATGGTAATACCACGCTCCTGCTCCTGGACCATCCAGTCCATGGTAGCGCCGCCGTCATGGAACTTCGCCGATCTTGTGGTTGATGCCGGTGTAGTACAGGATACGCTCGGTAGTCGTAGTCTTGCCGGCATCGATATGGGCCATAATGCCGATATTTCTCGTCATCTGAAGAGAAACTTCTCTGGGTAGTAGCCATGAAATTAACCTCCTACAGAACAGATCAATAACGGAAATGAGCGAAAGCCTTGTTAGCTTCTGCCATCTTGTGAGTGTCCTCACGCTTCTTTTCACGGCGTTACCAGTGTTGTTGGCAGCATCCATGATCTCGGCGGCCAGACGCTGGGCCATGGTCTTCACCACGGCTGCGGCTGTAAGCGGTCAACCAACGCAGACCCAGAGTCTCGCGGCGGGCGGGGCTGACTTCCAGAGGAACCTGATAGTTTGCACCACCGACACGGCGGGTCTTGCACTCGAGGCTGGGCATGATGTTCTCCATCGCCTTCTCGAAAGTTTCCAGAGGATCGTTGCCGGTCTTTTCCTGAATCATGGAGAAAGCCTCGTAAACGATCTTCTGAGCGACGCCCTTCTTGCCATCCAGCATGACGCTGTTGACCAGACGGGTGACCATCTTGGAATTGTAAATAGGATCAGCTAAGACATCGCGCTTAGCAATGTTACCTCTTCTAGGCATCTTTCTTCCCTCCTTCACAGAATGATATCATCGGTACTCGAAAGTAATAAAACTCCCCCGTTGTGTCACAAAGAGCTGACCTTTACATAAACCGTTACCCTCCGCATTGCAAGCGGACTTGTTATTTATATAATGGAAAGCCGTTTATGGCGGTTGTCCTCAATTACTTCTTTGCAGCACCGGCCTTAGGACGCTTTGCGCCGTACTTGAGCGGGCCTGATTACGGCCTGCCACACCCTGAGTATCCAGGGTACCACGGATGATGTGGTAACGCACACCGGGCAGGTCCTTAACACGACCGCCACGGATCAGCACGACGGAGTGCTCCTGCAGGTTATGGCCGATACCGGGAATGTAAGAGGTGACCTCGATACCATTCGTGAGGCGGACACGAGCAACCTTACGCAGAGCAGAGTTAGGCTTTTAGGGGTCATGGTACGAACAGCAGTGCAGACACCACGCTTCTGGGGGGCTGTTCAGATCAGAATACTGTTTCTTCTGAGAATTATAGCTCTTCAGCAGTGCGGGGCGGTGCTCTTGGTAGTCAGAACCTCACGGCCTTTGCGTACAAGCTGGTTAAAAGTAGGCATTTTTGTTTCTCCTTTCTTAATGAATGAACATCGGACTTTTTTCCGACTTTTTGCCGCACTATCCCCATGAGGGACGCGCAACAGTTATATAATACTCGCTTTAAGGCGGATGTCAACAGTTTTTGCAAAAAATTTTTTTAGCATTTATTCCAGATTTTTCTTTTTCAACATTTTTTTTCGACGCAAAACGCACGGCCGCCCCTGGGCCGCTTTTCCGCCCGCAAAAACCGCCCTGCCGGATTCCCACAGAGCGGTCCATTGTTTTATTTCAGGTCCTGAAGAAGCTTTGCTTACTGTACAGCTCAGCCAGCTCAGCAGCGACCCTCGTCGCGCTCAGCCTCACGGTTCTTCAGATCCTCACGGACTTCCGGCAAACCGGTTCCGGCGGGGATCAGCTTACCGATGATGACGTTCTCCTTCAGACCGGACAGCGGGTCAACCTTGCCCTTGATGGCAGCTTCGGTCAAAACGCGGGTGGTTTCCTGGAAGGATGCGGCAGACAGGAAGGACTCGTTTGCCAGGGCGGCCTTAGTGATGCCCAGCAGCACCTGCTGATACTCGACCAGCTTGAGACCCCTCTTCACCGTCATCAATGCGCTTCTGCAGCTCGGCGTTGATGTTTTCGACCTCCAGACGGCTTGCCAGTGCGCCGCCGATCAGATCAGAAGAGCCGGAATCAGTCACGCGCACCTTGCGGCACATCTGACGGACGATGACTTCGATATGCTTATCGTCGTTGATTTCAACGCCCCTGCAGACGGTAGACCTTCTGAACTTCGCTGATCAGGTAGTTCTGAACGTCGCTCAGACCCCTTGATGGCCAGGATGTCCTGAGGGTACAGGACACCTTCGCGGGTGATGATGTCGCCCTTTTCCACGCGGTCACCCGGCATCACGCGTGCGTGCTGGGTGAACGGGATGGAGTAGCTCTTGACGACCTCCGCGCCGTTCTCATCCTTGCCAGTGACCTTGACGACCACGTTCTTCTTGGTGTCGTCGTGAGAGACCACACCGGAGATCTCGCTCATGATGGCCATGCTCTTGGGACGGCGGCTCTCGAACAGCTCCTCGACACGGGGAAGACCCTGCGTGATATCCTCGGCAGATGCGATACCGCCGGTATGGAAAGTACGCATGGTCAGCTGAGTACCGGGCTCACCGATGGACTCTGCAGCGATGACGCCGATGGACTCGCCCAGCTGGACGGGCTCACCGTTTGCCATATCGCTGCCGTAGCAGTGTGCGCAAACGCCGATCTTGGCGCGGCAGGTCAGCAGGCTGCGGATCTTCAGACGGTGATACCTGCGGCCTCAATGTCGTTTGCATCATAGAGGTCGATCATCTTGCCTTCGGGAACGATGACGTCGCCGGTGACGGGGTCGAGGACGTCGCCCACGGCAAACGGCCGATGATACGCTCACGGAAGCTCTCGATCTTCTCCCTTGCCCTCGTGGATCTCAGAGACCCACACGCCCTCGGTGGTGCCGCAGTCTTCCTCGCGGATGATCACTTCCTGACAGACGTCGACCAGACGGCGGGTCAGGTAGCCGGAGTCCGCGGTACGCAGAGCCGTGTCGGCAAGACCCTTACGAGCACCACGGGAGGAAATGAAGTATTCCAGAATATTCAGACCTTCACGGTAGTTGGCACGAATGGGCATCTCGATGGTGTGGTCGGCGGTGTTTGCCAGCAGGCCGCGCATGCCGGCCAGCTGACGGATCTGGTTCATAGAACCACGGGCGCCGGAGTCTGCCATCATGTAGATCTCGTTGTCCTTGGGCAGGTTGTCTGCCAGAGCCTTGAGACCTTATCGGTGGTTTCCTGCCAGATGGCGATGGTCTGGTTGTAACGCTCGTTGTCGGAGATCAGGCCGCGGTTGAACAGCTTGCCGACCTTTGCGATCTGCTGGTCAGCCTCAGCGATCAGTTCCTGCTTCTGCGGCGGGATCACAGCGTCGCACACAGCGACGGAGATGCGGACAGCGTAGAGTACTTGTAGCCCTGTGCCTTGATGGCGTCCAGCATCTTTGCGCACTTGCGGCTGCCGTTGCGGGTCATGCAGCGGGAGATGATGTCGGGCAGAGTCTTCTTGGTCACGCGGAAGCTGACCTCGTACTCCAGCCAGTGCTCGGGATCAGTACGGTCGATATAACCCAGGTTCTGGGGAAATGGGATTGTTGAAGATGATGCGGCCGACGGTGGCTTCCACCAGACCGGTGCGCTCCACTCCGTCAATGGTCATGGTGCGGCGCACCTTGATGGGTGCGTGCAGGGTAACGATGTGCTCGGCATAAGCCATCAGGGCTTCGTTCTCATCACGGAACACCTTGCCTGCGCCCTCGTCATTCTCACGGACGGTGGTCAGGTAGTAGCTGCCAAGGATCATATCCTGCGTCGGGACGGTAACAGGAGCACCGTCGGAAGGCTTCAGCAAGTTGCCGGAAGCCAGCATCAGCATCTTAGCCTCACGGCAGGCGTCCTCGCTCAGGGGCAGGTGAACTGCCATCTGGTCACCGTCGAAGTCGGCGTTGAATGCGGTACAGGCCAGGGGGTGCAGCTTGATTGCGCGGCCCTCCACCAGCACCGGCTCAAAAGCCTGGATGCCCAGACGGTGCAGGGTAGGTGCACGGTTCAGCATGACGGGGTGGCCCTTGATCACGGTCTCGAGGCTGTCCCACACTTCGGGCTTATGCGCGCTCCACCATCTTGCGGGCGGACTTGATGTTGTTGGCAATGCCCTTCTCCACCAGGTCCTTCATGACAAAGGGCTTGAACAGCTCCAGAGCCATCTCCTTGGGCAGGCCGCACTGATACATCTTGAGCTCGGGGCCTACGACGATAACGGAACGACCGGAATAGTCGACGCGCTTGCCCAGCAGGTTCTGACGGAAGCGGCCCTGCTTGCCCTTCAGCATATCGGAAAGGCTCTTCAGTGCGCGGTTGTTGGGGCCGGTGACCGGACGGCCGCGGCGGCCGTTGTCGATGAGGGCGTCCACTGCTTCCTGCAGCATCCGCTTCTCGTTGCGCACAATGATGTCGGGCGCACCCAGCTCCAGCAGACGGCGCAGACGGTTGTTGCGGTTGATGACGCGGCGGTACAGGTCATTCAGGTCGGAAGTCGCGAAGCGGCCGCCGTCGAACTGGACCATGGGGCGCAGGTCGGGAGGCAGAACGGGCAGAACATCCATGACCATCCATTCGGGACGGTTGCCGGAAATGCGGAAGGCCTCCACTACTTCCAGACGCTTAAGAATGCGCACGCGCTTCTGGCCGGAGGACTTCTCGACCTCGGCAGTCAGTTCTTCACTCAACTGATCGAGGTCGATCTCTTTCACCAGCGTCCTGAATGGCCTCAGCACCCATAGATGCCTCGAACTCATCACCGTAGCGCTCGCGCATTTCGCGGTACTCGCTCTCGGTGAGCAGCTGCTTCTTTCCAGACGGGTAGCGCCCGGATCGGTGACGATATAGCTTGCAAAGTACAGCACCTTTTCCAGCGCGCGCGCGGGCTGATGTCCAGCAGCGTGCCCATGCGGCTCGGGATGCCCTTGAAGTACCAGATATGGCTCACCGGCGCGGCCAGCTCAATGTGGCCCATGCGCTCACGACGAACCTTTGCCTTGGTCACTTCAACACCGCAGCGATCGCATCTTGCCCTTGTAGCGATGCGCTTATACTTACCGCAGTGGCACTCCCAGTCCTTGGTAGGTCCAAAAATGCGCTCACAGTACAGGCCGTCGCGCTCCGGCTTCAGGGTGCGGTAGTTGATGGTCTCAGGCTTCTTGACCTCGCCGTAGCTCCAGTTGCGGATCTGCTCCGGGAAGCCAGGCCGATTTTGATGGAATCGAAAACGTTGTTTTCCATGAAACGAACCCTTTCTTAATCTCTAGTTGTTTCGATGATACAGGCGGCTTTTCTTGTTCCCCACAGGCCCCCCCGCCCTGCCGCAGCACACGCGGAACAGGGGGGCTTGAGGTCTTGTGTTCTTTGTCTGATCAGAAATCTACTTCGTCGAAGAAGCGGGAGCCTCGCTGCCAGAGTTGTCATCGTCCTCAGCACGGAAGGATCATCGAAGCCTGCATCGGCGTCCTTAATATTGTAATCGTTGAGCAGTTCGCTCTCCTGCACCACAGCAGTTCTCGGTACCGGCAACGTCACGCATATCAAAGCCGGTCTCTTCATCGTCGAAGTTCTGGCGCATATCGATCTCGTTGCCGTCCTTATCCTGAACCACGACGTCCAGACCCAGAGACTGCAGTTCCTTCAGCATGACGCGGAAGGATTCCGGGATGCCCGGCTGCGGGATGGGCTCGCCCTTGACGATGGCTTCGTAGGTCTTGACACGGCCCTCCACATCATCGGACTTGACGGTCAGGATCTCCTGCAGGGTGTATGCAGCGCCGTAAGCCTCCAGGGCCCAGACTTCCATTTCGCCGAAGCGCTGGCCGCCGAACTGGGCCTTGCCGCCCAGAGGCTGCTGGGTGACCAGAGTAGGGCCGGTGGAACGCGCGTGCATCTTGTCGTCAACGAGGTGATGCAGCTTGAGGTAGTACATGTAGCCAACGGTAACGGGGTTATCGAACTTCGCCCGTGCGGCCATCGTAGAGGATGGTCTTGCCGTCACGATCCAGGCGGCGATCTTGGAGAAGTCGATGATGTCAGCCCTTCTCGACCATTGATCTTGGGCGGCTTGGTCATCCGCGGGTTGCTTCTCCACCGGCCACCATCGTGGGCCGTATTTCGAGGTATCGCCGATGTCGTTCTCACGGGCAGCGCCGTCGAAGACCGGGGTCATGCCACCTTGTGCCGCCCAGCGCCTTGGCGGCGAGGCCGAGGTGCACTTCCAGCACCCTGGCCGATATTCATGCGGCTGGGAACGCCCAGTGGGTTGAGCACGATGTCCAGCGGGTGCCGTCCTCCAGGAACGGCATGTCTTCCTGCGGCAGGATGCGGGACACAACGCCCTTTGTTGCCGTGGCGGCCGGCCATCTTGTCGCCCACGCTGATTTTGCGCTTCTGAGCAATGTAGCAGCGCACCACTTCGCGGACACCGGGCTGCAGCTCGTCGCTGTTCTCCGGGGGTAAAACCTTGACATCCACGATGATGCCGTATTCGCCGTGTGGAACGCGCAGAGAAGTATCACGCACTTCGCGTGCCTTCTCGCCGAAGATGGCGCGAAGCAGGCGCTCTTCGGCGGTGAGCTCGGTCTCGCCCTTCGGGGTGACCTTGCCGACCAGGATGTCGCCCGCCTCACCTCGGCGCCAATGCGAATGATGCCGCGCTCGTCCAAATCTTTCAGGGCGTCCTCAGAAACGTTGGGGATGTCGCGGGTGATCTCTTCCGGGTCCCAGCTTGGTATCGCGGCTCTCGGTCTCGTACTCTCCTCAATATGAATGGAGGTATACACGTCCTCGCGCACGATCTTCTCGTTCAGCAGAACGGCATCCTCGTAGTTGTAGCCTTCCCAGGTCATGAAGCCGATGAGAGCATTCTTACCCAGCGAAACTTCGCCGTTGCGCATTGCGGGGCCATCGGCCAGCACCTGACCGGCGGTGACGGTCTCGCCCACTTCTACGATGGGGCGCTGGTTGATGCAGGTGCCTGCGTTGGAGCGGGCAAACTTGATCAGAGGAATAATCCTCCAGAGCGCCCTGCTCGTTGCGCACCACAACATGGTCGGCATCGACCTTTTTCCACAACGCCGTTGCTCTTGGCCAGCACAGCAGTGCCGGAATCGGTAGCAGCCTTGTACTCCATACCAGTAGCAACAATGGGCTGCTGGTGACCATCAGAGGCACTGCCTGACGCTGCATGTTAGGAGCCCATCAGTGCACGGTTTACAGTCATCGTTCTCCGGAAGGGGATGCAGGCGGTCGCAACAGAGACCATCATTCGGGGCGAAACGTCCATATAATCGACCTTATCGCGCATCGTTTCCAGGATGTCATCGCGGCGGCGGGCAGAAACGCGGGCGCGCTTGAAGTGCTTGGTCTCGTCCAGAGGCTCGTTGGCCTGAGCAACGACGTACTCGTCCTCGATCAGCGGTCATATACTCGACCTCGTCGGTGACGACCTGCTCGATGAGATTGTTGTTCTCGTCGTAGGTCTTCTTGACCTTGCGGTAGGAGCTTCAACGAAGCCGTACTCATTGATCTTGGCGTAGGATGCCAGATAGGAGATCAACCGATGTTGGGGCCTTCAGGACGTCTCGATGGGACACAGACGGCCGTAGTGGCTGTAGTGAACGTCTCGCACGTCCGAAGGAGGCGCGGTCACGGCTCAGACCGCCGGGGCCCAGGGCGGACAGGCGGCGCTTGTGGGTCAATTCCAGCCAGCAGGTTGTTCTGGTCCATGAACTGCGACAGCTGGGAGGGCCGAAGAATTCCTTAATCGCCGCCGTCTGCGGGACGGATGGAAATCAGGGAATCGAGGCTGATAGTCAGTCGAGCCGTCCCTGCGCGCTCATGCGCTCGCGGACGTTGCGCCTCATGCGGCTCAG
>VOFK01001334.1_pt1 | contig 10087 bp, 11 predicted proteins | sample 5384121 | NCBI WGS metagenome assembly VOFK01 (sample SAMN12384730, study PRJNA508395) | human gut metagenome | isolation source: healthy gut J | host: Homo sapiens | reverse complement strand
TGAAGTTACGTACGTTTCGGCTGAAGTTGGTCATAAATTTGAGTTTGCTGCCCGATCCGAAGATGTTGGCGTCGGAAAGCCCCACCATCGTCCGGCCCCTTCGGAATGCCATCCTCCGTCGACGGAGATGGTCCAGCTGTCGCGCGTGGTGATCAGGAGGTTCACGCGTGTCGAGTCCACCGCGTCGGGGGAGCACCGTGACGTCGATGTCCGAGATGTAGTCGCGCGAGCGGACAGTTGGGCTTGTTGCGCACGATGAGCTGCGGGTCGAGCTTGTCGCCCGAGCGGAACAGCAGGTCGCGCCGGGACGACGCGGTCGCGGGTGAGCATGTGGGTTTTGTTGGCCATGCGTTCGAGCCGGTTGCCGCCGGGTCGAAAACCTGCTGGCGTTCGGATGGTGATGTCGCCGATGGTTTTCCCGGCGTAGGGTTCCAGCAGGCGGCTCTCGTCGGTAGACGCGGCCGCTCATCGTGGTGTCGAGCACGGGTTTACGAAGAAAGCATCCGGTAAAGCATGCGCGGCACGGCGCGCCGGCTGGTTTTCGACTGGATGCTGTCGTAGAGGCGCTGGTTGCGCGCCGATGCATCGGGGATTCGCCACGCGGGCGCTGTCGGGCGAACCGGTCGGGGGCGTGCGTGCCCCTGCGGCACGGACCGAGAGGACCGTTGCCGCCCCAATCAGGATCAGGGAAAATATGCAGAACCGGGCGAACATTGTGTCAAAGATAACGGATTTTTTTCGGCAAAAAGTGCGACACAGGGGCCTAAATTGAGGATTCCGATACCATATCCCGATTATTCCCGTCTCGGCGGCGGGTGCAGCCCCCGCATGGCTTATAATCGGTGTTTTTCCATCCCTCTTTTCTTTGCCGCGACGCCCTCCCCCGAAGACGAAAAAGACGGCCCGAAGGTCGTCTTTTTTCCATTTTCCGTTCAGCGTGGAATGGGGGTCATCCCCTTCCCCGCCTTATCTGCGGCCCCTCTTTGGCCTCGATGCATTCCGTGGCGTGGGGCACTTTCATCAGCCGCTCCTTGGGAATGAGCTTTCCGGTCGTTTTTCAGATGCCGTACGTCTTGTTCTCGATGCGTACGAGCGCCATTTCGAGGTTGCGGATAAATTTCATCTGATGGGCAGCCAAACGACCGCTTTCCTCTTTGGAAAGAGTTGCAGCGCCCTCCGCCAGCACCTTGAACGTCGGCGATGTGTCTTCCGTATCGTTGTCGGCGGCGGTATGGGTGATGGCGCGCAAGCGCAGCAGCTCGTAGTCCGCACGCGCGTTCTCAAGCTTTTTCAGGATAAGCTGCCGGAACTCTTCGAGTTCGGCGTCGCTGTATCTGGTTCTTTCGTCTGCCATAATAATCTCCTCTCTTTTTAAGGTTTACTGTAAAATTAAGCAATAATTCCGATATTACCAAATTTTACCGGAATATATCAAGGGGCTATATCCGCGTCACGGCGATGCGCAGCGGTTCGTCGTCCACGTCGGTTTCGACGACCGTTTCGCCTGCCGGTTCCGCTGCCGGACGGACCTCCACGGCGAGGGTCTGCGAAGCGATGTAACCGGCGAATCGGGCGGATTGCGTCGGCCACCAGGGGCTTCTGTTCGATCTCTGCGCGGATCTTGTCCGTGACCTCGAATCCGAGTCCTTGCGGATATTCTGGATGCGGTTTATCAACTCGCGTGCCACACCTTCGGCTTTCAAGCTCTCGGTGACGGTAATGTCGAGCGCCACGGTGAGTTTTCCCTCCGAGGCGACAGCCATCCGGGCATGCTCTTCCGAGGTGATCTCGAAGCGTCGGCGGGCGTCACGGTGGATCCGCTCCGCTCCCGGAGGTCGAGCACCGTTTCCGGCGCGGCCTCCACCTCGGCGATACGTTCCTGCGAAACTCCGCGACGAGGGCGGCGTCTGCTTCATCCACTTGCCGTAACGCGGCCCGAGGGTCTTGAAGTTGGGCTTGATGCGTTTGGTAATCAGCCCCGTGGTCTTTCGATCAGCTCGATCTCCTTCACGTTGACCTCGTTCATAATGAGGTTCTTCACGGCCGAAATATGCTCCGCCGTCGCGGGGTCGAGCACCGGGATCAGGATTTTGGTCAGCGGCTGGCGCACCTTGATCGACACTTTGCGGCGCAGGGCCAGCACCATCGACGAGACCTTCTTCGCCAGCGACATCATCTCTTCGAGGCGGGCGTCGATCAGCCGTTCGTCGGCCGTCGGGAACGCCGCGAGATGCACCGATTCGTCCTTGTGGCGGCCCGCTCACGGCGTTGAGGTCCGTGAAGATGCGGTCGGAGATGAACGGTGCGAACGGCGCTGCGAGCATCGTGACGGTCTCAAGACAGGTGTACAGCGTCTGATAGGCCCAGATTGTCTTCCGACATGCCGCCTCCCCAGAACCGCTTGCGGTTGAGGCGCACGTACCAGTTCGAGGGTTTTCGCCCACGAACTCCTGAATGGCGCGGGCCGCCGGGTGGGGTCGTAGTCTTCGAGAGAATTCGGTAACGTTCTTCACCAGCGTATTCAGGAGCGAAATGATCCAGCGGTCGATTTCGGGACGCTTCTCCATCGGAACCTCCTTCACGGCCCGTGAAGCCGTCCACGTTGGCGTAGAGGGCGAAGAACGAGTAGGTGTTGTAGAGCGTTCCGAAAGAATTTGCGGCGCACTTCTGTCGACGCCGTCCCTGTCGAACTTGAGGTTGTCCCACGGCTGCGAGTTGGAGATCATGTACCAGCGCGTCGCGTCGGCTCCGTAGGTGTCGAGCACCTCGAACGGATCGACGGCGTTGCCCAGGCGTTTCGACATCTTGTTGCCGTTCTTGTCCAGCACCAGACCAATTCGAAATGATATTCTTGAAAGCCACCGAGTCGAAGAGCATCGAGGCGATGGCGTGCAGCGTGAAGAACCAGCCGCGTCTGGTCGACGCCCTCGGCGATGAAGTCGGCGGGGTAGACCTGGCCGAAGCCCTCCCTTGTTCTCGAACGGGTAGTGCACCTGCGCATAGGGCATGGCGCCCGAGTCGAACCACACGTCGATCAGGTCCGATTCGCGCCTCATCGGCTCGCCCTTCGACGAGACCAGCACGATCGAATCGACATAGGGGCGGTGCAGGTCGATGTTCTCGGTCGAGTAGTTCTCCTTCGACATGTCGCCGACCCTGAAATTCCTGTACGGGTTTTCCTGCATGACGCCCGCCGCTATCGAACGCTCTATTTCGGCCATCAGTTCTTCGACCGAACCGATGCACTTCACCTCGGAGTAGTCCTCCGTGGCCCATACGGGCAGCGGGGTTCCCCAGAAGCGCGACGCGAGAGGTTCCAGTCCACCAGTCCTTCCGAGCCACTTGCCGAAGCGGCCCGTTCCGGTCGATTCGGGTTTCCAGCGGATCGTTTTGTTCAGTTCGATCATCCGCTCGCGCGCAGCGCCGTGGTGCGGATGAACCACGAGTCGAGCGGGTAGTAGAGCACGGGTTTGTCCGTGCGCCAGCAGTGGGGGTAGGAGTGGGTGTGCTTCTCGATCTTGAAGGCCTTGTTTTCGGCTTTCAGCATCACCGCGATGTCGATGTCCAGCGTCGGGTCGGTCGCTCAGCCGCTCGTCGTAGGCGTTCTTCACGTAGCGGCCCGCATACTCCCCGTATTTCGCGGCGTCGACGTGCGTCTTCACGAATTCCCGGGTCGAGGTCTTCGATCAAAAAGAATTTGCCCTGCCTGTCGACCATCGGCTGGTTCTTGCCCGCGCGGTCGACCATGAAGAGCGGCGGATGCCGGCGGCCTGGCCACACGGTCGTCGTCGGCGCCGAACGTCGGGGCGATGTGCACGATGCCCGTACCGTCCGAGGTGGTCACGTAGTCGCCGACGATCACGCGGAAGGCGTGCCTTCCGGCTTCACCCACGGGATCAGCTCTCGTAGCGGATGCCTTCCAGCTCGGGACCTTTCCAAGCTCCCCTCCATGATCTCGTATGTGCCTTCCCATCTTCTTGGTGAAGTAGAACCCGTGCAGCTCTTTGGCCAGAATAATGACCCGTCCCGCGGCCGGTCGGTGTAGGGGTTGCGGCGCTGACCTTCGCCGAGTTTGGGGCTTTACGGCCAGCGCCGTGTTCCGAGCGGCAGCGTCCACGGCGTGGTGGTCCAACCAGGAAATAGAGTTCACCTTTCGATTCCTTCGAAGAGTTTCTCCTCTTCGCGTCGCGGATCACGAACTGCGACGTGCAGGTCGTGTCCTTCGTCGCGGTAGCAGCCGGGCTGGTTCAGTTCGTGGGTCGAGAGACCCGTTCCGGCGGCGGGCGAGTAGGGCTGGATGGTGTAGCCCTTTGTAGAGCAGCCCCTTGTCGAAGAGCTGCTTCAGGAGCCACCACAGCGTCTCTCGATGTATTTGTTGTCGTAGGTGATGTACGGGTCGTCCATGTTGACCCAGTAGCCCATCTTGCGCGTGAGGTCCTCCCACTTGCCCGTGAACTCCATCACCCTCGCGGCACGTGCGGTTGTACTCCTCGATGGAGATCTTTCTTGCCGATGTCTTCCTTGGTGATGCCGAGCTTCTTCTCCGACGCCCAGTTCCACGGGCAGTCCGTGAAGTGTCCCATCCGGCCTTTGCGGTGCACGAGGTAGCCCCGCTGCGTCTTGTAGCGGCAGAATACCGTCCTTGATCGTGCGGGCCATGACGTGGTGGATGCCGGGCATGCCGTTTGCCGAGGGGGACCCTCGTAGAATACGAACGATGGGATGGCCCTCGCGGGTCGTGATGCTTTTTGTGGAACGTGTCGCGTGCGTCCCATTCGCCGAGCACGTCGGCGGCTATGCTCCTGCCAGGTCGAGGCCTTTATACTCCTTGAACTTCATATCGGTAGAAATTTCTTCGCTAATTTTCTGACAATTGGCAAAGATATAAAAAGATTTGAAAAACGGTCTGAAGCGTTCGATTTATGGATGTCCGTTCCGGGAAACGGGGTCTGCAGGGGGCCTTCCCTTCGTCGGGGCTGTCCGCGTCCGGCTTCTGGGGCGATGACCGTCCGGTCGTTTCCGTCCGGTTCTGCGCCCGCCGGACGGACGCGGGTTTTGGGGATTACTCCCCCGCGGGAATGTCGATCCGGAAACAGGAGCCTTCGCCCGCCGGAAAGTCGACGCCGACCGAGCCGCCCAGCTGTTCGGCGATCGACTTGCAGATCGACAGCCCGAGCCCGGTCCCCTGGGTGGTGTCGAGTTTGACGAAACGTTCGAAGATGCGTTCCCGGTCTTCGGGCGCGATGCCGATGCCCGTGTCGCGGACGTAAAACGTGGCCGGGAATCCGGCGGAACCGATCGTTACCGATCCTTTTTCGGTAAATTTCAGTGCATTGCGCGTAAAGTTGTTCAGCACCTGGGCAAGCCCCTTCCTGTACTCCGTGACGGGGAATTCCGGCAGCCCTTCCTCGACGCGCAGTTCCACGCCCGGCCGGCGCTGGAGGCGGAGCGAGTCGGCGACCTCCCCGGCATAAGTCCCGGGCGTCGAACTGCGTGCGCGCTCGATGTCCGTGCGTCCCGACTCGATGCGCGCCAGATCCAGCACGTCGGAGATGATTTGCAGCAGCAGGGTGTTGTTGCGCAGGATGATGTCGGTGTACTCCCCCGGCGGGTTTCGTGCCTGCTTTCGTCTGCCAGCAGCTCCGAGAATCCGACGATGGCGTTCAGCGGCGTGCGGATTTCGTGGCTCATGTTGGCCAGGAACGCCGACTTGAGTTTGTTGGACTCCTCGGCGCGCTTCTTCGCTTCGCGCAGCTCCTCCTCCTCGGTGCGTTTGAGTTCGCTGATGTCGTAGTTGACGCACGCCAGGTCGATCACGCCCTCCGGACGGTAGTCGCGGCAGAGCAGGTGGATTTTGATCCAGCGCATCGGCTCCCTGATCGCTCACGATGCGCACTTCGTTGACGAAAGTCCGGATTTCTCCGGTTTTTGAGGCGTTCGAACTCCTCCTCAAAAGGTGTTGCCGGTCGTCGGGATGGACCTGCCGCCAGTGGCCGAGAATCTGTGAGGCGGGCGTGTTTTCCGCTTCGCCGTAATTTTTTGGCCCAGGGACCCGCTTTGGTGTAACCCTCTCCCGTAAGGGGGTTGTAGCTGACGCAGCCCACGTGCGAAGTCCGGAAACCAGGTTGAAGAGATGCTCCGAAATCGTCCAGCTGTTCGCGGCTGCGCGTGGCGTCGGTGATGTCTTCGAGCAGGATGACCAGTTCGTCGTCGTCCGGCGTGTTGTAGATCAGGAAGCGGCAGGTGCGTTTGCCGTCCGGCTTTTCCCGGTCTGCTCCCAGAAGGAGCAGGAGGGGATGTGCTCGAATGTGGGAATGTGTTTCAGGGGATCTATTCCCACCTCGCGGGCCGTCTTTCCGGCATGGCCCTGCGTGTGGATGCCCAGTATCCTGCCGGCCTGCTGGTTGATGTACGAAAGCAGGTAGTCGACCGCTTCGCCCGATTTGTCGCGCAGGATGTTGACGCGCAGGTAGCCGATCGGCAGGTGTTCGATCAGTTGTGCGAGGTGGCTGTAATTGCGTTGCGTCGCCTTGTAACTCTGATTGATGGAGGCCAGTTCGGCATTTTCGGGAGTGCCTTCCGTAACGCGGCGGACGGTTCCGAAAACCGAGCGGACGCCCGTCAGCGGATCGTTGGCGGCAGCCACGGCTCTGACTTGACAGGCATCTGTCGCCGTTGGCCGTGACGAACGTTTCGTCGAGCGAGTCGGAGACCAGGGGCGGCGCAGCGGGTGTAAATGCGCGCCCGGTGCTCCTCGCCGGGCAGCAGGTAGACCTCCTCGAACGAAATGCGGGTGCGATCTGCGCCGAAAAGGTCCGCCGCCAGCCGCGAACAGGTCATTTCGCGCTGTCCGAAGTCGAGCTGCCACCATCCGACGCCGGAGGCGTCGAGTGATTTTTTGCAGCAGGTCGGGGGCGGCTTGTTCCGGAGTGCATGGCAGAAATTACCCTTTTTTCGATGTTTCTGCAAAAAATAGAAAATTTCGGGAGAAAACGAATTTTGTCCGGATGATTTTTGCGCGGCGGCGCTATTCGGTTTCGTCCTGCCGCGTCAGCGTGCGGATCACGCGCGCCGGATTTCCCACGGCCACCGAGTCGGCCGGGATGTCGCGCGTCACGACGGCTCCGGCGCCGATGACCGAACGGTCGCCGATCGTGACGCCCGGGCATACGATCACTCCGCCGCCCAGCCAGCAGTGGTCGCCGACGGTGATCGGACGGCCCCGCTTCGAGTCCAGTGCGGCGCTGTGTCGCGTCGAACGGATGCAGGAGCGGTGAGCAGCTGCACTTTGGGGCCTATGAGCGTCCCGCAGCCGATGCGTATCGGTGCCAGGTCGAGGAAAACGCAGTCGAAATTGACGAAGGAACCTTCGCCGATTGAGATGTTGAGTCCGTAATCGCAGCGGAACGGTTCGCGGATGAATCCTTCGCAGCCGGGGGCACAGCTCGCGCAGTGCGGCGCGGTAGTCGTCGCCGTGGCCGCAGCATTCGACGTTGAGGCGATGCATCAGGCGCGTGGCGTTGTCCCGGTGGCGGTGAGTTCCGCATCCCGGGGGTCGAACCACCCGCCGGCGAGCATCTTTTCCCGCTCGGTCATTTTTAGTCGAAGGATTGCAATTCGATCAGCTTGGCGTAGATGCCGTTGCGTTCCATCAGCTCGTTGTGCGTGCCCTGTTCGGCGATGCGGCCGTGGTCGACGACGACGATCAGGTCGGCGTTGTGGATGGTCGACAGGCGGTGGGCGATGACCACCGACGTGCGGCCTTTGAGCAGCTTGTTGAGGGCGTCCTGCACGAGTTTTTCGCTCTCGGTGTCGAGTGCCGAGGTGGCCTCGTCGAGGATCAGTATCTCGGGGTTTTTCAGCACGGCGCGTGCGATCGAGAGCCGCTGGCGCTGGCCTCCCGAGAGTTTCACGCCCCGGTCGCCGATGTTGGTCCCGTAACCGTCGGTGCATTCGCGGATGAAGCAGTCCCGCGTTGGCGACCTCGCCGCCTCGACCACCTCTTCGTGCGTGGCCCCGCGCCTGCCCATGCCGATGTTGTTTTCGATGGTGTCGTTGAAAAGCACGGTGTCCTGTGCCACGACGCTCATATGGGCGCGCAGGCGGTCCTGCGTGTAGTCGCGCAGCGAGACCCCGTCGATCAGGATGTCGCCCGCCGAGGGGGTCGTAGAACGCGGGGCAGCAACTCGCTCAATGTCGACTTGTCGCCTCCCGAGGGACCGACCAGAGCCACGGTCTGCCCGCGGCGTATCTCGAACGAAATGCCGTCGATCACTTCGCGCTCCCGTCGTAGGTGAAGTGCACGTCGCGGAATTCGATTTTCTTTCAGCCCCGTGAGTTCCCGGGCGCCGGGGTTTGTCCTGTTTCGGGTTTCGTGTCGATGATCGAAAGATGCGCTCTCCGGCGGCGATTCCCTGGTTGATGTTGGCGAACTGGTCGATGAAGGTGCGCACCGGGCGCGTTATCTGCGAGAAGATGGCGATGAAGGCGATGACTCCGCCGGGGTCGAGCACGCCTTTTTGGCCACGAGCGAACCTCCGAATACCAGGATGACGCCTACGGCCGAGATGCCCAGGAATTCGCTCATCGGCGAAGCCAGCTGCTGGCGGCGGGCCATCGAGAGGGTCAGGCGCGCCAGGTCGGCGCTGATGGCGTAGTATTTCTGCTTGATGTATTCCGTGGCGTTATAGCTCTTGATGACCTTGATGCCCGAGAGCGATTCGTCGAGCGTCGAGACCATTTCGCCCATGCGCTGCTGGTTGGTGCGGGCCGGGTGGCGGAGTTTCTTCACGATGCTGCCGATCAGCAGGGCCACCACCGGGAGGAACAGCACCGAGAAGATGGCCAGCTCCCAACGAAATGGCCACCATCATCACGATGTAGCCGATGATCAGGAACGGTTCGCGGAACGACACCTGGAGGGTGTTGGTGATGCAGAACTGCACCACGCCGACGTCCGAGGTGATTTTCGAGATGATGTCGCCCTTGCGCTGGTCGCGAAATAGCCCACGTTCATGTCCATCACGCGCGAGAACATTTCGTTGCGCACGGTTGTTTTCGACATCGGCATGACCCTTGACCCAGGCGAAACGGACGTGACGACGGCAGGAGTGCAGGAAGCGGGACCATAGATCGGGGTTCTTCTTGCCGGCGAACCCGCTTTCTTCTCCCAGCCGAATACCCAGCGTTTCTCCACGGCATCGACCACCGCATTTCGAATCGGAGTAGATCGTCACCGCCTCGCAGCCTCGAATCTCGAGAGTCTCGAGGCACCACCACGCCCAGCGCCTCCATGCGGTTGTAACCTCGCACCTCCCGGAACCGCTTTCCGGGTGGTTTCGATCTGCGAGAGGTTGCCCATTTTCTGCGGACAGGAGCGTATTCCGCCGGGTAGTTTTCATCGGCGATCACCGGGCGTCAGGGGGTCTTTCTGCGGAATGTTTTTGCTTGCGGACGTTGCGGACGGCCGTCGACCTTTTTCGTCGGTTGAACCGGCCAGCAGCGCCTCGTCGATCTCCGTGCTTTGGACCAGCGATGCGGGGTGCCGTCCTGCCAGATCTCTTCGGTGACGAACGGCATGATGGGGTGCAGAAGGCGGCAGGTCGTCGAAGAAACCGCACGTGGCTTCCAGTCGGCCGGTCGATCGGGCATTGGTAGCCGGTTTGATCCATTTCGAGGTACCGGCCGCTGTGAAGTCGTCCCAGAAGAAGCTTTTGCACAGATCATGCAGCCTGAGACACGGTGAGGCGAAGTCCGCCTCAGCTGACGGCAGCGTCTTGGCGAGCGCTTGATTTGAACTCATCTCGATTGCTGCCAGGCGGTTAGAGCTTTTCGCTTTGCGCCGCGATCGTCGATCGTCCAGCGCCGTTGACCAGTCGTGCATGCATTCCAGATTTTAAGTTGCCGAAATTGCGTCCCTGTTCGCAAGAGCCTGTCGAACATTACGTCGTTGCCGCCGAGGAGGCTCAACAGCATCGCTACGCGCATGCCGTCGGCGCCGAACTGGGCGATCAGGTCGAGCGGATCGGGCGAGTTGCCGAGTTGTTTGGACATCTTGCGGCCGATTTTATCGCGCACGATCCCCGTG
>VOFK01001198.1_pt1 | contig 10093 bp, 8 predicted proteins | sample 5384121 | NCBI WGS metagenome assembly VOFK01 (sample SAMN12384730, study PRJNA508395) | human gut metagenome | isolation source: healthy gut J | host: Homo sapiens | reverse complement strand
CTGACGGCGCTTTTTATCCGAAAAGCATTGACGTTTCCGCGTGATTCGGGTATCCCAGCAGCAGGAGGATGAATATGACTGGCTGTACGTCCTGCGGAGGCTGCGCAGGCGGCTGCGGCGGATGCAGGGAGCCATGTGCTGCTTCTGACGGAGCCGGAACTTCGGCTGCTGCGGCAGTTTGCCGAGCTGGCGTTCCTGCCTGCCGCCTGCACGAGAACGGACGAAACGCCCGTGTATCTGGACGGCTCCGAAAACCGCGCGCAGACCAGCGCGGCGATCCCTCGCCCTGCAGATCAAGCGGCTTATTTCCGTGGATTTCGCTCTGCCGCTGAAGGGCTTTGATTACGCAGGCTATGAGCCTTGGCCCATTCACGGCAGCATGGCCCTGACCGCCGCTGGTCAGGAGGCGCTCGATTCTCTGGACATCCAGGGCTGCGGCGCATAATAAAAACGGCGGGCGCTGCAAAAGCAGCGTCCGCCGTTTTATGACCGGAAGGAAGAAATCATGGAGGAGTAGAGAGAAGAAACCGGTCAGAAGCGGGTGATATTAGCCGCCGAAGCCAAAGCCGAAGGGCCATGAGCCGCCGAACTGATTATCGGACTGGCCGGACTGGCCGCCGTCATAATAGCCCTGCTGGGACTGCTGGGTCTGGTCGGTGGTCTGGGCGGGCAGCGCGTCGGTCTTCTGCTCGCCGACGGTCAGCGTGAGCGTCAAAGTCTGACCCTGACGGTAGACCGTGAGTTCCAGCGTATCGCCTGCGGACGCGGCCTTGACAAGCTTGACCAGATCGTTGCTGCTGGTGATTGTCTCGCCGTTCGCGGCGGTGATGATGTCGTTCTCCTGCAGGCCTGCCTCAGCAGCCGGGCCGTTTTCCGTGACGGAGCGGACAGCCGCGCCCTGCGGCAGACCGTAGCTCTGGCTCTCGGCGGACACGTCGGAGACCGTCACACCGATATAGGGCTTTACGATATAGCCGTTCGTGATGATCGACTCAAAGAATCGAGCGGACCTGATCGAGCGGGATGGCAAGCCGATGTTATCGATGGACGCCTCAGAGGACGAACTCGAGGAGGAGTATTTTGCGTTCGTGATGCCGATGACCTCGCCGTAGAGATTGAAGAGCGCGCCGCCGGAGTTGCCGGAGTTGATGGCGCAGTCGGTCTGGATGAGGTCCATCGTTGTGCCGGAGGAGAACGTGACGGCACGGTCAAGTGCGCTGACAACGCCGGTCGTGAGCGAGAACGTCAGTTCGCCGAGCGGGTTGCCGATGGCGACGACGGTGTCGCCAACGTTCAGTGTATCGGAGTCGCCCAGAACGACCGGGGTCAGATCAGTCGCGTCGATCTTCAGGACGGCAATGTCGTTGCTCTCGTCGTAGCCGATCAGCTGCGCATCGTAGCTCGTGCCGTCATAGGTCGTGACCTTGATGGAGTTGGAACCCTCGACGACATGATAGTTTGTCAGGATATAACCATCCTGTGTCAGGATGAAGCCGGAACCGGCTGCGGCAGATGTGGTCTGGTAGCCAAAGTAGTTCGTGGTGATGGAGGTCGTGATGCCGACGGTGGAGTTCACGTTCTGCGCATAGACCTCGCTCGGCGTGAGTACCTTGCCGGTGTCAACGGATGCGACCTGTAGAGCCGCTGCCTGCCGCTTGGCCTCGAGCATGACGGACGCATCGGAGGATGCCTGCGTTGTGCTCTGCGGCTGGGCCGCTGCGTTTTTCTGCATCAGCGCTGCCGCTCCGAAGCCGGAGCCGCCGCCCACAAGTGCGCAGGCCAGAAGCAGCGCAACGATCTTTCCGGCCTTGCCGCCCTTTTTCTTCTGCTCGGGTGCCGGAGCGGACGGCTGCGGCTGTGCGGCAAACGGCTGCTGCTGCGCGTCGAACGGCTGCTCGAAGCTGTACGGGTAGGAATTGGAGGACTGCTGGCTGGGTTCCGATGTAAATTCGTTGTTGTTGAATACTTCGGACATATTGATAATCTCCTTTCCGCGCATCCTTGCGGTGCGTGTGGGTTCTTTGTTTTTGTGCTTTCAGCATACCGCACGAATCTGAAATAACGCTGAAAAAAGTGAGAACGAATTGTAAAGAAAGCATGAAAAAACTTTGCCGGGAACGCACGGCTGCCCGACAGCACAGCTTATGACCGTTATGCACAAAAATGATAACATAAATTAGTCGGATGCGCACAAAAATGAATTGACAATTTAAAAAAATATGATATAACGAGTATCCGCAACAAACAAGGAGGAGCGTGGCTATGACACAGGATCTGACAGTTGGAAAGCCGATTTTGCGGGTCTGGCAGTTTGCCGTTCCGGTGCTGTTCGGGCTTCTTTTGCAGCAGGTTTATTCTTTGGTCGATACGGCCATCGTCGGCCATGCGCTGGGCGTAATGGCGCTGGGCGGCGTCGGGGCGACAGGGTCGGTCAACTTCCTTGTGCTCGGCTTTTGCGGCGGCCTGTGCACCGGCATGGCGATCCCGCTGGCGCAGTCATTCGGTGCGGGCGAGTACCGCCAGCTGCGCCGGTATGTGGCGGGCTGCGTTTGGCTGGGGCTTATCATGTCGGCGCTGCTGCTGGCCGTGACGCTTCCTGCTACGCGCGGGCTTCTGCGCCTCATGGGAACGCCGGCGGAGCAGATGGACTATGCGTTCGACTACATCTTCATCATCTTCGTCGGTATTCCTACGACGATCCTTTATAATATGGGCGCGTGTGTCCTGCGCGCGCTGGGCGACAGCAAATCGCCGGTGTGGTTCTGGCGGCCGCGTCGGCCATCAATATTGTGCTTGATCTGCTGACGGTGTGCGTGCTCGGCATGGGCGTAGCGGCGCGGCGATCGCTACGGTTGTCTCGCAGCTTGGCTCGGGGCTGCTGTGTGTCGCATATCTCAAAAAGCGATTTCCGATTCTGCACATGGAAAAGGACGATTGGAAGCTCCAGCCGGCCGGAGGCGATGCGCCTGCTCGGCATGGGCGTCCCGGTCGGACTGCAGTTTTCCATCACGGCCATCGGCTCCGTCATCCTGCAAAGCGCTGTCAATTCCCTTGGTGCAGTGTGCGTGTCGGGCGTTGCAGTGGCGGGGAAAATTTATACGCTGCTGGCCTGTCCGTTCGACGCACTGGCCATGGCGGCCACAAACTTCACGGGCCAGAATCTCGGCGCGGGCAAGTACGACCGCATCAAGCAGGGAACGTATGCCTGTATGTTCATCGGAATCCTGTACTGCGTTCTGTACGTGTTGATCGCACAGTTTGGAACGCGGTATCTGGCGCTTTTGTTCATGAACGCGGACGAGGCGGCGAACGTCATGTCCTACACGCAGCAGTTGAGCGTCGCGTTTGCCTATGCAACGCCCCTTTTGCTGGCCGTCAACGTACTGCGCCTGTCCATTCAGGGCATGGGCTACAGCCGGTTGTCTCTGATCTCAGGCCTTCTGGAGATGCTTGCGCGCACGGCGTGAGCCTTTGGGCCGTGCCTGCGTTCGGCTTTGACGCGGCCTGTCTGGCAAGCCCGCTTGCGTGGCTGCTGGCCGACTGCTTCCTCGTGCCCGGCTTCTACGGCTGTCTGAACGCCAGACGCCGTCAGGCTGCCCGCGTCCGGAAGGAGCTGCCGGAAGAATAAAATAAACATAAGCCCGGATGCTGCGCATCCGGGCTTTGTTTAATCCATCATGGAGCGGGTCTGCTCCTCGCGGTACTGGCGGGTGTAGAGCTGGTAATACGCGCCCTTTGCCTCCATCAGAGAGCGGTGCGTGCCGCTTTCGATGATCTTGCCATCGTGCACGACCAGAATCACGTCCGCACGGCGGATGGTCGACAGGCGGTGCGCGATGATGAACGAGGTGCGGCCCGCCATGACCTTTTCGATGGCGTCCTGAATAAGCCGCTCGGTCACGGTGTCGACGGAGCTGGTCGCCTCGTCGAGCACGAAAATGCGCGGGTCGGCCAGCAGTGCACGGGCAAAGGACAGCAGCTGCTTTTCGCCCGTGGAGAGCGTATTGCCGCCCTCGCCGATGTCGGTGTTATAGCCGTCCGGCAGACGGGCTATGATCTGGTCGGCGGAGACAGCCTTTACGGCCGCTTCGATCTCGTCCATCGTTGCGTCGGGCCTGCCGTAGCGCAGGTTCTCCAGAACCGTGCCGGAAAACAGATGCGGCGTTTGCAGCACATAGCCGATGTTCGAGTGCAGCCAGAGCTGGCTGCGTTCCCGCGCGTCGCGGCCATCGATCAGAATGCGGCCCTGCGTCGGCTCAAAGAAGCGGCAGACGAGATTGACCAGCGTGGATTTGCCCGCGCCCGTCTCACCGACAATGGCGACGTTCGTGCCCTGCGGGACCTTGAGGTTAAAGTGTTCCAGCACGTTTTCGCTGCCGTCGGGATAGCGGAAGGTGACGTCCTGAAATTCAATGTCGCCGTGAAGCGGCTCCCAGTTTTCCTTTTTGGGGTGGAACGCGTCGCCGTACTTTTCCGTGACCTCCGGCGTGTCGCTGACGTCGGATTCTGTTTCGAGCCTTGTGACGCGCTCGACATTGACCTGCACGTTGACGAGCGACGACATGACCTGCACAAGCCACTGCACCGGCTCCATCATGCCTTGCGCATAGTTCATAAACACCGACAGCGTACCGATCAGGATCACGCCGTCTCTTGTGATCACACCGCCGCGCCACAGGACGATCGCCAGCGCAATGGACGCGGCGAAGGCTGTCGTGGACATGAACACGCTCCGGAAGTGCATGGCGCGGACGCTCAGTCGCTTCATTTCGCCGGTCAGATCGTCGAATTCCTGCTCGACCTTGTCCTCAATGACCAGCGTCTTGGTCGTCTTCGCGCCGGTGATGCCCTCGTTGAACGCACCGGTGATCTTCGAGTTCTGCTCGCGCACGCGGCGGTGAAAAAAGACGAGTTTTTTCTGGAAATACGCGCCCGAGATCACCAGCACCGGCACAATGACCATCACACACAGCGCCAGCTTCCAGTTGAGCACGAACATCATCACGATTGCCAGCAGCAGATACGCAATGTACCACACAGCCTCCATCAACCCCCATGCAAGCGTGCTTGCAATGCGGTCGGTATCGGACATGACGCGCGCGTGGGTATAGCCAACGCTGTTCTGGTTGAAATAAGAGAAGGACAGCGTCTGTAGAATGATTGAACGTCTCGCGCTTTAAGTCGCGGCCGATATAGAGTTCAGCTTTGCACGCGCCGTAGGCGGAAATGTAGTTCGTCGCGGTCTGAATGATCATGACCAGAATGTACAGTGCCAGCCAGCCGCCGACGCCCTGCATGGTTTTGTCTCGCGATAAAATGGTCGATGGCGTGCTGCTGGAACAGGGGATGATCGCGTCCATGCCGCTGCCGACCGTGCCGGTCACAACCATCCAGAAAACAGCATTTTATAGGGCTTTAAATAAAGGGGCCAGCTTTGGGATACCGAAGAACGGCAGGCCTTTTTTGTCTTTTCCGCGTTTCATGCCGGCTCCTCCTCTCCGATGGACATCTGCATATCATAGATCTGCCGGAACAGGCCGGGCTGCTGCAGCAGCTGCGGCGTGCCGCGCTGGAGCTTGACCTTGCGTACTCCAGCACCAGAATGTTGTCGCAGTCCATAAGCGTCGTGATGCGGTGGGAAATGATGATACTCGTCGTCCCGGTCAGATCACGGTTCAGCGCCTCACGGATGTGCTCGTCCGTCTGCGTATCGACGGCGGACAGAGAATCGTCGAAGACCATCACGGGCGTTTTCTTCGTCAGCATCCGCGCGATGGCCACGCGCTGCTTCTGTCCGCCCGAGAGCGTCACGCCGCGCTCCCCGACCATGGTGTCATAGCCGTTTGCAAACTGCTCGATGTCGGATGCGATGCAGGCCGTCGCGGCGGCTTTGCGCACCGTTTCGCGGTCCGCGCCGCAGATGCCGATGTTCTCCTCGATCGTGCGCGAGAACAAAAACGGCTCCTGTAGCACAACGCCCACATGGTCGCGCACCCAGGCTGCGGGCATATCCGCCAAATCTTCCCCGCCGACCGTCACGCGGCCCTCCGACGGCGCGTCATAGAGCCTGCACAGAAGCAGCAGCAGGCTACTCTTGCCGGAGCCGGTGCCGCCCAGAATGCCGAAGCTCGACCCGGCGGGAATGGCGAAGGACACGTCGGAAAGCACGTCCGGCCCCGTCTCATAGCGGAACGAAACGTGGTCGAAGACGATGTCGCCGTCCATGGGGAGCTCTTTCACGTCCGGCTTGTCCTGTTCACAGGGGGCGTCGAGAATTTCGCCGATACGGGACACGGAGACGCCCGCCTTGCTCATTTCGGAGATCACGCGGCCCAGACGGCGCACGGGAGAAATGCTCATGGTGTTGTAAATGGCGAAGGAGACGAACTCGCCCTCGGTCATTTCGCCGCGCACGCACAGAATGCTGCCGATCAGCACAACAAGCATCGTCTGGATGCAGGCCGTCGCGTCGCCGACAGCCCAGAAGTCCGAAAGCGTGCGGCACAGACGCACCCAGAGCGTGGTATAGTCCTCGTTCTGCTTTTCAAAGCGCTGCCGCTCGTATTCCTCGCGGCCAAAGGCGCGCACAACGCGCACGCCGGTCAGGTTCTCCTGCGCGATGGTAGACAGCACGCCCTCGGATTCGTCGCAGGCAGTGTAGCGCTCACGGATGGAGTTGTGGAACAGCAGAGAATAGACAATGATGATCGGGAACATGACCGCCGGCACGAGCGCCAGCTTCCAGTTCATAAGCGCCATGCACACGAGCGCGAACACAATCATCGCCACGGCGCGGAACACGGAGACGAACTGCTCTTCAAAGAAGGTCTTGATACGCTCGACGTCCGAGGTGCAGCGCTGGATGATATCGCCGGTGGGGTTCTGCATATGCCACTTCCACGGCAGGTGCTGGATGTGATGATACAGCAGGTCCCGGCTGGTCTTGACGAGCGTTTCGCCCGCCTTGGGAGCTGTAGATATTCACACAGTAGCGCATAACGGCCGAGAGAAGCCCGAGCCCCGCCATAAAGGCCGCCGGGACCCACAGGTTCTGCCGCAGATAGGCTGCGCCGCCGAGTGCTTCGACGATAGGCCGCGCCGCCGCGGACTTCACCGGGGGCCTGCCCGATCAGGGAATCGACGCTCACGCGGATGATCTGCGGAATGACCAGCTCACAGAGCGTAAAGAGCAGGCTTGCGGCGATGCAGGCGGCAAAATACCGCCAGCTTCCGTGCAGCAGCCGCGCAAGCGTCCGCCCGTTGGAACTTTTTTTCTTCTGTTTCAGAGGATTCGCCTCGCTTTCTTTCGAAGACAGGCCGAGGGCGGAATTGGGAACGCCAATTCCGCCCTTGTGGCCGCGAACGATATTTCTGGAATTACTATACCGTACTTGTTCCGGAATGTCAACCGTATTATGCGATGCCGGTCAGATCATAGCTGTCGAGCCATGCTTTGGCTTCCTCGCACACGCCGCGCAGGCAGCTTTCCTCAAATGGGCTGTCAAGGTCCGCGTTTTTCAGAAGTTCCGTAAACACGCGGCTGCCGCCCTGCCGGGTGTAGGCCATGTAGTGCTTCCATGCGTCGGCAGTCCTTCTGGATCCGCGCCCAGAACTGCAGTGCGACAGTCTGCGCGAGGCAGTAGTCAATGTAATAGAACGGGTTCACATAGATGTGCAGCTGCCGCTGCCAGCCCTCGCCGTCGCCGTAGAAGGGAATTTCGCTGCCGAGCTTCATCCACGGCATATACACGCCCAGAAGTTCTTTCCACACTGCATGGCGCTCTGCCGGGGTCATGTCCGGCTTTTCATAGACGATATGCTGGAAATGATCGACCATCGTGCCGTAGGGGATGAAGGTCAGCGCGCCGGCCAGATGGCTGTAGCGGAACTTGCGGGTATCGTCACCAAAGAAGCCGTCTGCCCACGGCCACGCGAAGAATTCCATCGACATGGAATGCACCTCGCACCCCTCAAGACTCGGCCAGATATACGACTGCGGGATACGGTCGCGGTTGAGATACGCGGCGAAAGGCGTGGCCTGCCTCATGCGTTACGACCTCAACGTCGTGCTGCGTGCCGTTGAAGTTGGCGAAAAAGATGAAGGGGACATGATAGTCGCCGAGGCTCGTGCAGTAGCCGCCCGCGCGCTTGCCCGGCGTCGAGAGCACGTCCAGAAGTTCGTTATCGAGCATGGTGTTGAAGAATTCACCTGTTTCGGGAGAAAGCGCCTCATAGAACCGCTTGCCCTGCGCGAGAATATCGTCCGGGGTGCCGCAGGGCTTCGGGTTGCCGCTGCGGAACACGAGGGCGTTGTCGGCAAAGTTCATGGGATAGGACTTGCCGAGGCGCGCGGCCTGCTCCCGATAGATGGAGCTTGCGACCGGCACGACATATTTGACCACGGCAGCGCGGAACTTCTCGACGTCTTCCTTCGTGTAGCAGTTTCTGCCCATACGGTAGTAGCCGAGCTGGGTAAAGCCGTCGTAGCCGAGCTTGCGGCCCATCGCGTCGCGGAGCCTCACGAGCTTGTCATAGATCTCATCCAGCTCCGGCTGATGCGCCTTGTACCAGCCGCCCTCGGCCTTCCAGGCCGCCAGACGCACAGCGTCGTCCGGGCTGTTTTTGAACGGGGAGAGCTGCGAGATGGTGTAGGTGCTGCCTTCAAAGTCGATCTGCGCGCCGGCGATGAGCTTCTGATAGTCCTGCACAAGCTGGTTTTCCTGCTTCAGCTCCTCGACGATCGCGGGGAGAAGGCCTTGCGGGCGATCTCGGCGTTGAGGAACATCAGATCGCCGTATTCCGCTGCAAATTCCTTGCGGAACGGGCTTTCCAGCATTGCAGCCGTCCATGCGCGTCGTCATAGGCGCGAAGCTCGGGCCCCGCTTCGTTCCAGAACTGCTCTTCGGCGTCATAAAACTTGTCGCGGGTATCGATGGAGTTGCGGACGCTCGAGAGCGTGGCGAGGGTGTCGATGTGCGTCGACAGCTTCTGCTGGGCGAGGCCCTCGTGCGCGGAAGCGTAATCCGGCGCAGCCTTCAGCCGGTCGGTAAGAGACTGCAGCTGCTGCTTCAGCTTCGTCAGATCCGGGCCGTGCATACGGCATTTCAGAAAATTTCATAGGAATCTCCCTTCATCATTGTGTTGTAGGTTTATTATAGCATATTCGTCCGGTTGCGCGCAACGCCTGTGTCTTGCACTCGCGGGCAAATCGTGCTAGGATAAAGAAAAATGTTCACGCAGGAGGGATCTTATGGATGATCTTTGTGACGCCCGTGCAGGAAAGCTTCTGCCCGGTGCGTTCGGCGCGGCCTCTTATGGCATGACCGTGCTGCAGGACGGTTGAGTACCCGACACGGCGCTTTGCCCGCGACGATGCGCGGCACGGCGCTGACGAGCAGCTACGCCGATATCCTCGCGCAGCTCCGGCAAGTGCGCCGCAGGCGGCGATCGTCCTCTTCGGCAACGCGGGCGGGGAAAAACGCCTTCCTGCGCGAGCTGCACCGCCGCCTTCCCCCCATGGCGGGCAACGGCCGCCATCGACCCGGTCACGGGCCAGGCAATCGATCCCGGCGGCGGGAAGCCGCTGTTTGCTGGTGGAGGACGCCGGTATCAGTTTGAGGCCGTGACGGAAAACCTGCACACGACGCTGCTGGAACACTGCACGCTGACGTTCTCCGACCCGCGCGTGATCCGGCACCATCAACGGCTGCGACGCGCTCGCGTGGTACGGGAACAAGCGCGCCGCGCTCGGCTTCGGCGAGACGGACTTTGAGCACGTCACGCTGACCGACCCACTCGGCGTCAACGCGCATCTGTCGTGCGAGGGCGGAAAGCTCGTCTCCGGCCGGGATTTTGCTCGCAGATGACGCTGTGCTGGCGAAGCCCGACACCGTCCTTCCCCGGATGGCGTTCTATGACGATGCGGACGTGCCATCGGCCGTGCCGCCTCCGCGGCGGTCCTGCCCGCCGAGCTGCACAGCCCGGGGCTCGGCCTGTGTTCCTGCCTCGGCGAGGTCTGCACCGCAAATGACCAGGCCGAGTTCGGCGGCAACCTCATGCTCTCCAAAGCTGCGCATCACGAAACGGTAAAACA
>VOFK01001970.1_pt1 | contig 10096 bp, 14 predicted proteins | sample 5384121 | NCBI WGS metagenome assembly VOFK01 (sample SAMN12384730, study PRJNA508395) | human gut metagenome | isolation source: healthy gut J | host: Homo sapiens | reverse complement strand
CAAGTTACGTATTGCCTGCGGGCCGCGCGTCCATGATCAGATCGCTGTAGCCGTGGTTGGCGATGACGACCAGAAGCTCGTATTTCGTGTCCTTCATGGTGGATTCCTCCCCCTTTTGGTAGTTTTGGTGCTCGGTCAGGAATTGCAGCTCGCGCCGCCCGCCGATGGAGCTGAGCGGGACCGTAAAGGCGATGCCCATGCCGGGCACGTCGATCTGCAGCTCGCGCCGCAGGCCGCGGCGCAGCTCCTCCCATTTCTCGTCGGTGACGAAGCTCGCGAACACGCATTTGTCGCTGCGTTCGAGACCGAGGTAATTGAGCGTTTCGTTGCTCGCCGTGCCGAGAGCCAGCGAGATGAGCTGCACGGGGACCTGCCGCTCGCGATAGAACGAGAGGAAGGTCGTGAGCTTGCTGCGTTCGGTGATGGTGACCATCATGGATAATTCACTCATGCTGCGCCCTCCTTACAGGTCGATGATGGCGAGGTCATCCAAGGCGAACGCATCGCCGGAGACCGCGGGGGCGGGAGCCACCGCACCGTGCTTTGTGCGCAGACGGTAAATGAGACCCAAGCCCTGGAATGGTGATGAGCGGCGTCATGGCGACCATGGCGACCACGCCGAAGGCGTCGGTCACGATATTGCCGCCGACCGCCGAGCACGCGCCCATCGCAAAGGGCAGCAGGAAGGTCGTCGCCATGGGGCCCGAGGCCACGCCGCCGGAGTCGAACGCGATGGCGGTGAAGAGCTTCGGCACGAAGAACGAGAGCGCGATGGCAACGGCGTAGCCCGGCACGAGCAGGTAAAAGATGGAAATGCCAGTCAGCACGCGGATCATCGCAAGACCGACCGAGACGGCTACGCCGATGGAGAGCGAATGCTTCATCGCGCTGCCGGGGATCGCGCCGTCGGTCAGCCTCCTCGACCTGCCGCATGAGAACGTAGACCGCCGGCTCGGCCATGACGATGAAGTAGCCGATGAGCATACCGATGGGAATGATGATCCAGTTGCAGGAAAGTCCCGCGATGACGCTGCCGAGGTAGTTGCCCGCGGGCATGAAGCCGACGTTCACGCCGGTGAGGAAAATGACAAGGCCCGAGGTATGTATACGCAAGGCCCACGCCGATGCGGATGAGCTGCTTGCGCTCGAGATGCAGGGAGACAAGATCGAACACCGCGAAGAACGCCGCGATGGGGAGAAGCGAGACGGCGATCTCCTTGAAATACGTCGGGAAGGCGACGAAGAAGAGCTGCCAGAGCGCGGCGCTGTCGCCGATCTCGGGGATGACGACGGGGGTGTAGCTGCCGCCGTCCGGATGGAAGATGAGACTCAGAATGAGCACCGCGAGGATGGGACCGATGGAGCAGAGCGCGACGAGGCCGAAGCTGTCGTTCGCGCTGTGCTTATCGCTTCGGATGGCGGAAACGCCGACGCCCATCGCCATGATGAACGGCACGGTCATCGGGCCGGTCGTCACGCCGCCGGAGTCGAACGCCACGGCAAGGAAATCCTTGGGCACGAACATGGCGAGAACAAAGACCACGATGTAGAAGCCCACCAGCATCGTGTTGAGCGGGACGGAGAGCAGCATACGCAGCATGGCGAAGCAGAGAAAACAATCCCACGCCGACCGCCACGGTGACGATGAGCACCATATTCGGCACGGCCTGTACCTGATTGGCGAGCACCTGCAGGTCCGGCTCGGAAATGGTGATGAGAAAGCCCAGCAGAAAGCCGAGCGTCAGCATGATGCCGACCCTGCGCGTCTTGGTGATGCACGCGCCCACGCGCTCGCCCATCGGCGACATGGCCAGCTCCGCGCCGAGGGAGAAGAACATCATGCCCACCACCAGCAGCACCGCGCCGAAGAGGAACGCCATCAGCACGCTCGTCGGGAGCGGGGCGATGGTGAAGCTCAGGATCAGCACGATGGCGAGGATGGGCAGCACCGCGGCAAGCGATTCCTGTAATTTTTCGTTGAGTTTGCTGCGATACAAGGCAAAAAGCTCTTTCCGGATATAGTCCTATCATACCGTAGTATAGCATGGAAAAGTGTTACAATTGTGTTAAGATTGGCCGCTTTGGGCATTTCGCCGCGGCTGCATAAAACGCCCGCCTTCGCGCGCGGAGCGCGGGGACGCAAATTTCTCTTGTTATTCCGGGCCGCATCGTATATAATACCATTGATTACGCAATGACGGAAACGATTTTCCAAACGCAGCTTTGCAGAAAGGATGCGCGAATATGATAGAACTGAAAAACGAAAAGGGCAGCGTCTTCGTGAGCGACACCGCGCTCTCGAGCATCACCGGCGCGGCGGCGACGAGCTGCTTCGGCGTGAAGGGCATGGCCTACCGCTCCATGACGGACGGCATCGTCCACCTGCTGCGCCGCGAGGCGATGAGCAAGGGCGTCCACATCACGCAGCACGACGACCATGAGATCTCCATCGAGCTGCACATCGTCGTCGAGCACGGCGTGAACATTTCGGCGGTCTGCCAGGCCATCATCGGTCAGGTGCGTTACCTTGTCACCGAGAATACCGGCGCGGTCGTGCGCGGCGTGAATGTCTGCGTCGACAGCATGACCATGTAAACAAGAGGAGGAACCTTTCCTATGCACGATACCATTACCGGGCCTGTTTTCCAGGAGATGCTGATCTTCGGCGCGGCCTCGATCGCCAAGGAAAAACAGAGCATCAACGAGCTCAACGTTTTCCCCGTGCCAGACGGCGACACGGGCACCAATATGAGCCTGACCATGCACGCCGCAGCGCAGGAGCTGCAAAAGCGCAGCCCCGCGACCGTGGACCTCGCCTCATCCATCACCGCCAGCGCTCTGCTGCGCGGCGCGCGCGGCAACTCCGGCGTCATTCTCTCGCTGCTCTTCCGCGGAATGTCCAAGAGCCTCAAGGGCTGCGTCACTGCGGACGGCTGCACCTTTGCCGCCGCCATGCAGGGAGGGCGTGAGCGCTGCCTACAACGCGGTGATGAAGCCTGCCGAGGGCACGATCCTCACCGTCTCCCGCCTCGCCGCAGACCGCGCGATGGCGGCCAGCGCCGAGAAAAACAGCGTGGAGTACGTCATTGAGCAGGCCATCTCGCAGGGCGAGGAGACGCTGCGTCAGACCGTAGACATGAACCCTGTGCTCAAGAAGGCCGGCGTTGTGGACGCGGGCGGCAAGGGCTTCCTTGTGATCCTGAAGGGAATGCTCGCGGCGCTGCGCGGCGAGACCATGCCCACGCTCGAGACCGAGCACGCCGCGCGCGACAAGGCGGACTTCGCCTCCGTCGGCGACGAGGACATCACCTTTGCCTTCGACACCGTGTTCATCGTCCGCCGCATCGACGACCGCTCCATCGAGCCGTTCCGCGAGTTTTTGAACGGCATCGGCGACAGCCTTGTCATCGGCGAGGACGATGAGGCGTTCAAGGTCCACGTTCACACCGACACCCCGGGCGTCGCGCTCACCGAGGCGCAGAGATACGGCACGCTCGAGCTTGCCAAGATCGAGAATATGCGCACGCAGGCCGAGGATCTTGCCGCGGGCCGCAAGGCGCAGAGCACCGACGATCTGGAGGAGGACGGCCACGACCATGCCGCTCCCGCACCGCAGCCGCAGGAGCTCAAGCCCTTCGGCTTCCTTGCCGTGTGCGCGGGCGACGGCCTCGCCGCCGTGTTCGCCGACCTCGGCGCGGACGGCATCGTGAACGGCGGACAGACCATGAACCCCTCCACCGAGAGCATCCTGACCGAGGTCGAGAGGATCGCGGCGGAGACGGTCTTTGTGCTGCCGAACAACAAGAACATCGTCATGGCCGCGCAGCAGTGCGCGGGCCTGAGTGAAAAGAAGGTCATCGTCATTCCGACCGCGACCGTGCCGCAGGGCATCAGCGCGATGATGGCGGTCGACCCCGACGAGACGGACGCCGCGGCCATCGAGCAGGCGATGAACGCCGCTGCTTCTGCGGTCACCACGGCGCAGATCACCTACGCCGCGCGCAACAGCGAGTTTGACGGCTTCGCCATCCGCGAGGGCGACTACCTTGCGCTGCTCGAGGGCAAGCTCTTCGACACGGACACCAGCATCGGCGCGGTGCTCGAAAAGCTCGCCGCCGAGGCGGACAGCCGCGGCGCGGGAGTTCGTCAACCTCTTCTACGGCTCCGACGTGAGCGAGGAGGACGCACAGAAAGCCGGCGAGCAGTTCGGACGGCTCTGCCCGGGCGCGGAGATCAATGTGGTCAGCGGCGGTCAGCCGGTGTACTACTATATCATTTCGATGGAATAAGCACAAAAAGGAACAGGAGGGAAAGGCCGCGGCCATTCCTCCTTTTTGCTACATCACGCCCGAAAGCAGGCACAGCATGGCGTTCGCGTGGCGGTATTCGTCCTGCGAAAACGCCAGCAGGAGCTGCTGTAAGCAGGGGTCGAGCGTTTCCTGCGAGGCGCGGCGATAGTTGAAGCCGCCGCAGACCTCCTCGTGATACCGCTCCCGCAGTGCGGCGCAGTAGCCGTCGCAGCGCAGCGGAGGATAGCAGATCGCGGGGCAATAGCGCTCGCCCGTGATGAGATAGACCGCGGCGAGAAGACGCCGGGCGTGCCTCCCCTCGTCCGACGCGATGGCGCGGAACACCTGCCGCGCCTCCGCCGTCGGCGCGCGCCGCGAGGAAAGATAGGTCCTCCGGTCGGCGAGCTCCTCGCGGATGAAGCCCTGCAGCACCTCCAGCGACTCCAGCGCCGCCGTGCCCATGCAGCAAGGGTCCGCCTGCGCGCCCGGGAGCGTCAGCTCGGCGTTCCGCTCGGCGGCGCTCAGACCGTCGCCGGGCGTGTCGGCAGCCATCGCCGCCGCGGCACGGACGTCGGGATAGGGGTCCAGCGTCGGGTCCACCCGCTGCCAGACGCGCGCACAGCGCCGGTAATCGTATGCGGCGTTCTGCGCCGCGGACAGCTCGTTTTCCATAGATCGGTCCCTCCTCGTTTTTCTTCCCTATCCTATGCGGGGCGGGCTCGTCACTTTTCATTGATTTTTTTTGCAAAAGCTGGTAAACTATATAGCGTTTTGATATTCCGGATGATTTTTTGCGGAGAAAGCGGCAAAATGTGGCATTTGCAACTTTCTGTTTCTCCGGAAAGCGGTATACTTCAGATAAACTCCAGGGCAAGCAGGAGGAACTTTCATGTTAGAGCTCAAGAACATATGCTACACCGTCTCCACGCCGGAGACCGGTGAGCAAACCATTTTGAAGGACATCAGCGTCACCATTCCCGACGGCAAGCTCATCGTCTTTACCGGGCCCAACGGCGGCGGCAAAACGACGCTCGCCAAGGTCATCATGGCCTCGTCACGCCGACGAGCGGTCAGATCCTCTGGAACGGCGAGGACATCACCGCCCTCGACATCACGGCGCGCGCGAAGCGCGGCATCAGCTACGGCTTCCAGCAGCCCCCGCGCTTCAAGGGCATCACCGTGCGCGACCTGCTGACCATCGCCAGCGGCGACAGCAGGCTCAGCAAGGACAAGTGCTGCCGCTACCTCACGCAGGTCGGCCTGTGCGCGAACGACTATCTCGACCGCGAGGTGGACGTCTCCCTCTCGGGCGGCGAGGTCAAGCGCATCGAGATCGCGACGCTGCTCGCGCGTCATTCCGCGCTGATGATCTTCGACGAGCCCGAGGCCGGCATCGACCTGTGGAGCTTCGCCCGCCTGACCGAGACCTTTGAGCAGCTCCACCGTGAGCACACGGCGAGCATGATCATCATTTCCCATCAGGAGCGCATCATTCAGCTCGCCGACGAGATCATCGTGGTCGGCGGCGGCGAGATCAGGCACCGCGGCACGACCGAGGAGGTCTTCCCCCTCATCATGGCCGATACACTCGGCTCCTGCCCCGTGCTGAACCGCTGAGAAAGGAGAGACGAGACTATGTTGACCGAAATCGACTCCCGTCTGCTGGAAAAGATCGCAGACCTCACGGGCAAGCCCGTCGGCGCGTTCAATATCCGTAAGGACAGCGGCTGCGAGGCCCGCCAGTCCACCGAGCATATTGAGATCGTCCCCCAGCCGGAGGGCAAGAGCGGCATCATCATCCGCATCAAGCCCGGCACGAAGGGCGAGCAGTGCCACATCCCCGTCATCATCAGCAAGACCGGCCTTTCCGAGATGGTCTATAACGACTTCTACATCGGCGAGGACTGCGACGTGGACATCGTCGCCGGCTGCGGCATCCACAACTCCGGCTGCGACGAGAGCCGTCACGACGGCGTACACACCTTCTACGTCGGCAAAAATTCCCACGTCCACTACTCCGAGAAGCACTACGGCGAGGGAGACGGCAACGGCAAAAACGTTATGAATCCCCAGACCATCGTGTATCTGGAGGAGGGCGCGAGCATCCAGATGGACACCGTGCAGATCCGCGGCATCGACTCCACCAAGCGCTACACGAAGATCGTCTGCGGCAAGGATGCCGAGGGCGTCGTCACCGAGCGCCTGCTCACCCACGGCCATCAGGAGGCCACGAGCGACATGGAGATCGTGCTCGACGGCGAGAATTCCCGCGGGCGCGTCATTTCCCGCTCCGTCGCGCAGGACGAGTCCAGTCAGCTCTTCTATCCCCGCATGGTCGGCAACGCGAAGTGCTTCGGTCATGTGCAGTGCGACTCCATCATCATGGGCAGCGCGAAGATCCGCTCCATTCCCGAGATCGCGGCGAACTCCACGGACGCCCAGCTCATTCACGAGGCCGCCATCGGCAAGATCGCCGGCGACCAGCTCCTCAAGCTCCAGACCCTCGGCCTGACCGCCGAGGAGGCGGAGGATACCATCCTCAAGGGCTTCCTCGCGTAAGAAGACATAAAAAGGAACGCGGCTGCTGTGCAGCTGCGTTCCTTTTTTATGTGCGGTGCGCTTACTCCTGAACGGGAGCCTCGGCAGGCGCTTCAGCGGGTGCCTCGGCCGGCGCTTCGGCGGGAGCGGCCTCGGGAGCGGCTTCGGTGACGTCGGCACATTCGGCCTCGACGGGCGCGTCCTCGCCCTGCAGCGCGGCGATCTTCGCCTGGCTGGCGCGGATGGCGGCGACGATGTCGGCGACCGCCTCGGGAGCCTCGCCCTTGAGCTCGGAAACATACCACTCGCCGATGGCGCGGTAGTTCTTCTCAATGGCGCGCTGCTCGCCGGCGATGGCGACGTTGGTCTTAACGGTGTCGGCGGCGTCCTGCGCCTTCTCGCTGGCGATGGCGGCGACCTCCTTGCCCTTTTCGGCTGCGGCAAACGCGACGTCCTGTACCTTCCTGCTCAGATCCTCAAAAAATGCCATGATCATCTTCTCCTTTCTATTATGCGGGGTTTTCCTGTTGCCCCTATTATACGCGCACACCCTCGCGCTTGCAAGCGGAGAAATGTACGAGAATGTAAATATTTTGTGTCCGTTATCCGAATCGTTCGGCACATTTCATGCCTTTTCGATCCAGCCGCAGGCGCAGCTCACCGCGCGCTTCCACAGCCGGTATTTTTCATCGCACTCGGCCTGCGCCCGCTCGGGGGAGAACACGCGGTCGCTCACGCGCAGGGCGCGCACCTCGTCCCATGCTTTGCCAGAAGTCGACGGCAAGGCCGCCAGCGCCGCCGCGCCGAAGGCGGTCGTCTCCACCATCTGCGGGCGGTCCACCGGGATGCGCAGCAAGTCGGACTGGAAGCGAAGCATTACGTCGCTCACGCTCGCCCCGCCGTCCACGCGCAGCACGGTGATCTCGCAGCCCGCGTCCTGCCGCATGGCGTTCATTAGGTCGGTCACCTCGAAGGCAATGGCCTCGAGTACCGCGCGGGCAATGTGGGCGCGCGTCGTCCCGCGCGTCACGCCGACGATGCAACCGCGCGCGTACATATCCCAGTAGGGCGCGCCCAGGCCGGTGAAGGCGGGCACGAGATAGACACCTCCCGCGTCCGGCACGCTCTCGGCAAGAAGGTCGCACTCATGCGAGGTGCCGATCAGCCCCAGCTCGTCGCGCAGCCATTGGATGGCGCTGCCGGCGTTGAACACGCTGCCCTCAAGCCGTAGATCGTTGCCGTTCAGGCTCCACGCCACCGGAGGAGATCAAGGCCGCGCGCGCGAGCGCACGGCGCGCCCGCCGACGTTCATCAGCGTGAAGCAGCCGGTGCCGTAGGTGTTTTTCGCCTGCCCGCGTTCGTGGCAGCCCTGCCCGAAGAGCGCCGACTGCTGATCGCCCGCCGCGCCGCAGACCGGAATGCCCGCGAGCGCCTCCAGCCCCTCGATGCCGGGCACGACCGTGCCGTAGATCTCGCTGTTGGAAACGGGCCGGGGGAGCAGGCACATGGGGATACCGAGGAGCCGGCACAGCTCCTCGTCCCATGTGAGCGTGTGGATGTTGAAGAGCATTGTGCGGCTGGCGTTGGAGTAGTCGGTCACATGGGCGGCCCCGCCGGTGAGACGCCAGATGAGCCACGTTTCCACCGTGCCGAAGAGCAGCTCGCGCGCTCGGCCCTCCCGCGCGCCGGGAACGTTGTCGAGCAGCCATTTGAGCTTCGTGCCGGAGAAGTAGGCGTCGATGACCAGACCCGTCTTCTCCGCGATCGTCTCCGCCATGCCCGGCGTTTCCTTGAGCTTATCGCAGATAGCCCGCCGTGCGGCGGCACTGCCAGACGATGGCGTTGTACACCGGCTCACCGGTCGCCTTGTCCCACAGGATCGTCGTCTCACGCTGGTTCGTGATGCCGATGCCCGCGATGCGCGCGTCCGGCCCAAGCTCTTCGAGCGCCATCGCGGCCACGCTGCGCTGACTCTCCCAGAGCTCCAGCGGGTCGTGCTCGACCCAGCCGGACTGCGGGTAGTGCTGCGAAAGGATCCCTGACGCCCAACCGATGTGGCGCCCATGTGCCGGCGGGTATTCACAAGGAGGAGCTTTCGCGCGCCATCGCGAAGAAATGCACGCACACGCAGAACGACGGTGGCATCCCACGCGCGCTATGTGGTATGGAAGGCGGGATATTCAGGCGCTGCCCGCGCATGCCTGTGGCCGACGCATATGCGGAAGTGGCAGGCTATGATGGATCGCTGCGGCGTGGACACCACGGCGATGCTGGCCAACGACATCAATCATCCGATTCCTGAAATGCATCAGCCGTTTGTCGAGGTGACTCGATAAGCTGTTTGAGTAGAGGAGCGCTATGGACAGGCGGGTTTCTTTCCCATCAGGACGTATGTGACGCCGGACCTGCAGCGCTGCTGCTCTTCAAAGCATGGCGCGACAAGCCAAGCTGCTGGATCGTTTTATCGAGAGCCGGCTGACCCATGCCGCCGGCGATCGTGCTGGTGCTGTTGCGTCTCTACATCGTGCGTGGTCGAGATCACTGGCGATCGCTCGCAGGGGCCGGCGCTGTGAAAGTGACGATGCGCCTGGTGGATGTGAGCAGGGAGTTCGCCGTGGCGATTCACAGCCATCACAAGGCGGCATGATGCACTGACGCTGATCTTTGAGGACGAAGCGGACGGCAGTCTGTGGCCTGCCTCACGGCCGCCGCGACAAAGGAGGACGCGCGCGCCATGTGGCGCAACGGCGAGCGCTACAGCCTCATGTGGTGCTGGACAAACGCGCGTCATTTTGAGATGGAATCTGCGCTGACCGCACATCCCCTTGCCCCTGGCGGCGAGGGGATGATCATTCATCATAAAGGAGCTTATCATGACCAGAAAGGAAATTGCTGAAATTGCAAGCGCTTTAATCCTGAGCGCAACAATGTGACCGTAATCCTTTGCCGTTATGTTCAAGACGGCGATCATTCCCGGAGTTCGCCGCCCTCGCCGCTGGCCATGCCGGAGAGGAGGCCGCATGGGGCATCTGTCGATCTTCAAAAAGACGCCTCCGGCATCCCGGACAAGAATCTGTCGATATGTCCTTCACCACCGGAGCAGGTGCGGGAGTGGGCGTGGAGCACGCGCTGTTGATGAAGCTGCGCGATTCGCCGACCGGACGACGAGGCGGTGGAGGAATTCTTCAGCCGGATCAGCCTGAGACGTTCAAATTCGAGGACAACTATCTGATCCTGAGCAATACGTAACTGAACGAAGTAATACCGAT
>VOFK01000960.1_pt1 | contig 10096 bp, 21 predicted proteins | sample 5384121 | NCBI WGS metagenome assembly VOFK01 (sample SAMN12384730, study PRJNA508395) | human gut metagenome | isolation source: healthy gut J | host: Homo sapiens | reverse complement strand
ATCAATGGCACTTCGTTCGAATTGTATTGCTCGTGCGACTGGAACTGCTCGACCACACGTTGTTTCATTGCCGCGGACGGGCCTTTCTGGTCCCTCCAACGGGTATGGGATGTTCAGCATGTGCCACTTCGGACGGCCAAGCTGGTGGAAGGGCAATACGTCGATATGTTCCAACGCGTCGCCGAAGGTCTCTCGCAGATCTTCGCCACGTTCTCGACGTTTTCTTCCGGAGGATGTGAGGCCCGGCACGAGCACGAAACGCACCCAGACCTTCTTGCCTGCCTTGGCCAGACGCTGTCCGAAGTCGATGGTCGGCTGCAGGATGCCGCCGGTCACCTTATGGTAGGTCTCCTCATCGCCGGATTTGACGTCAAGCAGGCACAGGTCGATGTCATCCACCATGTCATCGGTGTAGCTCGCACCGAGGAATCCGGACGTGTCGAGGCAGGTATGCACTCCCATCTGCTTGGCGGCATGGAACACGCGGGACACGAAAGCCGGCTGCATCATGGATTCGCCGCCGGAGAAAGTGATGCCGCCGCCGGTGGCCTTGAATAAATCGGCATACCGCTCGATTTTCTTGACCATGGCTTCGTAGTAGACGGGCTTGCCGTCACGCATCTTCCCAAGTATCCGGATTCTGGCAGTACTGGCAGCGCAGGGCATCCGCTCATGAACACGGTCATTCTGGTGCCAGGACCATCCACGGAAGTGTTGATGTCCCACGAGTGCACGAAACCGATATCGCCGCTTTTCAACGCCTTGATGCGGTCGAGACGGTCCAAGCCGATTGGCGATTCGAATCCAGGCCTCCCCATCAGCGTCTGGTTGACGTAGTCCTTGGAATCCTCAGCATGTGTCTGGTCGTGGAACGGAAAATATGTTCAGACATCAATGTCCCCTTTCATCTGCCATCCCAATCATATGGGAAAACGATATGGGAAAAGCGAAAGGGACGAAGCCACGAGCCCGTCCCTTCGCATTACCGTCGTTTCATGCGGCGGTTTCATTTGGCTGATTGTGCCGTTCAGTCGACGACAGCGCCCCTGGTGGAACGTACGGGAGATCACGTCGAGCTGCTGTTCCTTGGTGAGCTTGACGAAGTTCACCGCGTAGCCGGAGACACGCACGGTCAGGTGCGGGTACTCCGGATGCTCGACGGCATCCTCGAGCTGCTCCTTGCGCAGAACGTTGACGTTCGCGTGGTAGAGGCCGTGGCCGTTGCCGGCGTCCAGGATGCCGACCAGGTTGCCGATGCGCTCGTCCTCGTCGCGCCCAGGCCATCAGGGTGATGGTGTTGGTCAGCGAGATGCCGTCAAGAGCGTCGTTGTAGTCGATCTTGACGACGGAGAACATGGACGGCAGCATGCCGTGGGAGTCCATGCCGTTCTCCGGGTTGGCGCCCGGAGCGTACGGGTGCCCTTGGCGTGGCCGGACGGGAAGGAACCGGTGTTCTTGCCGTACTCGACGTTGGAGGTGATCGTCAGGATGGACTGGGTCGGGACGGCGCCGCGGTAGACCGGGAGCCTCTTGACCTGGCCCATGACCGTGGAGACGACCCACTTGGCGATGTCGTCGGCACGGTCATCATCGTTGCCGTACAGCGGGAAGTCGCCTTCGGTGCGGTAGCCGACGATCAGATCGTCATCGGCGCCTTCGACGTACTCGCGTTCTCGTGGCCCGGCGTGGTCTTGGCGTCCTTGTTGTAGATCGGGTAGACCTTGGCGTACTTGCATGCGGACAGGGGAGTCGGCCGCGATCGACAGGCCGGACATGCCGCAGCCGAGGGTGCGGTACACTTCCCTTGTCGTGCAGAGCCATCTCGATGGACTCGTAAGCGTACTTATCGTGCATGTAATGGATGATGTTCAGAGCCATCACATAGGTCTCGGACAGCCATTCGAGGGCCTTCTCGTAGTTGGCCTTGACCTTCTCGTAATCCAGCGTGCCATCGGCTTCCGGCTTGATCGGGTCGATGACGCCCACTTGTCGATGACCTGCATGCCGGTCATCCGTCACGTCCGCCGTTGATGGCGTACAGCAGGGCCTTTGGCGGAGTTCACACGGGCGGCGAAGAACTGCATCTGCTTGCCCACGCGCATCGGGGAGACGCAGCATGCGATGGCGGCGTCGTCGCCCCCAGTGGGAGCGGGATTTCCTTATCGGACTCGTACTGGATGGCCGAGGTGTCGATGGAGATCTTGGCGCAGAAGCGCTTGTAGGCCTCAGGCAGCTTCCGGATCCCAGAAGATGGTGATGTTCGGCTCGGGGCCAGGTCCGAGGTGCTCGAGGGTCAGGGTGTTGAGCAGACGGAACGAGGTCTTGGTGACCATGGTACGGCCGTCGTCGCCGAAGCCGGCGTCGGACCAAGTCGCCCAGTACGGGTCGCCGGAGAAGATCGAATCGTAGTCCTTGGTACGCAGGAAGCGCACGATGCGCAGCTTCATGACGAGGTTGTCGATGAGCTCCTGTGCGTCGGTCTCGGTGATCTTGCCGGCCTTCAGGTCGCGCTCGAAAGTAGACGTCGAAGGGTGGAGACACGGCCGAAGGACATGGCGGCGCCGTCCTGGGACTTGATGGAGGCCAGGGAGCCCATGTAGGTCCCACTGCACGGCTTCCTGTGCGGTCTGTGCCGGGCGGGACAGGTCGAGGCCGTACTCGTTGCCGAGGTTGATGAGCTGCTTCAGAGCCTTGATCTGCTCGTCGTGCTCCTCGCGGAAGCGGATCCAGTGCTCGATCTCCGGCTCGGTGAAGTCGTTGCGGTACGGGATGGAGTCGCTTGTCGCGCTGCTTGAACTTGATCAGCGTGTTCACGCCGTACAGGGCCACACGGCGATAGTCGCCGATGATGCGGCCGCGGCCGTAGGCATCCGGCAGGCCGGTGAGGATCTTGTTGTGGCGAGCTACCTTGATCTGCTTGGTGTACACGCCGAAGACGCCGTCGTTGTGGGTCTTGCGGTACTTGGTGAAGATCTTCTTGATCTCCGGATCGGGCTCCTTGCCGGCTTCCTTGATGGCCTGCTCGACCATGCGCCAGCCACCGTTCGGCATCATCGCGCGCTTGCGGCGGCATCGGTCTGCAGACCGACAATCACATTATCGACTTCCGGGGAGTCGATGTAGCCGGCCGGGAAGGCGTCGACGTCGGCCGGGGTATGGGTGTCCACGTCGTAGACGCGCTGCTTGCGCTCCACGGCCAGATAGTTGTCGTCCAGATACTTCCACAGGTGCTTGGTCTTGTCGGTGGCGTCAGCCGGAAGGACTCGTCGCCCTCATACGGCGTGTAGTTCTTCTGGATGAAGTCGCGGACGTCAATATCCTTCTGCCAGTTGCCCTCGGTGAAGCCGGCCCAAGCCTTAGCCTCAAGTTCACTCCTGGGAGACCGCCGTTGCATCAACTGCTGCCATTTCCACTCCCTTACTGGGTGTCGGTTGGCGACGCATCGTTACGCCGTCGCTACTTCACGATTGTAACGGCAATCATCTGCGAAAAACCTGAAAACCACGCCCGAAATTAGTGACATAAATCACAATCGGGCGTGGTTTTCATATGGAATTCACTTTTCGAAGATGCCGAGCCGTCCGCCGACCAGCGTTTCCATTCGCGGTCCTGTTCCTCCCATTTGAGATTGCGTTCCTGCACGATCTTCCACGCATCAAAAGCGCGTCCTCACGGGTTCTGTACGGCCCCATGCGGTGGCTTGCCGGAGAGATCATGCCCAATTCCGGCTGCTCGGTGACGGTGTTGAAATACCACTGCTTTTCCATATCGGCTTCCTTCGGCTCTCGATGTTCTACTTGCGATCGCCGATTATTCGCGGAATGCATTGGTGACCGGCAGACGGCGATCACGCCCAAACGCCAGCGCCGTCACCTTCGGTCCCAGCGGATACTGGCGACGCTTCCATTCGGCGCGGTCGACCAATCGCATGACCGTGTCGACGGTCGCCTCGTCGAAGCCGTCGGCCAGCAGGTCGGCGCGGCCATGAGCATGCTCGATGTACATCGCCAATACTTGGTCGAGCAGCGCGTATTCCGGCAGCGAATCAACTCCTTCTGCCCTGGGCGTAATTCGGCGGACGGCGCCTTCTCGATCGAGTTGACGGGGATCATCACACCATCCGGCAGCGGAGTGCCCGCGCTCCCCTGCTCGTTGCCGACGACATGCAGACCGCCGATGCCCATGCCGGCGGCGGCAGCCTTGTTGCGCCAGCGGAGATCTCCCACACGCGGGTCTTGAGCAGGTCCTTGATCGGCGCACAGCCGCCGACCGCATCGCCGTAGATTGTGGAATAGCCGCATGCCAGTTCGGACTTGTTGCCGGTGGCCACGGCCAGCAGTCCTTTGAGTTCGAGTAGGCCATGACGATGACGCCGCGGATGATGCGCGCCTGCAGGTTCTCGGCGGCGACGCCTTCCAGTTCCAGCTGGTTTTGGAAGGAGACGAACAGCGGCTCGATGGGCTGGATGTCATAATGCGCGCCGATATTGCGCGCCAGATCAGCTGCATCGTCCTTTTGGATCCGTCGGACGAATACATGCTCGGCATGGAGATGCCGTACACGTTCTCGCCGCCCACCGCGTCGGCCGCCATGGCAGCCACGAGCGCGGAATCGATGCCGCCGGACAGGCCCAGGCACACGCCCTTGAAATGGTTCTTGGCCATGTAATCCTTCAGACCCAGCACGCAGGCGGTGTACACTTCCTCGTCCGGATCGGGTTTGGCTGCGATCGTACCGACCTTCTGATGCTCCGCGGACGTCCAAAGTCGAAGAAGCTCAGATCCTCCATGAACATCGGCGAGCGCTCAAGCAGGGTGCCGTTGGTGTCCACAACGAAGCTGCCGCCGTCGAAGACGAGGTCGTCCTGGCCGCCCACTTGGTTCAGGTAGATCATCGGGGCGTTCACTTCGGCCGCGCGGCGCACCGCGAGGTCGAGACGGGTGTCGGTTTTGCCTTCCTCGTATGGCGAACCGTTCATGGTCAGCAGCAGGTCGATGTTCTCCCTTGGCGAGTTCGGCCACAGGGCCGCCGTCCTGCCAGATGTCCTCGCAGATGGCCACGCCGATGCGCGCGCCGTTCATGTCGAGCACCATGGATTTGTTGCCGGGGCTGAAGATGCGGAATTCGTCGAACACGCCGTAATTGGGCAGGAAATGCTTGTCGTAGCCGGCCCAGACAACGCCGTCGTGCAGGACGACGAGTCGGTTGCGCGGTTTGGAGGTTTTTCACGGTCGGTGCCTACAGTGCCGACCACCACATATAGTTCGCCGAGACTGTCGGATGCCAGTTCGGTGGCGAGCCAGTTGGCTTTGTCCCATGCGGCTTTGCGGAAGGTGGCACGCAGGGCGAGGTCTTCGATGGGGTATCCGGTCAATGTCATTTCCGGGAACACGACGACCTGCGCGCCCTGCTGAGCGGCGAGATGCGCGTACCGCATGACCTTGTCGGCGTTGGAATCAAGGTCTCCGACGCAGGTGTCGATTTGGGCGAGTGCGAAGCGAATGTCTGTCATAGCTGCCTAACTTACCGTTGATTTGTTGGATATGTTGTGTTTTTTACGATTATGAAAATTACGATTACGGCGTTCCGCACGTGGCGTCACGACAGTTCGTTGAGCACCGTCAGCGCCGCGTTGGCGTAGAATTCCACGCCGGCTTGCAGCGATTCGTCAAGACCGACGAAATGCGGGCTGTGCCATCCGGGCAGCCTTCCTCGCCGTTGGAACCGATGAAGGCGAACACCGGCATGGTGACGGGCATGAAATCGCAGAAGTCCTCCCCCGCCATCGACGGGTGGATGGGTTCGAGCTGGGCGTAATCGCGCACGTTGTCGGCGACTATCTTGGATAGTTCCGTATCGGAGACGAGCGGGTTCTGGAAATCGTCCCAATCGATGTCGGCGGTGATGCCGTACCGGCCGCATGGACTGGACCTGTTGCTTGAAGCGTTTCTCCACCAGTTCACCGTCGGACTTGTGGAAAGTATCGTACGGTGCCTTGAAGCTCCCTTGTCGGTACGACGTTCACGGCTGGCCGCCGTGCGTTTCGGTGATGGACAGTACGAGCGATGGAACGGCGATACGTTACAGGCTCACGATGGTCTGCACAATGCGAGGACCATGGTGGCGAGCGCCCGATCGGGCCGGTGCCCTTGTGCGGATAGCCGGCGTTGTGCCGGCGGCGTGCAGGGTTACTGGAATTTCACGCAGCCGGCCATCATCGGTTCGGGGCCGGCGGCGATCTGTCCGGGCGCGTAGTTCGGTTGTTGTTGCGCGCCGATGGCGGCTGATATACGTCGGCGAGCAGTCCCGCGTCGACCATGGCCTTCGCGCCGAGGCCAAGTTCCTCGGCGGGCTGGAACAGCAGTTTGATGGAGCCCTTGATGTGTTTGCGGCGCTTGGCGAGCCAGAACGCGGCACCGAGCATGTACGACATGTGCAGGTCGTGGCCGCAGCCGTGCATCACGCCGTCGTTGACGATGAGAACGGCAGACCGGTGTCTTCCTGGATGGCAGGCCGTCGATGTCGGCGCGCAATGCGATGCGTGGTCCCGGCTGGTCGCCGCGGATCAGTCCGACCACGCCGGTTTCGAGCGGATTGTTGAGCACTTCGATGTCGTGTGCGCGCAGCAGCTTCTCAATGTAGGCGCTGGTCTCGTATTCCTTGAAGCTGCGTTCGGGGTGCGCATGCAGATAGTGCCTGATTTCGATGATCTCCGGCGTGATTTCGATATGTTCGCTCATGGTTGACGATTGTAGGCACATCTGGCCGTTTTTCCTATTTTTCGTGGTCGTGTTCCGTGCCGTGCACGACGTTTTCGCACATATCCTCGTAAGCTGGATACCGGGTTTGACATGGTTTTTCATGGAGGCAGCATGGCTCAGGATATCAAGACGGCGTTTTTCGACATCGACGGCACGTTGACGAGTTTCGTCACGCATGTGGTGCCGCAGTCCACCGTCGACGCGTTGCATGCATTGCAGCGCAATGGCGTGAAAGGTGTTCATCTGTTCGGGCCGCGCACCCTCCTACATGGGCGTGGTGCGATACCATTCCGTCACGTTCGACGGCATCGTGGGACTTAACGGCCAGTATTGCACCACGCGCGACGGTCTCGACTACCGGCATCCGATCGACCAGGCCGACGTGAAGCTGATCACCGACTGGCTTGAAACGCATGCCGACGTGGTCGCCAACTATGCGGAAAGCGACTACGGGTATTTCAATCGCACGAACGCCGCATTGGAACGCACGTGGAACAGTCTCGGCAAGACCGCGCCGAAAATCGACGTGCATGATCCGCGCGAACGCATCGCAAACCATTCCACGTTCCAAATCAGCCCGTATGTGGACGAGACGATGGAAGCCGAAATCGCCAGCATGTGCGGCAACGTGCGCGGCGTCAGATGGCATCCGCTTTCACCGATCTGATTCCCGCCGATGGAGGCAAGGCGGTTGGTATGCAGGTGATGCTGGAGCATTTCGGTTGGACGAAAGACAATGCGATCGCATTCGGCGACGGCGGCAACGATGTGGACATGCTACGATTCGCGGGAATCGGCGTGGCAATGGGCAACGCCACCGACGAGCCGGCGGCGGCCGTGATTACGTCACCGACAGCGTCGACGACGCCGGCATAGCCAACGCGCTTAAGCATTTCGGCGTTATATGACGGTGTTTCCGCAAGATTACTTTACGATTCACAAAGTCTGTTTTTTTCGCATATTCCTGCGGTTTTCGCGCCCTTTATAAATAATTCCGATAAGCGCGCGACGTGTTGCCGTCACAGGTTCCTCTATATTGGTCAATCGTTGGCCCGCAACCGCAGTAAGCGTCCGGGCCGTGTAGCGAAATGAGAGAGAACTCAACCATGCGTAACAAGAAGATTCTCGGCGCACTGCTCGCCGTCACCACGCTCGCGACCTTCGGCCTGGCAGGCTGCGGCAATTCCGGTTCCAACGGTGCCGCCTCCAAGGAGGGACGACAAGACCATCACCGTGGCCGCCTCCCCGACCCCGCACGCGGAGATCCTCGAACAAGGCGGTCAAACCGCTCGTCGAGAAGGACGGCTACAAGCTGGTCGTCAAGGAATTCACCGACTACGTGCAGCCGAACACCGCCACCGAGGATGGCGAGGTTGACGCCAACTACTTCCAGCACAAGCCGTACCTCGACAACTTCAACAAGGAGAAGGGTACGCATCTGGTGTCCGTGGAGGGCATCCACTTCGAGCCGTTCGGCCTGTACCCGGGCAAGACCAAGGAGCTGAAGGATCTTCAGGACGGCGCCACCGTGGCCGTGCCGAATGATGCCACCAACGAGGCCCGCGCGCTTCTGCTGCTGCAGGATGCCGGCCTGATCAAGCTGAAGGATCCGAAGGACATCAACGCCACGCCGAAGGACATCACCTCCAATCCGAAGAACCTGAAGTTCAAGGAGCTTGAGGCCGCCGTCGTGCCGACCGTCATCAAGGATGTCGACATCGCGGCCCTGAACGGCACTACGCCATCCAGGCCGGCTTCGACCCGACCAAGGACACGCTAGCCACCGAGAAGGCCGACGGTCTGGCCGCGAAAGACCTACCAGAACATCCTCGTGGTGAAGGAAGGCAATGAGAACACCGCCAAGACCAAGGAGCTCAAGAAGGCTTTGAAGTCCGACGAGGTGCGTGACTACATCAACAAGAACTACAAGGGCGCTGTCGTTCCGGTCTTCTAAGACCCGTTTCGGCAGTAGGAGTTCAATGCCGCAGGTATACTACCCTGCGGCATTCTTGTTCCATGGAACACGATTAGGAACAGGACATTATGACGATTCAGATCGACCATCTGCACAAAAGCTACGGCAGTGGCGCCGAAGCGCATGAGGTGCTGCACGACATCAACCTGACCATCGATTCGGGTGAGGTCTTCGGCATCCTCGGCTCGTCCGGCGCGGGCAAATCGACGTTGGTGCGTTGCATCAACCTGCTGGAACGCCCACTTCCGGCAAGGTGCTCATCGACGGACGAGACATCACCGGCGTGAAGGGCAAGAGCTGGCGGACGTGCGCGCCGGAATCGGCATGATCTTCCAGAACTTCAGCCTGTTTCAACAGCGCACCGTGCTGCGCAATGTGACGTTCCCGCTGGAACTCAACCACACGCCGAAAGCCAAGCGTGAGGAACGTGCGCGGTATCTGCTCGATCTGGTCGGTCTGGCTGATCTGGCCGACCGCTACCCCAGCCAGCTGTCCGGCGGCCAGCAGCAGCGCGTGGCCATCGCAAGGGCGTTGGCCAACAATCCGTCCATCATGCTGTGCGATGAGGCCACCAGCGCGCTCGACTCCACCACGACGGCGCAGATCCTCGACCTGCTACGTCGCATCAACCGTGAACTTAATGTGACGCTGGTCGTCATCACGCATTCGCTGTCCGTGGCACGCAACATCTGCGACCGTGTGGCCATGATAGACGGAGGCCGCATTGTGGAAATGGGCGATACGGAAGCGTTGTTCGCCGATCCGCACAGCGACATTCTGAAGACTTTGATCGCCGACGCGAAGGTGACGAACCATCGTCACACGCACGAAACGGCGGATGGCGCGAAGAATGGGGCGGCCGATGATTCCGCCCAGAAAGAGGTGAAGTGAGATGGGACAGATGGTTTCGCAATTCATCGCCGATTATGGCGAACTGCTGGTCGAAGGCGTGCGTGACACGATCATCATGACTGCTGTGGCGACGCTGCTGGCATATGTGATCGGCCTGCCGGTCGGCGTGCTGCTCATCACGTCCGCGAAAAAGGGCATCCGTCCGAACGCACCGCTCAACACCGTGCTCGGCTGGATCGTGAACATCGTGCGTTCCGTGCCGTTCATCATTCTGCTGGTGGCCATCATCCCGCTGACCCGACTGATTGTCGGCACCTCGCTCGGCGTGCCAGGCGCCATCGTGCCGCTGGTCATCACCGCGGCTCCGTTCGTGGCGCGCGTGGTGGAACAGTCGCTCGCCGAAGTGGACGGCAGTCTGGTGGAGGCCGCGCAAAGCTTCGGTGCCAGCAACCTGCAGATCGTGTTCAAGGTGCTGCTGTTCGAAAGCCTGCCATCGCTGGTGCGCGGC
>VOFK01003988.1_pt1 | contig 10116 bp, 10 predicted proteins | sample 5384121 | NCBI WGS metagenome assembly VOFK01 (sample SAMN12384730, study PRJNA508395) | human gut metagenome | isolation source: healthy gut J | host: Homo sapiens | reverse complement strand
AGGCCATCACTCCCTGTTCCACTGCCAGCTTATAGCAACTCTGCCAAGATAACAATGACACATCGGCAAAAAGGGCAGAATTGACCGGAATGGTGTTCAAGGCTGAACACAGCAGAGCAAACAGCATTTTTTCTTGATTGGTTCAATTCCATCGGTTCAGTCTATTATAACATTACATTTTTTCAATGAGCTAACCCAAGCCATTGCATCTTGCCGGGCTTGCTGCACCGGTATATGATAGGTTTTAGCCAAGAAACAACCTACCTCGTCTACAGAAAATTCCTTTCCGCAAAACTTGTTCCATAGAAAACGTGCGGAAGAGTTCAGCGAGATAATTCGGGTGAAATCCATCCGGTGTACCTTGATTGATTATAATGGTTTCTCCGGCTATATGGCGGAGTTTGAAGTTAGAGTTGAGTTTCATAAGCAAAATATAATGTAAAAAGACGGCTGTCCTATCGATAAAACAGAAGGACAGCCGAATTCTTATTATTCAACGTATTTATTATAGTCAGTACCATTCACCAAAGTTTTGTCACCAACTTTTATAGTCATTTCATTAGTCACATCTACTATCCCTACAAATGGACTAACGGGAGTATAAGTTCCTGATTTCTTTTTTGTTGACTGGCAACAGCACTGTGAAATTCAAAGCCGCCTGTTCCTGCGAAGTCAGCAAATCAGCAGAACAATTATTGAAAATAATCACTCTATTATGGGTTGTATTATTTGCCACATCTCCAATAAACTTAGAAACATATCCCAAATTGCTTGTACAATCTCCGTTCAACGCCAATGTGATATTACTGGTATGACAATCTGTAAAGGTTACACTATCATACAAAGAACCTACCAAACCACCATAAGAAAATGATGCCGCAATGTTCGCCGTTTCTACCTTACAACCGGTTAATGTAGCTGTTGCATCTGATGTACCTTTGTTTTTTTCGATGTAACCGATCAAACCGCCTACACGGAAAGAGTTGGTCCCTTCAGTCAAAATTTTCACATTCTTAGCTATACAATTGGTATAAGTTGTGCCAGTTCCTTTGGAATATCCCACCAATGAGCCCACCCATTTGGGAGATTTTTCAGCAGAAGGCTCAATCGTTACCCTGTCAAGCGTTATATCCTTAATGTGCAGCATTCCCATATACTGCTGCAAACAACCCGATACAAGCTTCGGGAGTATAAATGGTTGCTTGTTGATTTAATAAATACTGGCTCATATTCAGGTTAGAAATCGTATGTTTTCCTCCATCAAATGTTTTGCCGTTTATAACCATCCCCAACCAGGGCTTATTATTCAAATTAATATCTACACACAGTTTAGCATCAGCATCTACTGTTACAGGAAGAGAAGCAGCCGTTGCCGAAGTCGGCGCTTGTTTAGACTGGAACCAAGCCAGTTCGGCCGCACTTTTAATTTGATAAACATTACTCTCCTTCTGAGGTTGGGTCTTGGTTGTTCCATCCCATGTATCCTTAATCAAGGTAAAACGATTGTAATCTGTTCCTTTTACTAAAGTCGTACTATTAACCGTAATAGTTCCCCCATCCACTTGAGCAGGAATGAAAGGACTCGTAGCATCAGCCAAAGAATAATGTTTCGCCGCTGAAACAGCAGCATTTATCACCTCTTGTGAAGCATCTTTTGCGTAAGTATAATCTGCAATATCACCATAACCAAAGGACTTCAAGTTTTCTTCGGTGAAAGAAACATCCACACTGCAATCACTATCTATAGTAACCGTACCCACCAGGTTAATATCTCCAATAAACTTGGACATATAACCACTCCAAACTTTAGGACCATAAAAATCACTGGAAAATGCTCCGTATTTTGCACTGGAATTTTCATTGACAGACAACTTGATATTATCCACATCACAGTTATTGAACGTTCTATCCGCACTTCCTTGCACTGTTCCTACCAGACCTCCGATAGAGAAACTACCTTTTATTGTAACGTTACTTGCTGAACAGCCTTTCAATGTCACTGCTTTATCAGTACCACTCATCTTGCCAATAAATCCAATCAAACCGCCTATACGGTAGGCATCCGCACTGTTACTCTCAATCTTCACATTTTTAGCATGACAGTTTTCATACGAAGTTGTACCGTAAGAGTATCCCACCAAAAGCACCACTCCATTTTGCATCGGCACCATTACCAGTTACTTCAAAGCCGTCTATCGTGATATTTTTAATCTGAGAACCCGGTTTAGTTGCCGCAACCAGCCCTACACAGGCATTGGGAGTATATTTACTCTGCTCCGAAAGTACAAAATTATCCACCCGTATATTAGAGATGGTATGATTTGCGCCATCAAAAACAGCATTTTCACCCAATACCATGCCAATCCACGGCTGTTGCTTCATGTCAATATCAGCACATAGTGTAACATTTCCCGTCATTGTAGCAGGCAGATCTTTTCCGGTTGTTGTTTTAGGAATTTCTTTCGACTGATAGTAAGCCAGTTGTGCAGCCGTATAAATTTTACCATCCGTGGGTGTTGCTTCCGCTACAGAAACGCCATCCCATTCTGATTTAAAATTAAACTTATCGGTATTACTGTCGCCCACTTTCTCAACAACTCCAGATCCATAGGAAGTTACTGTAGTTTCACTTTGGAATTTCCATCAGCCAATGATATATTTTTCACTGTACCATATATACTCTACATTACCGCCGGCTATGACAAGTTCTTTCACTGTCACCCCTTCTTTTATGATAAGAGTATGATCTGCTGTTTTGGCAGTCACTTTTGCATAAGTGGCTTTACCGTCAACTGCATCCAGAGTAACAGTAGAAGCAGGTAACTCAATCTTAAAAGAAGGTTCCGAAGATACACTACCTGCTTCTACAGCGGGAATAGCCACTCTTACAGTTTTGGCAACAGAAGATCCTTCTCCTTCAGAAGATTCCTTTATGGCAATTTCATTGGAAGCACTGATTTTATCAAAAGAAATGCTGACAGCCTCATTTTCCGAATTACTCTTTTTAGGCAATGCTATTTCCGGTGAATTTTCACTGTCCGGAACGTCTGCTATCACTATCGCATTGGAATTTTTCAATGCTTCGGTGGCTTTCGCTACGCTTTCTACTTCCGTAGGAACCTCGCCTAAAAAATTACTTTATCGATAGCGACTGTAGCATAAAGTCTTACCCCACGTTCAGCCATGACTCCTTTACCGTCATCCCCTCTGAATGTCTTGATGCTGAGTGTATTCTTATTATCTCCTGCTACTGAAATATTCAGTTCCGGATATGTATTGACAGGGATAGGGAAGTAGAATTCCAAGTCCTGAAGAGCATCGGAAGTTGTAAAATTAATGGTAACCACTTTATTATCTGTTCCACTCACCTCTGTCACATTACTATTCGTTAAAGTTTTTAAAGTGGGTATTCCTTCGGCAGTGAAAGTAATTTCTACATTACCCGCAATATCCGGAGCACCTGTTCCTTGAGATGTCAAGATAGCCCGTGTATATCCGGCAGGGATGTTTTTCACCATAATATAGATTAAAGCCCCTGCATTCTTGAATGAAACTTGATTTTGTGCATCTTTACTTATCAGGCACGCCATAGGTGCCCCGTTGTTATCTTTTCGGATTTTCAGATTTATACGTGTATAAGAAACAGGCATATCATAACTTATCTTTGTCCCATCATATGTTACATCTTCGGAATAAGGATAGTAAGCTACCTTCTTCTCTCCTTCACAGGAACCCGAAAACTCCGCACTCTGTGTACCCGCCTCACTAGAAAGGGTATATTCATTATTCGCATATGAAACAGAATTGTTCGATTGGGAAAATATACCGATTTTATCTCCGGCACTCCACTTTACAGATACCCCATCCATATAAGTTCGTGATTCGACGGATGGTATCGTAGCAACCAATATGTCATTGCCTGTTCTTCCATATCCTTCCTCAAATGTTTCATTTGAGCAGCCACTCATTGCAAAAATAAAAGCGGCAAAGGATAGATACATTATATTTCTCATGATGATAAAATTTTATTAATTCAAAGGCCTGTCTACATAATCAGGAGCACTTACTGCAAATCCTTTTTCCACTTCTACTTCGATAACCTCCACTTTAGGAGCCTCATACATTTCCATATTGTTTGTTTCCATAATTTCCGTACAATAAATTTAGATTTTAATTTTTCAATGATTCTGTTCAGACATTATACGCCCCAATTATACCATAGAATATTTTTTTTATAGAAAGATGCCATAATTGCCGTCTGTGGGCAGAAGACTCCTGGCGGTCCGGTGACATATACTGTGTCTCCGCAACCTCGACTTGACAGATAACGGGAAATAAGGATTCGCATTCCCGCTTGCAGTGTTGTTTTCATACGTCTGTAAATGTTAGATCAGTCTATCTTGTCAAAAGACTTTGCCTAACTCCCCCTCCTCTGTTCGGCGGTTAACAATAAAAAAGCGTGAGGGCTGTATCTTGTTTATCCTATCGTCGGGCCTTCGCATTGCCTTGGTCTAGATAAACAACAGCCACCCACGCCATTAGGTATATAAATGCCACAGTAATGGCAGGTATATAACACAGACGTGAGCGTTGTTGTTATCATCTTCAGACAGTTATCAAAGTTGCGAAGTTTGACGATAGAAGATAATTTCAATAACGCTTCTTAAAATATGTAACTTTCTACTACACCATAGTATAATAGTCGGTACAAATATAATAATTTCTTAAATAGGAAAAACGTTTCTTAGCGATTATTTTTAATAATTGCTACAACAAGCATTAAAAACACTTCTGTATTTCACAATAAATCGACTCAACATAACACCAATATTAATAGAAAGTTATAAGCAATTATGCCCTCATGCCCTCACTAAGAAGTTAACATATTGATAATGAATACTGAATGAATGATGATAGCATATTTCAAAAAGTATCTTTGCCCTCATGCCCTCATTCTACAGAACAAATAAAAAGAGTATATATATCTGATAACCAACAACATAAACACATACAAAGTCTTTTTCAAAAGTTTGTCAGCCATCGCATTTTGAGCTTTTTCATCACAGTATACTCTATTTTACAAACATCCGATTACATTTTCATGCTGATAAGTTCTACTCAACGTACTTTCCTGATATTTGTTCTTTCTATTATTCGCTATTGCTTACTCAATAGTGTGACTAACTCTAATCACAAACGTGACTAAAGTTAATCACAAGTGTGATTAAGTCTAACCACAAAGGTGATTAAGCAATTTCCCATAGTAAAGAACTGCAATATGAATGACCGATTATCATATAATGATCTCTATATAAACTATCAAGAACTCCCTAAAATGCAGTAGTTACCGTTGTTTCTCCTAGCAAAATATGATAAGATTCGTGTATATAAAAGGGATCTTGTAGGCATTATGCCACTTTTCTTCACCTAAAACGGCAAATAGACTCTTTTCTCAACTGAGTGATTTTGAAACGAATTCAGCTATATCACATTGAATATAAACACATTATATAGTAATCAGTATAATTAAACAGTGAGAGCATGAGGGCAAATTGTTTCTTCAAAAACATGCTACCATCATTCATTTAGCGCTCATTATAAATGGATTATATACATAATGAGAGCATGAGGGCATATTTGCTTATAACTTTCTATTGTTACATAAGCGTTCTTTGAAATTAAAAGTTTTAGTTACGTATTCGTTCATAAATTTAGAGTGTAACGGTATGAAAAGAATGAATATGCTTACAAACAGAAAGTCATATAGGCAGGTAGATACACCACCCCTTCCTTTACACTCAGGTTTTTAGGATGAATCACATAGCTCCCTCCTATACGCTGACGAAAACTCTCGTTGAACCGGGTAAGAGAACGGATGGAATATTTATCATTCGATTTCACCTCTATCGGAAATATTTTATATCTCAGTTTGCTGTGGTTCGACAGGATAAAATCTATTTCCATGTCGTTGCGATGCTTCTCTTGATTGTATCGCGTGTAGAAGTACAGTTTGTGCCCGGCAGCCACCAACATCTGGGCAATTACGTTCTCGTAGAACATACCCTCGTTCACCGACAGTTTTCCCAATAAGATTTCCCGATAAAGCTCACCGTCAGAAATCTCATTTTTCATCAAATGTATGACTGATAAGTAGTCCCGTATCCCCCATATAACATTTCACATATGTTCTGTCCTCATTCAGCGAAAGTCCCACGTTAGGGTCCGAGCAGTTAAAGCATTCATTGGCAATCATCGAATCGGAGAGCCAAAAGAAAGTATCATGATATTTTGGAAAGCTCGCCCCCTTTTCAATGCGATTCATCACTACACGTCTTTCGGAACGAGAAAGAAAAGCCGGAATCTGGTCAAATATACTTAGTACACTCGACCTGTAGCCAGACTTTATCTTCTTTATATCATTCCGGTACAGTGTCAGTATGTCTCTTTTTTCCATATCGGCCATTTCGAAGCTCCGGTTGTTCTCCAGATACGCCGACAGACTTTTCGGCATACCGCCCACAATCATGTATTGGCGGAACAGCAGCATAGCCTTGGCGTGAATCCCCTGCTCCAAAGGTACCTTTTTATCAAAGCATTGGCGAATATATGCCATCAATGGCTCTTCATTCATAGCCCAAGCAAACTCCTCAAAGTCCATGGGGTACATAAGTAGTGTCCTTTCTTCAGAAGGAATGGTAATATCATTTACATTCTCCTTTATGGAGATTAGCGAGCCCGTCTCTATATAGTCGAACCGTCCATCTGCAACCAGATACTTTATCGCTTGCCGGGCTTTCGGAAACTGTTGTATCTCATCAAATATGATAATGGATTCTTTTGGATTGTAGATACTAATTGAAAAGTGCGCTGTATTCTAATTGAAAAGAGCTCCATCCATAACTTGTTACAAAAATTACTATAAGTTTAAAATATTCATTTATCTTGTCTCATTTTTTGTGTTTCCTTAAGCCTATAAGACAGTCCGGTCATATTAACCAGATAAGCTTTTATGTGTAAGCCTGTCAACCATTGCCGCCACAAGCACCTTGTCCTTTATGATTTCATTCCATCTGTTAAAAAGCCAAATTAGTAGTAATGATTGTAGCCTTTTTTCCGGCTCTTAACGACAGGTGGTTAAAAAGCAGTTCTCCTCCTTCCTTGTCACAACTGACATATCCGAACTCATCACAGATGACCAGATCGTATTTTTCAAACCTTAATTGTAGCGTCCTCAGTGTCTTTGCTGATTTAGCCTCCCTTATCTGGGTAAGCAGGACCGGCACTGAAGTAAACAATACGGTAAAGTCCTGTTGGCAGGCCTTTATTCCTAAAGCCGTAGCAATATGCGTCTTTCCCGTTCCCGGATTTCCATACAGGACCAGGTTTCTTCCCTGTCTGATGAAGTCCAGTGTTTCCAATTCAGGTAATATTACCTGTGCCTCTTTGGGCATGTCTTCCATAACAAGCTCATGCAGATACTTCATTTGTGGAAATCCCGCAGATCTTATCCTTGATCTTCTTCTACACTCCCTTCTCCTGGCGCTTTCCTTTCCAAGCAATTCCGTCAAGAACTGCAGATGGTTCCAGTTTTCTTCAGCTGCCAATGAAAGGGTGCATTCCAGTTCCTCTTTAAAGGACAGAAGCTTCAGTTCTGCAGCATAGTCATAAATGGTTTCTTTTTCTGATTTCATATATTATAAACTTAAATGGTTGGTATTATATCATGCACTTCATTGTATCCTGTCATGAGCGCCGTGATGCCTTCAAGCATATCCACAGCTTCTTATATTCTCCTGTTGTGCCGGGAGAACAGGCGGTTCCATGGTTTCTTCTGTTTCTCCCTGTACGCTACCATGCAGCATGGCCTTTACCTGGTCCGGAGATATCTTTCTGACACCACGTCCGGTCAGCTCCTTGCATGCCGTGACAATGTCCGTTCCGAAAATCCATTTTTTCGGGCATAGTCCAGCAACAGAACAAACGTCCTGTTGTCCTCCTTGAAATGGATGTCATACAGCCTTCTCAGTTCTTCCGGTGCTCTTTGCCAAACCACAGAGTGGGGCAATGCCCCCGGTTTACGGGAAAGTGTACGCAAATAGTGCTCCAGCTTGATGCACACCAGTCTCCACCGCAATAACTGCGTTGATGAGAGGCCACTTTCTCCTTCCCGTGCAGGATGACGATTTTTTCACTATAAACCTTGACATGTACTTTTTCTCCCACAAGAGAATCAGGTACGGAATAATGAACATTTTTCATGCTGATAGTTGACCATTTATCCACAATGTACTCATAGACCTCAAAACAGCCCAGATTACCGGGAAAAGGCTTCAGCGATGACAGGTCAGCTTCCAGACGTGATGTTTTCTCCGCTGTTGAAAGACTGCCTTGCTCGTTGTTGACCTGCATACATACCCGGTTTAAATGCTCCTGGGCAGAATGTATATCACCAAAATGGTCTGTCAGGCAGAAAGCTTTCCTTCTGACATATTCCACGCTGCGCTCCACATGTCCTTTCTCCCATCCGGCCCGTACATTACAGAAACGGTACTCAAAACAATAGAAACCGGACATCTTCATCAAAGCTTCTGTAGGTTTCTTATCACCACCGACGAAGCAAAGTTTTTGACGGCTACACGCATATTGTCATAGACCATCATGGCGGGGACACCATGTATATCCCTGAAAAAGTTACGGTGGGATTCCATGAAGGCAAGCGTATTCTGATGCCTGAAAAGATAGGCGTATCTGCCATTGCTATGCCCGAAAGTGAATACGGCCAGATAAAACTTGGTTTTGACGCCGTCAATAAAAAGAAGAACTTCACCCCAGTCAAACTCGGCAATGCATCCAGGCTCATAGAACAACCGGATAAAGGCTTCGCTCTTTTTTCTTCTCTTTGTATGACTCTATATTTTTTTATATAACTGCATACTGTGGCGTAACTGATGGTGTATCCTTGAGATAACAGAAACTGGTGGATATCCTTTTTCAACATGCGCTGTTTGCGAAGTCCGGTAGCTATCTTAACGGCATTCTTCTTCAGGCAAAATCCTATCTTATCCTTAATCTCCTGTGTGAGCCGGCGAGGACGGCGTCTGGAACTGTCATACCTTACCGGGCTGGATGGTAAGCAAATCACTCAAAGCCTCTTCTGGATTGTCCGTGCGGATGGCTGATTCGTACTTTGAAAGAATATTGTCAACGGTATGACGGCTGACATGAAGTTCACGAGAGATACGCCGTTTGCTATAACCGCATACTCTATACATGTGTATTATTGATTGTCTTTCTACCATAGTCTTCATTTTACCTTTGCATTTGGATTATACAAAGGTCATTATACTTATCCTATGGTGGCGCAATTTTCAACTGGAATATTGGCGCAATTTTCAATTAGTATCTACATTTGGATAAAGCCTCACACCATATTCCGAAGAAAGAATAAGGAAAAAGGTGTCGAGATCATTCATGTAATTGTTAAAGGCCGAAATAACCGAGTCACTAACTTTGTTGAAATCTATCATAAGATAGCTCCGGTATTCATTCTTTGCGAACTCTTCCACAAGAGTGGATTTACCTATCCGTCGGGCGCCTTCTATCAGAAGCGCCTTAGTGCCTGCCGTTTGCTGTTTCCAGACAAGTAGTTTGTCATATAATTTACGCTTGAATATCATATCATTCAATGTTTATCATCTCATCCATATGCAAATTTAATGATATTTTCTGCAATACGCAAATCAAACCCCACATTTACTACCTGCAATACGCACTTTTACAAGATAGCATTTCACCTGCAATGCGCATAAATAGATATTAGAATGTGAGCAGTTAAATAATATCTTCCAATATTGACAATTTCACTCATTCAAATATATCGGCTGATATCCCCGATTTTCCACTTGCCTTACTATATCATCCCTTTGTAGGATGAACAATGATCTGTTTGCCGACAACTCTTGGTACTTCCGCAATGCGCTGATTCGTGCGAATTATAGAAATGTGCGAAAAGAGGTTGAACCCCGATATGAGGTTTTTGAATTTGTTTTTCAGAAATCTGATGATGGGAGAAAATCATGAGTTAAAGAATGGCTTTGTTGCTCCTCTCTAATAATC
>VOFK01000948.1_pt1 | contig 10119 bp, 21 predicted proteins | sample 5384121 | NCBI WGS metagenome assembly VOFK01 (sample SAMN12384730, study PRJNA508395) | human gut metagenome | isolation source: healthy gut J | host: Homo sapiens | reverse complement strand
TTACGTATTGCTGCGCGTCGAACTCCAGTACATGATTGGCAATCCCGCGCCGGTGTCCACCAGAATCATCTGCCATCTGATCCAGTTCCCGAAACAGTGAAGCAGATAAGAGATCTGTTCATCGGTCAGATTGCCCAGTCCGGTAACTCCGGTTCCCCGAGACAAACCCGATTCCCATCGGACCTTCCGATATGATCTCCGTGATCTGTTTTCCATGATATATCACATCTGCCAGATTTGTACTTGGGAATGGCGCCAAACATTACTTCGACATTGGCAAGGCCAAAATCCGCATCAAAAACAAGCACCCTTTTTCCCATCTTCTGCATCTGCACCGCAAGGTTCACAGCCACATTCGACTTTCCAACGCCACCTTTTCCACTTGTGACGGTAATGACTCTGGCATCCGGCTTATAATTTTGTTTTTTAATTTCACAACACTTCTAAGCTTCTCTGCCTGATCCATGTGTTATCTGACCTCCTACAGCTGCTTCACAATTTTTGTGTATCAAATACATTCAATATCATCTGGTACATTCTGACCGCTCGTCATATAGGATAACTTTTGCCCCCGAATACAGCTTGATATTTAAAATATCCATAAGTAGATTGTCTCATCCAAGCTTTGTAAAAATCAACTTATAATTTGCTATTTCCTTGTAAGTATCTATCATCAAGTAAGTCCTTATATTTGGTCGTCGCACTGAGCACGAGGTATACCTCTTTCTCGTAAGCCTCATCCAGTCCGTCGATCAGCTTTTTCATATCCTGGCACTGTGCCTCATTGCGTGCGAGAATCCCGCCGTGTCAACAAATACCAATCATATTCCTCACGCGCGCAATGGCATCGTTCATCTCCTCCGGCGTATAAATAATCGTAAACGGCTCATTTAAAATATTTGCATAAGTCCGCAGCTGTTCTGCTGCTGCGATAATCCGGTAGGTGTCTGCTGTTAAAAATGCAACCTTTTTTCCCTGCTCTACCTTATATTTTGACGCAATCTTAGCGATCGTGGTAGTCTTACCCACTCCGGTTGGTCCGATGACAAAGACGACTTTTGGCTTAGAGCCGCTTAGATCGATCGGTTTGGGCTGACCGAAATTTTAAGATCAGCTTCTGATATACATTAGATAGAATATAATCCACACTGTTTCCGGCTTTCATAATATTCTCTAATTCATCGATCACCTGATTTGCATATTTTTCACTGACATCATTATCTAACAGTGTCTTATAGAGCATTTTGATAAAATGAAAATTCTCTGCTCCTGCCTTGCTCTGTTCCTTTTTTGTTATCAGCGGTTCCTCATTTTCTTCCGGGTGATGTTCCTCTTCTGAAAACCGGTGTTCGATCATGTTCTGTAAACTGTTCAGACGTTCCTCAATCCCATTGGTGTCTGCCTTATTTTCTTTCAGTACGGATTCAAACATATCCACTGCCTTTGCAGGCTCCGGTTCTTTATGCTCTACCGGCGGCACCTGGATTGGTTCATCCGCAGTCAGATTGATCTGCTCATGCATTTTAAACGGAGAATGAAAGGCTGCCATCGGTGTTCCCTGCTCGGTCTCTTCTTTGGCTGCCGTTACCTCATAGGTTGTCTGCTTGAACAGTCCTAAAGAGTTCCTTTGCTTTTGATCGTGCGCACATTCATGATCACAACGTCCGCACCCATTTCCTGTCTTGCTTTTTCCTTTTTGCTTCTTCCTCAGTCTTTCCCTGAAACTTATTAATTGTCATTAGTCTGTCACCATCCCAACTGACTGCAGTTCTACATTAGAATCCACCTCATTGTAAGATACTACAATCAAATCTTTAAAATATTCCTCTGTCAGTTTCTTAAAAATACATTCTCACGATCGGAGATGTAATGATAATCGGACTCTTTCCAAGATTCTCTAACTTTGCGATCTCTGTCTCAACAGAATCCATAATTGCTTTTGTTTTTTCCGGATCCATCGTCAGATATGCTCCCTGCTCGGTCTGCTTGACCGAAGACATGATCTCCTGTTCCACTTTCGGATCCAGCGTTACGACACTTGTAACCTCGTTTGCCGGAAAATATTTATTTGAAATTGCCCGCTTGAGGCTCTGTCTGACATACTCCGTCAGTACATCAGTATCTCTTGAAGTCGATGCATGGTCTGCTAATGTCTCAAAAATGGTCAGCAGATCTCTGATGGAAATTCCTTCGCTAAGCAGATTCTGCAATACCTTCTGAATCTCTCCAAGTCCTAAAAGTTTTTGGTATCAGCTCCTCGACTAATGCCGGATTGCTCTCTTTAATATTGTCTACTAAATTCTGTACATCCTGTCTTGTTAACAGTTCTGCAATATGGCTTCTGATGACTTCCGTCAGATGTGTTGCAATAATAGACGGTGGGGGTCAACAACGGTATAACCCAGACTCTCCGCCTTTTCTCTCTGTCCTTCTGTGATCCAGATCGCAGGAAGGTGGAAGGACGGCTCAAAGGTCGGGATACCGGAAATCTCTTCTGTAACATATCCGGGATTCATTGCCATATAATGGTCAAACAGGATCTCTCCCTCTGTAACCTGTATGCCTTTGATCTTAATAATATATTGATTCGGATTTAACTGAATATTATCTCTTAATCGGATAATTGGCACAACAGTACCAAGTTCTAACGCAATCTGCCGCCGAATCATAACCACACGGTCTAACAGGTCTCCACCCTGATTGACATCGGCTAACGGAATGATTCCATATCCAAACTCTAACTCGATCGGGTCTACTTGTAACAGGGAAACCACATTCTCCGGTCTTCGTATCTCGTCGGCTTCCGTCTCTTCTTCCGAGACCTCTTCCTCTATGCTTTCAATGCCCGCAGTCTGCTGCATTTTTCTTTCCTACGACAATATACATAGCTCCAAACGGAACAAACAGGATAGGATTTAAAGGTGTCACGATTCCTAAGAAGATCAGGGTGGCTCCTACGATATATAATACTTTTGGAATTCCAAAGAGCTGCTTGATCAGTACCTCTCCAAAATCTGCCTCTTTTGATGCCTTAGTAACCAAAATACCGGTGGAAAGAGAAATGACCAGAGAAGGAATCTGGCTTACTAAACCATCACCGATGGTCAGAAGTCCATACTGCTGGATCGCATCTGCGAATGGCAGCCCCTGACGCATCATACCCATGGCTGTTCCACCGATTAAGTTAATGAATGTAATGATCAGTCCGGCAACAGCATCTCCCTTTACATACTTCGTAGCACCATCCATGGCTCCGAAGAAGCTGGATTCCGCCTGAATCTTCTCTCTTCTCTCTCTTGCCTGTTTTTCATTGATCGTACCTGTATTCAGGTCGGCATCAATCGCCATCTGTTTACCCGGCATTGCGTCCAATGTAAAACGTGCCGTTACCTCAGATACACGCTCGGAACCTTTATTGATAACGATAAACTGGATCAGTACCAGTACGATAAAGATAATGCCTCCGATGATCATATCACCGCCACCAACGAAACTTCCGAAAGTCTCTACGACATTACCCGGATCTCCGGTTGTCAGGATCAGACGTGTGGAAGATACGTTCAGAGAAATTCTGAACAGTGTGGTAAACAGCAATAACGTTGGGAAAAATGACATCTCTAAAGATTTCCTGTACAAACAGTGCATTGAACAGGATGATCAATGCGATGGAAATGTTGACCATCAGCATAACGTCTAATAAGATGCTCGGAATTGGTATAATAAAGAAAATAACCGCACAGAGCAGATATGCTGCGATTCCTAAATCCGCTTTTTTCATGGTTATTTTCCTCCTTCCGTCTTAATTAATTCTGGTTTTTCATATGATATACCATTGCTAACACTTCTGCAACTGCCTGATAGAGTTCCGGCGGTATCTCCTGTCCGACATCTACCGTCGCATAGAGTGTTCTTGCAAGTGGTTTGTTTTCTACAATTTCAATTTGATTTTCTTTTTTTGCAATTTCTCTGATCTTCATTGCGAGATAATCTTCACCTTTTGCTAGTACAACCGGTGCTTTGGCAGTCTCGCTGTCATAGGAAATTGCAACGGACAGATGCGTCGGGTTGGTAATAACAACATCTGCTTTGGGGACATCCTGCATCATACGGCGCTGGGACGCTTCACGCATCCTGGACCTCTGCCTGCTTTTGATCTCCGGATTTCCCTCTGTATTCTTGAACTCTTCGCGTACCTCCTGCTTCGTCATCTTCATCTCTTCATTAAAACGATGCTTCTGGTATGCCCAGTCCAAAATACCCACGATCAGATACACCAGACTGATCCGCAGTCCCGTATCTATAATAATGGTTCCACAGAGCACAATTGCCTGTGATAACGGAATCTCATATAAAATAAACAGATTATCCTTCTGCTTATTTACACAACTATATGCAACATAAGCGATCAGTGCGATTTTTAAAAATCGACTTAAACAGTTCAAAAACGGATTCTTTAGAAAACATCCGCTTAAATCCGCTGATCGGATTAAACTTGTCTAACTTTGGCTGCATCGGCTTGGTACTGACTTTCCAGCCCACCTGTACAATACTGACAACAAATGCAACGATCACTCCGACCGCTAAAAACGGTGCCATGATCTTAATGGAGTCTATGATACTCATTCTAAAAAAGCTGGTCAGCGGCATGGATGGACATTCCCTGTCCATTGCCCTTTACAATTTCCGGCATTTTATTATAAACTGCTGAAAATTCTTCTAAAAAGCCCTTGCCTACATACGATATAAATACTTTTAATACCAAAAACAGGGCAATCAGATCCATGGCGGAATTCAATTCCCTGCTCTTTTTGCAACTTTTCCTTCTTCTCTGGCATCCCGCAGCTTTTTTGCTGTGGCAGGCTCGGTCTTTTCACCGCCCGGACCATCTTTTGCAAACCATTGAAGATCATACTCTAAGTACCGTTTCATCTCTTCCAAATCAGTACATTCCTTCTATAAATGATACGATCAGCTTTTTCATTTCTTTAAACACAAAGTTTGAAATGCTTGGTAAAAGCCGAATGGTCAAAAACATAATTAAAAATCCTATCAGGATCTTCATCTGCATACCGATGGCAAACATGTTCATCTGCGGTGCAACTTTTTGCCATAATTCCCAAAAAATGCAGTTCAGTATCATCATAACTGCAAAAATTGGTAAAATGATCCGGAATGCGATCACAAACAGATCTGTCATATAAGTTAAAAACGACTGGAACAGATGATCCCATTGAAACACCTGTCCATTGACCGGAATCAGTTTGTAGGAATCCACCACCGCACGCAGAATATAATGATGCATATCCGTTGCGATCAGCAACAGCAATAACAGATAATTATACAACTGACCGGTAATATTGACCTGTGTATTATTCATCGGGTCATACTCGGTTGCCATCGACAATCCGATTTCCATATCGATCATATTTCCCGCTAATAAAATAATGGAATTACAAACATTGCCGCAAATCCTATGAGCAATCCTGTAATTCCCTCCCTGATAATGATAACGGCAAATCCAAATACATGCCTGTGTCGTAATCAAGTGCAGTCTCTCTAAATCTGAAACAGCAGTATAGCAACCATTAAACGGAAAAACCAATTTTCACGTCTTGGTGGAACATTTTTTTTCCATAAAATGGTGCTACTGCCACAAAACTCGCAACTCTGACCACTCATCAAAAAGTATTCAAATTAACTAAAGAAAAACTCAAATTTACCATACCTCACCGCTTAGCTAGAATACGCCGAAATTCGACCACAAATCTGTATTGATATACTCTGTTAGCTGTGTCAGTATCCAGGAACCAAATATCATCATTCCAAGAAATACACAGATAATCTTTGGCACGAAGGTAAGCGTCTGTTCCTGAATGGACGTCACCGTCTGAAAAATACTGACGACCAGTCCCACAACCAGAGAAATAATCAAGCAACGGCGCCGAGCACAAAATAATTGTATAAATGCCTGTCTGGCAATGTCTAATACCTGTCCTTCTGTCATTTCACTTCATCTCCTGTTCCAAATGCACGCATCATAAAATGTCTTTACAACGCTTTCCAATCACCAGATTCCAACCATCCGCCAGAATAAACAAGAGTATCTTAAACGGCAAAGAAAATGTTGTCGGCGGCAGCATCATCATACCCATGGACATAAGTACCGATGCCACTACCATATCGATTACAATAAACGGGATATAAATGAGGAATCCCATAATAAACGCATACCGAAGTTCGCTGATGATAAATGCCGGAATCACGGTTGTCATCGAACATCGTAATAAAGCTCCAGTGTCATCTGATCCGGATAATCTTCTCCATCAATATCCATAAATAGGTGCAGATCCTTTTCCTGTGTCTGACCGTACATAAAGTCGCGAATCGGTGTCTCCGCTGCCTTGTATGCCTCCCCAATGGTAATGTCGCCATTGTCTAACGGCTGTATGGCATCTTCGTTAATCTGCTGAAAGGTCGGCCACATAATAAAGAATGTCAAAAACAGGGGCAAGACCGACGAGAATCTGATTCGGCGGTGCTGTCTGTGTACCGATCGCGGTGCGCAGGAAATGCAGCACGATGATGATTCTGGTATAAGAAGTCATCATAATCAGAATGGACGGTGCCAGTGAAATGATCGTCAGCACCAGAAGTGCCTTGATCGGCGTGGATACGGCTCCGGTGTCGTTGTTGTATGTAATGGACAGGCCGTTGTTGATATCGCTCGTCGCATCCGTCAGTCCATCGCTGCTATCGGTATTGCTCAAGCCAGTAATCATATCTGAAGATGTATCTGCCGCATAGACTCTGGTCTGTCCCATGGACAACGTCAATGCGATGATCAGCACTGCCACCGCAAAAGACAAACGACATAATACAATATGATTTCTTTAATTTTGATTTTGTCATAATTTAATCCTGTTTTTCGGGAAATGTTCCTTTAACTTCTCAAGCGTCTCCTGGAAGGTCATCTGACCTTTTTCTCCATTCTGTCCGGGAGTCTTTCCGTTGCAGATCTCTGCCTACGTAAGTCCCATCTCTTCCTCGGTAAGCTTTTGCGAGCATGGTCACATTATCTTTTTGCAACCGCGATCACAAGATACACATCTCCCATTTTTATTACCTGAACCAGTTTGTTGTTGGCGATCCGTATGGTATCGACCACCTGAAAGCTGCGTCCGGACATCTGGACCTTCTGATATCCGCCAATCCATTTGGTTGTGAAATAGGTAATCACAAGAACAAACAGAAAAATAAGCAGGACGCCAAGCAGACTGTATAAAACTGTTCAGGCTTGAACTGAGTAAAAATCATATTAGCCTACTACTTTTTTACTGCCTCGAGCACACGCTCTGCCTGGAACGGCTTTACGATAAAGCCCTTTGCCAGAACTGGATTGCCTCGATAACCATGGCCTGCTGTCCCATTGCAGAGCACATGATAATATTTGCATTCGGATCGATCTCTTTGATCTTCTTCAGCGCCTGAATACCATCCATATCCGGCATGGTAATATCCATCAGAACCAGATCCGGCTTTGCATCCGGGTACTTCTCAACTGCAACTGCTCCATTCTCAGCCTCCGCAGCGATCTCATAACCATTCTTGGTTAAGATATCCTTAATCATCATTCTCATAAAAGCTGCATCATCGCAAATCATAATCTTTGCCATAACATTCTCTCCTTGTTTCTTTTCTTATATTGTTTTTGCTTATATTGCTTTTCTTATCCTGTTTCAATCACTTTACAATCTCGGTAATACGGATACCATAGCTTTCCTCTATAATAACCACTTCACCCTTGGCAACGTATTTGCCGTTTACCAGAACATCGATCGGTTCACCCGCAATACGATTTAATTCTATAATAGTTCCAGGTGCAAAATCAAGAATCTCTTTAATAGATTTTTTTGAAGTTCTTCCCAATCCACCGTTACCTCAAGCGGTACATCCTTGATCAGATCAATGTTTTCCGGTCCGTATCCCACCGGAACGCTTCCGGTAAACGCCTGAAACTGTGCCGGCTGTACATTTACCGGCTGCTGTCCATACATCTGTGGCATTTGCTGTGCCATCATCGGTTGTCCCATCATCTGGCCTCCCATCATCGGTGCTCCCATTGCCGGCTGTCCCATCTGCGGTGCTGCCTGCGGCTGTGGTGCCGCCTGCGGCTGGTAATAAGCCGCCTGTGCTTCCGAGCACTACCTTTGCTGCCTGCAGTCGAATTCGTATCTTCCTCCATATTCTGTGTCACACTCTCACACATTTCCTTTGCAAAAGGAATTGGATACAGCTGCATGATATCACTGTCGACCAGATCGCCGATCTCCAATCTGAACCGTATCTTTACAAACTCGCCTGCCAGGGAACTCATCGATGACGCTCTCATCGATTGTCTCCTGTAAATCTATCAAATCCGCCTGTGGCGGGCTGATATCAATCACCTTGTTCAGCATAGATGACATGGATGTCGCTGCCGAACCCATCATCTGGTTCATCGCCTCGCTGATCGCACTCAAGTGCAGTTCACCAAGTTCGCCATCCGTATTAGTTCCATCACCACCCATCATAAGATCAGTGATTACTTTTTACATCGTGTTCCTTTAAAAACCAATATGTTGCTGCCATCCAGTCCGACAGTATATCCGATCCGGATAAACACATGGCTTCTCATATGCTTCACAGATATCACTCCAGTTTGCGAAAGAAACAACTGGAGTCGAGATCTCTACTTTTCGGTTTACCAGAGAAAACAGCGTGGTCGCTGCCGTTCCCATACTGATATTGGCAATCTCTCCGATTGTATCTTTTTTTCTTTCTCAGTCAGTACCTCTTCTTTGGGCTGCTCGCTGCTGTCCTCAGACCCGTTCAGTAATGCATTGATCTCTTCCTGAGACATTACTCCATCCATACTTACTGCTCCTCTCTGATTACTGATGTCACTCTTACTGCATAATTATCACCGGATGCTCCCGGCAGAGCAGTAAATTTTTTATATTTCCAACATACACCGACAGATCCTCATCCACTTTGGTGTCGAGACGGATAATGTCTCCCACCTGCAGACCAAGGAAATCATTGACTGATATACTGCTGTTACCCAGCACAGCCTTGATCGGCATCGGTGCCCGTGCAATAAGTGCCTCAATGGTCTCTGTATATTGCTGTTCATCCTTCTCCTGCAGGCTGGAATACCAGTATTTTGTATTCAGCTTGTCCATCACACTTTCAATGTGATATACGGCAGGCAGATGTTGATCAGTCCCTCGACATCACCAATCTTAATATTCAACGTAATTAACGCGATCATCTCCGTCGGGGGAAATGATGATCTGGGCGTACTGCGAATTCGTCTCAATCCGCTCCAGTCTCGGTGTCAGTTCACACACTCGCCCACGGTTCCACCAGAAGATTCACGCATACGTTATAGATCCGCTCAATCAGAAGAAGCTCGATTTCGGAGAACTCCCTCGTCTTGTCAAGCGGCGCCCCCTGGCCGCCGAGCATACGATCCACGATCGTAAAGCCGACATTCTCTGCAATTTCAATAATGATATTGTTATTCAGCGGAGCAAAATTTACAATTCAAGCAACACCGGATTCGATAATTGCATTCGCCAAAAAATCTCTGAATACGTCACCGCCTCCGAACTCATCACTTCCACCTGAACATTTTTTCTTAGGTACACCGGCAGATTCGTTGAAAGCAATCTTCCATAATGTTCAAAAATAATCTCAAGCGTTCGCAAATGCTCTTTTGAGAACTTCGCGGGACGGCAAAATCGTAATTTTTTGACCTGTTTTCATTATCATCTTTTATTTCATCTACATCCAGTTCACCGCTGCTAAGAGCTTTTCAGCAAACTGTCTCATCTCATTTTGAGATAAGACTTCACCCATTCTCTCACCACCTACTGTCTTATTCTGAGTGTTGCTTCCGTTGCCACGCTTGAAATTCACGCCCACGATATAGTCGGGCCGAACAGATCCTGCATCTTGGATAAGATCTCCTCCTTCACAGCCTTCTGTCCATCTGCGTTGAACTCCTCCTCGGTATGCTTGGCCACTACCGTATTGACATGTATTGCCATGCTTGTTTATCATCGAGAGCTACATGAC
>VOFK01000901.1_pt1 | contig 10125 bp, 14 predicted proteins | sample 5384121 | NCBI WGS metagenome assembly VOFK01 (sample SAMN12384730, study PRJNA508395) | human gut metagenome | isolation source: healthy gut J | host: Homo sapiens | reverse complement strand
AGATGCTGACGCGTATCTACGGCATCTCGTTCCCCAAGAAGTCGATGCTCGACGAATACCTCGTGATGATGGAGGAGGCCAAGAAGCGCGACCACCGCAAGCTTGGGCAAAGACCTCGAACTGTTCACTGTTTTCGCAGCGCGTGGGCCAGGGCCTGCCGCTGTGGCTGCAAGGGAGCTGCGCTGCGCGACCGAGCTGGAGCAGTTCCTGCGGGGCGTGCAGAAGGAAGGTACGGCTACCAGCAGGTGATCACGCCGCACATCGGCAACAAGGGCTTTATGTCACCTCGGGCCACTACGCCAAGTACGGCAGGACTCGTTCCAGCCGATCCACACCCCGATCGAGGGGGCGAGTACCTGCTCAAGCCGATGAACTGCCCGCACCACTGCGAGATCTACCGTTCGAAGCCGCTCGTACAAGGAGCTGCCGTGCGCCTGGCGGGTTCGGAACCGTCTACCGCTACGAACAGTCGGGCGAGCTGCACGGACTGACGCGCGTGCGCGGATTCACGCAGGACGACGCCCACCTGTTCGTTCGTCCGGATCAGCTTCTGGAAGAGTTCGAACGCGTGATCGACATCGTGCTCTATATCTTCAAGACGCTGAAGTTCGACAACTACACCGCCCAGATTTCGCTGCGCGACCCCAACAACAAGGAGAAATACATCGGTTCGGACGAGAACTGGGAGAAGGCTGAAAGCGCCATCATGCAGGCAGCCAAGGAGAAAGGCTCACAACGGTCGTGGAGCTGGGCGAAGCCGCATTCTACGGCCCGAAGCTGGACTTCATGGTCAAGGATGACGCCATCGGCCGCAAGTGGCAGCTGGGAACGATCCAGGTGGACTACAACCTCCCGGGCGTTTCGACCTCACGTACAAGGGCGCTGACGACAAACTCCACCGCCCGATTATGATTCACCGCGCGCCGTTCGGCTCGATGGAGCGTTTCGTGGCCGTATTGTTGGAGCATACGGGCGGCAAGTTCCCGCTGTGGCTCTCGCCCCAGCAGGTCGTGGTGCTCCCCATTTCGGAGAAGTTCAACGATTATGCCCAGAAAGTGTCGGAATCCTCAACCGCAACGACGTGCGCACCGAGGTCGACGACCGCAACGAGAAAATCGGCCGCAAGATCCGCGACAACGAACTTAAACGCATCCCTTACCTGCTGATCGTCGGCGAGAAGGAGGAGGCCGAGGGCCTCGTTTCCGTCCGTGCACAAGGCGAAGGGCGACAAGGGCCAGATGACGATGGAAGCGTTCCCGCGACCTGATCACCGGGCTGGTCAAAGAGGAGATCGACGCCAACAAACTGGAAAAGAAATAAAACGAACACATTATTAACTTAACTAATACGTACAACTATCGCAGCACCGAAACCATTCCCGCCGAGGCCGTTTACCCCCGGGAATAACAGACCAAGACCGGCAGCCAATGCCAACAACCGCTTCGGGCGCCGTCCGCCCGTCAAGGAGAACCCCCACCGCATCAACGAGCAGATCACGGCTCCCGGAGGTGCGCGTGGTGGGCGACAACGTCCCCCAGCCGCAGGTGATGCCGATCCGCGATGCGCTCAAACTGCGCCGACGAACTGGAACTCGACCTGATCGAGATCTCGCAAGGCCGAGCCGCCCGTATGCCGCATCGCCGATTATCAGAAGTTCCTCTACCAGCAGAAGAAGAAGGCCAAGGAACTGAAGGCGAACCAGACGAAAGTCGTCGTGAAGGAGATCCGCTTCGGGCCCCAGACCGACGACCACGACTACAATTTCAAGCTCAAGCACGCGCAGAACTTCCTCAAGGAGGGGGGGGCCAAAGTCAAGGCTTACGTCTTCTTCCGCGGCCGTTCGATCGTCTTCAAGGAGCAGGGCGAAATCCTGCTGCTGCGCTTTTTGCCACGGATCTCGAAGAGTTCGCCAAGGTGGAGATGATGCCCGGCTCGACGGCAAGAAGATGAACATGATGCTCGCGCCCAAAGTCAAGAAATAGCGACAAGGCGAGGGGCAAAGCGAATGCCGAAGGCATAAATGCGAAAACAACGACTGCGGGGCGGATGCATCCGGACCGCGGGTTGTTGTTTTTGCGTTTACAGCGAAGCGGTGCTTTGCCGAGCCGCGAAAGCTGTTCAGGAGCGCGTCTTGTCTCGCTTTGGCGAGACAAGACGTAAATCTTTACCCGAAACATTGCGGGCCAAAAGTACAAATGCGAAAACAACGACTGCGGGGCGGATGCATCCGGACCGCGGGTTGTTGTTTTTGCGTTTACAGGACGACGGAACCGACGACTTCGGGAAGAGTCTCGTTTCAATTTTTTCATTACCTTTGGGGGCGTTACGCCCCTTTCAGAAGTCGAAACCTTTTGCCGAACCGGACACGATTCGGTTTTGGAATCGTCCGTTTTTTGGTAACTTTGCATGTAATGATCACCCCCGACGACATATTCCGCATTGCGGACGGAGCGGCCTTCGACGCCGCGGCGCTGGAAATATTCCGCCGCCAGGCCCGCGAATGCGCCCCCTACCGCGAATACCTCGCCCGGATCGGCGTCCGGACGGAGCATGTCGACACGCCTGAAAAGATTCCATACCTGCCCATCGAACTGTTCAAAGACGCATACGGTCTATTGCGGGGAGACTCCGCCCGAGGCGGTCTTCACTTCGTCGGCCACGACCGGAATGACGCCCTCGCGCCACCCGATGCGCTCGCTGGCGCTCTACGAGCAGGCGTTCCGCACGGCATTCCGCAACTTCTACGGCGACCCCGCCGGATTGAGCCTCTACGCCCTGCTGCCCAATTACCTGCGGCGCAAAGGTTCGTCGCTGGTCTACATGGCCGACCGGCTGATCGCCGACTGCGGATCGGGCGGATTCTATCTGGATGACTGCGAAGGACTGCTGGCGGCGATGGAGCGCGACCCGAAGCCGAAAATCCTGCTGGGCGTAAGCTATGCGCTGTGGGACCTCGCGGAGCGGTACGCTCCGAAGCTCCGCGATACGGTGGTGATGGAGACGGGCGGCATGAAGGGTTACCGCGAGGAGATTCCCAAAGTTCCACCGAATCCTCTGCGACGCCTTCGGGGTCGGGGAGATTCATTCGGAATACGGCATGGCCGAACTCACCTCGCAGGCCTATTCGCAGGGAGGCAACGTGTTCCGCTGCCCGGGCTGGATGCGCGTCACGGCACGCGACGTCAACGACCCGTTCGACCCGCTCCCGGCAGGCGCACGCGGCGGGCTGAACATCGCGGATCTGGCTTCCTGGTGGTCGTGCGCCTTTATCCAGACACAGGACGTGGGGCGCGTCGGCGCGGACGGCGCGTTCGTCATCGAAGGCCGCATCGACCACTCCGACATCCGCGGCTGCAACCTGCTGGTACAATGAAATACCGGTTGAAATATCAGGAATGTATCGCAGTTCCGAATGCCGTTCCCACGGCGTTCCGCCGTGTTTCAAATCCGCCCCACCCCTCCCCGCCCCGGGCGGGAGTTGAATGCCGCCAAGCGGCAAAGTGTCGCTACGAACCCCTTTACAAATTATCAGACTCTATGAAAACCGTCGCATTCGTTCCCATCCGGCTCAATAGCCAGCGCGTCGCAGGCAAGAACCTTCGTTCGCTGAGCGGTTCGCCCGCTGATGTGCCATATCCTGAAAACCCTGACTGAAGTGGAGGGCATCGACGAGGTTCTACGTCTTTGCAGCGACGAAGGCATCCGCGCGTTGCTGCCCGAGGGGTCCGGCTGCTGCTCCGCGACCCGTCGCTCGACCGCGACACGACGCTCGGACGGGAGATTTACGACAGCTTCACCGCCCGGGTCGGGGCCGACCTCTCACATCTCGCCCACGCCACCTCGCCGTTCATCCGCGCCGCGACCCTTGCCGATGCGCTCGGCAAAGTGCGTTCGGCGAATACGACTCGGCGTTCAGCGCCGAAAAAATCCAGACTTTCGCCTGGTTCGAAGGCCGTCCGCTCAACTACGCTCTCGACAACATCCCCCGCACGCAGACCATCGAGCCGGTTTACATCGAGACCAGCGCCTTCTTCATCTTTCGCGGGAGTTGTGGTGCGGCCGCGGCCGCCGCATCGGCGATCGTCCCTACGGCCGTCGTGGACCGCATCGAGGGTTTGGACATCGACTACCCCCGAGGACTTCGCCATGGCCGAAATCATCGCGGCGAGCCGGAACCTGCCGGGATAAATAAAAGCCGATTCTGCGAACTCGCAGGGTCGGAAGATTTTCGATTTGCCGGAGGCGAATCGGCAGGCCGCAGTCCGCCTTGCGGGAAGCCTGCTATTCCGCACGCTCCATAGCAGGCCACCGCGAGCAGCTGCCTGAAAACAGAGCCGAATTGCTGAAAATGAGTCTTCCGAGCCTGCGAATTTTCAGAACCGCCCTTTTTCTATTTTCGCTCCCGCTCGTAGGCGTCGATCATCGACCCCCGGTCCGGTTTATGATCCGCGCCCCGAGCGATCGGGCGTAATCGCGCAACGCCTCGTGGCCGCGGAACAGTTCGGCGACCTCGGCCAGATAAACGGCCATCGTATAGGGACGGTGCGGAACCTTCTGGAAGATCGGCTTCGGAACGGCCGGAGCGTCGTCGTAATAGTGCCTGTCGGCCCGGCAGAGACGGTTCTCGTCGTCGACAGACAGTCCGTCGAGCAGCGTATGATCCACCCCATAGAGTTCCAGCGTCTTGTAACCCAGCAGCAGGGCGACGTACTCGCACACCTGCACCACGGTCCCGAAATTGGCGCTTCCCAGACCGTGGCGGTAGAGCCAGAACTCCACGCCCCGGAACCCGCGGTAGACCTGCGTGTGGAACCGCACGATGCGGATATTGGGGTTGGGCAGCGCGGCACGGTAGTCGAACCGTTCGGGATTGTAGTACTGCACGTAGAGATTCATCGGCCACGTCACCTTTTCGGCAAGCGTGCGGTAGAGTTCCGCCACACGGTCGCGGCAGACACTGTCGCGGAAGAACATCGGATCGGAAAGCACGTAATAGGCGGGACGGACGGTCCCGAAACGCTCGTCCAGCGCAAAAGTAGTTGACCGCCATGACGTCCTTTGCCGTGTGTTCGCCCGGGCGATCAGCCGCGGCAGGTCTTCGGCCAGCGAAGGGCCGTTGCCGAGGATCAGGACCGACGGCTTCGGCGCGCCGACCGTTCCGGCTCGGCCGACGTAGTTGCGGAAATTCTCCTTCACGGCCATCACCGCAAAGTAAAACGCCGTCTCATAGAGGTTGCGCAGGAATCGGTCGGTTTTTTTCGAATACGGTCATGGTACGGTTTTATTTGCAAAAGTAGCAAAAGATCAATATCTTCGCAACAAAACCCGGCAGAACAGATGTCAGAACCCACCATTTCGGTCGTCATACCCCTCTACAACAAGCAGCTGGAAATCGGCACGGCCGTACGCTCGGCCCGCTGGCGCAGACCCGCCCCCCGCAGGAGATCATCGTCGTGGACGACGGTTCGACCGACGGCGGCGCGGAGGTCGTGCGTGCGATCGGCTCGCCGCTCGTAAGGCTCGTCCGGCAGTCCAACGCCGGGGTCTGCGCCGCACGCAACCGCGGCATCGCAGAGTCGACAGGCGAATACATCGCCCTGCTGGACGCCGACGACGCCTGGGAGCCGGGGTTTCTGGCCGAAATCGCCGCCATGATCCGCGAGTTCCCCGGCTGCGGACTCTACTGCACGGCATTTTCAATAATAAGCCACGACGGACCTATCCGGCCCCGACACCCTCCGAGCGGGCGTCGTGGCGAATTTTTCCGCGAATCGGCCCACCGCTACATCGCCATCCCTGTCGGCCAGCTGCATCCAGCGGCGCGTGTTCGACACCGTGGGGCTGTTTCCCGAGGGCATGAAGATCGCCGAAGACCTCTACATGTGGATCAGATCGCCCGCCGCTACGAAGTCTGCTTCTCGCCCGAACGGCTGGTCCGCTACTCGCGGGTGGCTTCGAACCGCTCGGCGGCAAGCTACACGCCCGAGAAGACCGTCCATTCGTTCGAGGAGCTGTACGACCCGCTGGCCCCCCGAGGAGGACCGGGAGTTCGTGGCCCGCGCCGCACTGGGAAAAGCGCTTATCATCAGCGCCAAAGGCGGCACGAAGGAGGCCGCCCGCGCCGCCCGGTTCTTCGCCTGGACGCGGACCTACCGCCGCACGCTGCGCAAGGTCCGCGCCCTGAACGCCCTGCCCGCCGGCTGGCGCGGTCCCGTGATCCGGCTTTACAACGCGCTGGCCTGGCGCCTCGCCCGCAAAGGACTCTAATGCTCAAAATGATGAAATACCTCCTGCACACCCTTTCCTGCCTGCTGCTTTTCGCCGCGGGAACCTGCCTCGCGCAGACGCCCGGGCCACACGCTGCGTTCGGGCGGCATCGACCGCACCCTACCGCCTCCACCTGCCCGGAAGGGCTGCCCGACGGCGCGCCGCTGGTCATTGTCCTCCACGGCTACGGAGGACAGGGCGACCCGGAACGGTTCGACATGAACCGCGTTGCCGACCGCCACGGTTTCGCCGTCTGCTACCCGCAGGGCGAACGCGACGGCCGCGGCAAGACGTGCTGGAACGTGGGTTACCCCTTTCAGGCCGATATGGCCGTCGACGACGTGCGGTTCCTCTCCGAACTGATCCGGCACCTTCAGAAAAAAACATGGTTTGAGCCGCCGCAACGTCTTCTGCACGGGTATGTCGAACGGCGGGGACATGTGTTACCTGCTGGCCTCGCGCTGTCCGGAGACCTATGCGGCCCTCGGACCGGTCGCCGGGTTCATGTCCGTCGAAATCCTCCGCTCGGACCGCAATCCGCATCCGATTCCGCTGTTCGAAATCCACGGCACCGAAGACCGGACGACCCGCTGGGAAGGCGACCTCGGCAACGAAGGGGCTGGGGCGCCTATGTTCCGTCCCGACCGCGGTCGGCTACTGGGCCGCCAAGAACAAATGCCTCGCAGAGCGGGTCGACACCCTGCCCTCCCGCCCCGGCGGCTTGCAGGTCATCGCCCACCGCTACACGGAGGGCACGGACGGAAACGAGGTCTGGCTCTACGAGACCGTCGGCGGAAAGCACTCCTGAAAGAGACGGGCGTAGACACGGGCGAAGAGCTGTGGAAGTTTTTCAGCAGATACGTCCGGTAAACGAAAAAGGGTTCCGACGATTCGGAACCCTTTTTCACTCTGCCGGGCGGCGTCAGTTCGAGAACGTCAGCCCGTCCTGCCCGGCGTCAATCGCGATCGGCTTCGAGCGGTCGACCTCGCCGGCAAGAATCCGCTTCGAAAGGTCGTTGACCACATAGCGCTGGATGACCCGCTTCACGGGACGTGCGCCAGAGCGGATCGTAACCCGCCGAGGCGATCCATTCGCTTTTGCGCCTTGTCGCTGTACTCCAGCCGGATGCGCCGTTCTCTCGAAACCATCCTGCTGCACGATGCCCAACTGATGTCGACGATGCGTTCGATGTCCTTGTGCGTCAGCGGCTCGAACATCACGATCTCGTCGATACGGTTCAGGAACTCCGGTTTGAGTTGCTGTTTCAGCAGGTCGATCACCGCGAGGCGCGTCCGCTCGACAACCTCTTCGGGCAGCTTCCTGCCGTCGAAGGCCTCGGCGAAGTTATCCTGGATCACCTGCGAACCCATGTTCGAGGTCATAATGATGATCGTGTTGCGGAAATCCACCGTACGGCCCTTGTTGTCGGTCAGCCGGCCGTCGTCGAGCACCTGCAACAGGATGTTGAAGACGTCGGGATGCGCCTTCTCGATCTCGTCGAGAAGCACCGCGGAATACGGCTTTGCGCGCACCGGCCTTGGTCGAGCTGACCGCCCTCGTCATAGCCGACTGGCCCGGTGGAGAGCCGATGAGCCGCGACTGGCCGTGTGCTTTCTGTTGTACTCGCTCATGTCGATACGCGTCATCATCTGGGTCGTCGTTGAACAGGAACTTTCGGCCAGCGCCTTGGCCAGCTCGGTCTTGCCGACGCCCGTCGTACCGAGGAAGATGAACGAACCGATCGGCTTGCGGGGATCGTTCAGCCCGGCGCGCGAACGGCGCACGGCGTCGGAAATGGCCGCGATGGCCTGCTCCTGCCCGATGACGCGCTTGTGGAGTTCGTCCTCCATGTGGAGCAGTTTCTCGCGCTCCGAGGCCAGCATGCGCGTCACGGGAATGCCCGTCCAGCGCGACACCACCTCGGCGACGTCCTGCGCGTCGACCTCCTCCTTGATCATCGAACCGCTGGCCGAGCGAGGCGGTACTCCCTCCTGAAAAGCGGCGATCTCCTTCTCGGCCTCCCTGAATCTTGCCGTAGCGGATTTCGGCCACCTTGCCGTAGTCGCCCTGCCGTTCGGCCTGCTGGGCCTCGACTTTCAGCGACTCGATCTTATCCTTGTTGGCCTGAATCTTTTTGAGCAGATCGCGCTGGCCCTGCCACCTGGCACGCATCTCGGCGTCACGGGCCTTCAGTTCCTCGATCTCCTTGGTCAGGTGCTCGACGCGCTCCTTGTCCTTCTCGCGGCGGATGGCCTCGCGTTCGATTTCGAGCTGGCGGACCCGGCGGTCGAGCGTGTCGATCTCCTCGGGCACGGAGTTCATCTCCAGACGCAGCCGCGAGGCGGCCTCGTCCACCAGGTCGATGGCCTTGTCGGGCAGGAACCGCGAGGTGATGTAGCGCGTCGAAAGCTCGACGGCGGCCACGATGGCCTCGTCCTTGATCCGCACCTGGTGGTGGTTTTCGTAACGCTCCTTCAGGCCGCGGAGGATCGAGATGGCGTCCTCCTGCGAAGGTTCGTCGACCATCACTTTCTGGAAACGCCGTTCGAGAGGCCCTTGTCCTGCTCGAAATATTTCTGAACTCGTCGAGCGTCGTGGCTCCGATGGTCCGCAGGTCGCCCCGCGCAAGGGCCGGTTTGAGGATGTTCGCGGCATCCATCGCCCCCGACGACTTGCCGGCGCCGACCAGCGTGTGAATCTCGTCGATGAAGCAGAATCTCGCCCTCGCTGGCGGTGACCTCCTGCACGACGGCTTTCAGACGCTCTTCGAACTCGCCCTGATACTTGGCGCCCGCGATCAGCGCACCCATGTCCAGCGAGTAGATGACCTTCGACTTCAGGTTCTCGGGCACGTCGCCGTCGATGATCCTGCGGGCGATGCCCTCGGCGATGGCGGTTTTGCCGACGCCGGCCTCGCCCACGAGAATCGGGTTGTTTCGTGCGCGAAAATTTGCAGCACGCACGGCGGATCTCCTCGTCACGCCCGATGACCGGGTCGAGTTTTCCCGAGCGCGCCTGCTCGTTGAGGTTGATGGCATACTTGCCCAGCGCGTCGAACTGCTGCTCGGAGGTCTGCGAATCGACCGTCGCACCCTTTGCAAGGTGCGGATCGCCTCGATCAGCTCCTTTTCCGTCGCGCCGCTGCGTTTGAGGATGTCGGCGGCCTGCCCGCGCTCGGCCACGAGGGCCAGCAGCAGGTGTTCGACGGAGGCGTATTTGTCGCCGAAATTCTTCGTGAAGTCCACGGCGCGCTGGATCGCCTTCGAGGTGTCCTGCGCAAAAACTGCTCGCCGCCGCCCTCGACGCGCGGCAGCGACGCCACGGCCCGGCCGACCTCGTCGCGCAGCGAATACAGCGACGCCCACGCGTCCCAGCAGGAACGTCGAAAGCGAATCGTCCTCGCGGATCAGCGCCGCGAGCAGGTGGAGCGGTTTCGACAGCCTGCTGTCCCCGCTCCCGCGCCAGTGAGAGCGCCGCTTGCAGCCCTCCTGCGCCTTGATGGTAAGAGTGTTGATGTTCATAGTAATGCTAATTTATTGTTTCTGTTCTTCATTTTGTCAATTCCGTTTCCGAACGCCGTTATCGCGGCGTCCCGCCGCGTTTACAAGTCTGACCCACCCCCAAGCCCCCGCCTCGGCGGGGGTTTAGTCGCAACGCGACCGGGATTTCGTCCGGAATGCGGAAACAACTCATTCGCAAGACTATTCCACAAAACCCCTGCCAACTCCGAATCCAGGACATAGTGTCATTATTTGTCACAGAACAACTGCCAACAACCGCCAATTTGTCGTGCCGGAGCACGGCACATAATTTTTAATTCTTAATTTTTAATTCTTAATTCATATTTCGTATCTTTG
>VOFK01002275.1_pt1 | contig 10136 bp, 14 predicted proteins | sample 5384121 | NCBI WGS metagenome assembly VOFK01 (sample SAMN12384730, study PRJNA508395) | human gut metagenome | isolation source: healthy gut J | host: Homo sapiens | reverse complement strand
TCGTGCTTCGTTCAGTTACGTATTGCTGTGGGGTCACGCCGTTGAAGCTCAAGCAGGTATCGGCGTCTCGGCGCCGCGCATTGCTGCGCAGCATGGAGCTCTCGCGGCTCTCGCCGCTCGCCTCGCCGTAGAGCGCGTAGGTGATCGCGTCAAAGATCGTCGTCTTGCCGGCGCCCGTGTCGCCGGTGATGAGGTAGAGCCCGGTCGTGCCGAGCACAGAAAAGTCCACGGTCGTCTGCCCGGCGTAGGGGCCGAAGGCGGACATGGTCAGATTCAGCGGTCTCATGGCTGCGCCTCCCGGATTTCCTCCATGAGCTGTGCCGCGAACGCGCGCTGCTCATCGCTCATGGGCTGGTTGTTTTGCTGTAAAGTAGAGCGCCTCGAACAGTTCCAGCGGCGTGCGCTGCTCCATGGCGGCGGGGACCGCCACCGTCCCGGCGGCGCGTGTGCGCGCGTTGTCGTAGTCGAGCGTCATCAGGTATGGATAGATCGCCCGCAGCCGGCCCACGGCGTCGTACACGTCCTGCTCGTCCGTGAGGATCAGGTGCAGGTAGTCGCTGCGGTAGGTCGTGTCTCGTAAAAGCTCCGCGCGGTCAGTTCGTCGTAGCTGCCGCGTACTCGCGCAGGTCGCGCAGCGGCGTCAGCGGCACGGTGCGCACATCGACCGCGCCCTTTTCGTCCAGCGTCACGATGGTGGCGGATTTGCGCTGGCTCGCCTCGGAAAACGAGTACTTGAGCGGTGACCCGGCGTAGCGGATCGTCGGGCGGTCGATCTGCTGCGCGCCGTGCAGGTGGCCGAGCGCCACGTAGTCAAACGGCGCGAAGACGCGGCTGTCCACATTGTCCGTCCCGCCGACGGACAGCTCCTCCGAGCCGCTGCGCGCCCCGCCGGTCACGAACTGGTGCGTCACGAGCACGTTGCGCGTACTTTTGTCGATGTCCATGTGCGCGATCGCTTCGGCCACGGCGTCGGTATAGCTCTCGATCTGCGCGTCCGGGAACCAGCGGCGCACGTGCGCAGGCTTCAAAAACGGCAGCAGCCATACGGACACGGGACCGAATTCGTCGCGCAGCACGACGGGCGCTACCGCGCCGCCGTAGACCGGCGCGATATGGACGCCGCAGCTGTCCATGACCCGTCCGCCAAAGGCGAGCCGTTCCGGTGAGTCGTGGTTGCCGCTGATGAGCAAAACGGACACGCCGCGCGCACACAGCCCGGTCAGAAACGCATCGAGCAGCTCGACAGCCTCGGTCGGCGGCACGGGCTTGTCGTACACGTCGCCCGCGATCAGCACGCCGTCCGGCCGTTCGTCGTCCAGGATCGTGAGAATTTGCCGCAGAATATATGCCTGATCTTCCAGCATCGAAAAGCCGTTGACCCGCTTGCCGAGATGCAGGTCGGCGAGGTGAAGAAATTTCATATCGGTCCGCTCCTTCCCGCGGCCGTGCCGCGGTGTGGTGCTTCCATTATAATCCGAATCGTGCTTCGGCACAACGACGATTTTCGCGCAGACATGACAAAACCGGGAGCCGTTACGGCTCCCGGTTCCTGCTCTTGTGCGCGAGATATGCCACCAGCTCCTCCGGCGTGAGCGCGCCGAGGGCTTCCGTATGCTCCGCCGCCCTGCGCACGGCGGCGTGCACATCACTGACGGGCACGCCATGCGTCCGGGCGACGGTCTCGAGCGCGCGGCGCGCCAGTTCCTCCGTGGTCGGTCGGGTCACTTGTTTCTTCCTTTCCTGCGTCCTGCGGTTAGTATGTCCCGGCGGCTGCTGCCTATCCGCTCACCAGCCGAGCGCGCGCGCCAGCGCTGTGAACGCCGTGCACAGCGCCATGCCCATCGCCGTCGGCAGCAGCGTCGCCAGCAGCGTCCATTTTGCACTGCCGGTCTCGCGCCGGATGGTCCAGAGCGTCGTCGAGCACGGCCAGTGCAGCAGGAAAAACAGCACGGCGCTCACGGCGGTTGTCCACGTCCAGCCATTGGCGGTCAGCAGTGCGTGCATCTGCGCCAGCCCGAGCGAATCGCCCAGACTGCCCTGCGCCAGATACCCCCCATCACGGCGATCGGCAGCACGATCTCGTTGGCCGGGAACCCGAGTACGAACGCCAGCAGCAGCACGCCGTCCATGCCCATTGCCCGCCCGAGCGGGTCGAGCGCGCCTGCGCACCATGCCAGCAGGCTCACGCCGCCGATGCGCCCGTTTGCCAGCGTCCATAGGATCATCCCGGCCGGTGCGGCCACGGCAGCTGCGCGCCCGAGTACGAACAGCGTCCGGTCGAGCACGGAGCGCACGATCACCTGCCCGACCTGCGGCGCGCGGTATGGCGGCAGTTCCAGCGCAAAGGCCGACGGCCTGCCGCGCAGCACGGTCACGCTCAGCAGCCACGTCGCGCCGAACGTCAGCCCTACGCTCATCACGAGCGCCGCCGTGAGCAGCAGCGCGCTGACGAGCGTGCTGCCGCTGGCCGCGGCGAAAAACATGGTCATGAGCGCGATGAGCGCCGGAAACCGCCCGTTGCACGGCATGAGGCTGTTGGTCAGCACGGCGAGCAGCCGCTCGCGCTCGGAGTCGATGATGCGGCAGCCGACCACGCCTGCCGCGTTGCAGCCGAGGCCCATGCACATCGTCAGCGCCTGCTTGCCGCACGCGCGGCAGGCGTGAAACGGCCGGTCGAGGTTATACGCTACGCGCGGCAGATATCCCGCGTCCTCGAGCAGCGTGAACAGCGGGAAAAAGATGGCCATCGGCGGCAGCATCACGGCCACGACCCACGCCAGCGTCCGGAACATACCGTCCACCAGCAGCCTGTGCAGCCAGAGCGGTGCGTGCAGCGCCGTGAGCAGCGCCGAAAACTGTGCCCCAGCGAGCCCGCGCGCCAGCCACTCCGACGGGGCGTTCGCGCCCGCGATCGTCAGCCACAGCACGCCTGCCAGCCCCAGCAGCATGACGGGATAGCCGGTCGCCCGGCTCGTGAGCAGGCGGTCGAGCCGTCGGTCGCGCGCGGCGTATTCGGCCGTGCCGTAAGTCACGCACGCATGGCAGATGGCCTCTGCCCGGCGCACATCGTCCGCGGGGTCTGCCGGCGGCGCCGCGTCCGGCAGCGGCTGCGGCGCCGCCGCAACGGTGTCGAGCGCGTCAAGCAAGGCGGAGAGCGTTTTCTTTTTCCGTGCCGTCACGCCCACGACCGGCACGCCGAGCTGCACCTGCAGCTCCGGCAGGTCGACCGTGATGCGCTTGCGCTGCGCCTCGTCGAGCAGGTTTCACGCACACGATCAGGTTCGGCGCCACGCTGCGCACCTGCAGCGCGAGCACGAGCGTGCGCTCCAGGCACGTCGCGTCGCACACGACGACCACGGCGTCGGCCTCGCCGCTGCGCACAAAGTCGCACGCGACGGCCTCCTCCGCCGAGTGCGGGCGCAGGGAGTACGTGCCCGGAATGTCCACGAATAAATAATTTTCCCGTGCCGAGCGGCACCGGCCGCACGCGCAGCCGACGGTCTTGCCCGCCCAGTTGCCGGTGTGCTGGTGCATCCCAGTCAGGGCGTTGAAGACGGTGCTCTTGCCGACATTCGGGTTGCCTGCCAGTGCCACGACGCGCTCGCCTGCCCGGCGTGTGCCGCCGAACGCGGCCGCGTGCGCGCCGACAGAGCGGTGCGTCAGTCCCATGCGCGCACCCCACGGCACGGCTACGCGGATGCCGCGGCAGTCGCACCGCCGCAGCGCGATCACGGTGCCGCGGATGAGATAGGCGCTCGGGTCGCCCATGGGGCTGCGGCCGAGGCAGACGACGCGCGTGTTTTCAATCAGGCCGAGATCGCGCAGCCGCCGCTGCATCCCGTCGGGGCACACACGCTGCGCACGGTCGCGCTCTGGCCGGGCTGCAGCTCGCTGAGCGTTTGGATCTGTGTCATGGTTGCTTCCCCTTCCGGAGGCGGGTGCCTCCCGTACCCATGGTATTCAGCAGGGTGCGCGCGGGTGCGGGCGGTCAGTCTGCGCCTGTGAGGATGATCTCTTCAGCCAGCTGCTGCGCGTTTTTGAGGATGTGTTCGGCCATTTCGGGCGCGGCTAGTGCATCTGTGATCGAGTTGAACAAAACAATATATGCCTTTTTATATAGTTTGTTCATATCCACAATGTTCCGCTCCTTCCGTTTTTTATTGATTATAACGCAAAACGCAATGCGAATGCAATGCATAAAACGGGTGCAAAACGCCGTACAATCATGAAAAAACGAAGAAAGGAGCGGCATCATGGCAGCATTTCAGATACCGCGCACACCGCACACGACGAACAAGACCATCCGCTTTCCGGATGATGTCATCGCGGACGTGGAGGCGGCCATCGCGGGCAAGGACTGCACGTTTTCCGCGTTCGTGATCGCGGCGGTGCGCAGCGCGCTCGCGCAGCTGGCGGAGTCCACGGAGGCATGAACGCGCCTTGCGCGCGGGCGTTGGGTGTAGTATAATGCAGGAAAATACCTGTATCAGGAGTGACCGATATGGCAGACAAACCGAAAACGAATGTGGATAAGTTCTTTGAGATTTATGATGCCGACCCCGCCCTGCAGGCGCGCGTGCAGCAGGCGATGGACAGCTATCCCGGCAGTCTGGAGATTCGTGACGTGATGACCGAGCACGTGCTCCTGCCGGTGGCGGAGGAGCTGGGTCTGCCGTTCACGCTCAAGGAGCTGCGCAATTATGAGCTGCTCAAGTGGGGCCGCCAGCACCAGGACCGCGAGCTGACGGACGATGAGATGGCAGCCGATGATGAGACGACCTACTGGCTGCTCGACCGCGGCTGGTCGAACGACGAGGCCTCCTTCTGCGGCGGCGAGCATTGAATATTGCGAAATTGCGAAAACACCCCGGGCGGGAGCAAGACCCCGCCCGGGTGTTTTTTGCTGTTATGGATTACACTTTTTGCAAGGGGTATATCCCTGACTGATGACATCATTCCTGTTTCCGCTGACATCTTGACGGTTTTCGGTATGGATTTTCTTGATTTCACTACACGTTGGCCTGTGAAATTTGTGCGTGCTTGTGTTTAGAACGAATGGCTCCTGCTGTGCTTTCCAATGGAGTTTCCGGAACATAGACAATCGAGTTGTTTATTCGTCGCGTGGTTTCCAATTCGCGTGTGGAGCGGCTGCTTGTTCCCGAGAACCCGGCGAACAGGAATAGGGCGACCCAAAAGGCCACGATCAGGCAGCAGCGTATCGTTTTGTTTACGTTTTTGGATTTGCTTGTCTTTACAAATCGGATAGATAATAGATAGATATATGGGCAGAAATAGGGAACGACGAGTCTTTATACCACGGCGTGATAGGCTTCTCAGATAGATTGTATTTTGATTTCATTTCTTCTCCAACGAATAACTACGTTTTGTATTATATAAATAACTATAATATCTTAATATACTAAAACTACACACGTCAAGATAAAATGTATCCATTGAGGTGTGATTCGTATGGATAAGGAAATCAAAATCACGAAAAAAGCGCCGCGCCGCGGCGACGATGGCTATAAGATCGTGTCCGTGCGCATGAAAGAGGAGATGCTTGAGCGGCTGGATCGACTGGCCGCGCAGACGAACCGCTCGCGCAACGAACTGATCAATCTTCTGCTGGATTCCGCCATGGAGATCGTCAAAGTGGAAGAATGACGCGCAGATGGTAAAGGCGCGCACCGGCTGGTGCGCGCCTTTGCCATATCCAAATCTTCTTTACAGTCGGCTTCGAATGTCCTCCACATCGCGCTTCACGCTCTGGATGAACAGCGCGGCATCGAGGCTGTAGGCCATGGCATCGAAGCCCTTACGGAAGCCGTCGACCACGCCGTCGGCCGTTCCGGTGAAGAACATGCAGTACTTTCCGGCCGCGCGGCAGGCGGCGACGATGCGCGCGACGGCCGCCTGAAATTCCGGCGCGTCGAACTGCCCTGGCATGCCCATCGAGATCGACAGGTCGAACGGGCCGACGAAGATGCCGTCCACACCGTCCACGGCGCAGATGTCCTCGATGATGGCGAGTGCCTCGGCGGTCTCGCACTGTGGGAAGAGCAGGGTCTCGCCGTTGAAGTGGCGCATGGTCTCCGGCACGGAGCCGAGCCCGTCAAAGCCCCAGCCGTCCTTGCGCGACGGGCAGAAGCCCCGCTGGCCGATGGGGTAATATTTCGCGTAGTCCACGAGTGCGTGCACCTGCTCGAGCGTCTTGACGTTTGGCACGATCAGGCCCTGCACGCCGACGTCGAGCAGCTTGAGCACGGCGGGGCGGCTGATCTCGCGCACGCGCGCAATCGGGCAGATGCCGCTCAGCTCGGCGGCACGCACGAGCGCGGCGGTGGTCTCGGCCTCGATGGGGGGGAGTGCTCGTTGTCGATGATGGCAAAGTCGAGCCCCCGTGCGGCCGAGGCACTCCATGAGGCTCACACTGGCGGTGTCAAAAAGTGCCGATGGGCCGTGCGCCGGCGGCGAGCTTCTGTTTGAAGCGTGTTTTCCATGCGGATTCCTCCTTATCTTGTCTCGATGCCCCGATTATACTTGCCTTTTGGCGGGATGGCAAGCACCGATGCGCGCACATTTGCGTCTGCCGCCGCATAGGGAATGGCGGGACAGGAGGTGAGTGCATGGAACTCGGCATTCGGCTCGCGGAGGCAATCGTCGCAGTGATATAGATTTCAGGAGCCATTAGCATGGTTTCCTCTCGTAGAATAATAGTACATTTCGTTTCGCCCTGACGTGAGGACGTCAGGGCGGTTATATTTATTTGAATATTACCAAGCGTCAACGCTCGTCAGTTCAAACGAGTAAAATTGCTGTGTGTCAAGCGTAATAGCAGAATATTTCCATGTAGAATCAGGCGTGAGGTCATTGAGATTGTCAATAGCGGTTCCAATTTGGTTACCGTCCTGATCATACAGTGCAAATGTGACCTGCACATAGGAGAGCTTTTTCCCGGAAGTATTTTTCAAAACGCCATTAATGCACTGGGATCCGTAATTTGTTTGCCCAGCCTCTGGGTCTGTTTGCGTTGCCAGCTTGTTGTAGCTGAGTTTGGCAACGAGATCGACATTTTCCGGAGTCTGTGTTTCGACAGTTCCGGTTACACGTGGCGGATTGCCTGTGCTTTCGTTACCGCCAGTAATTGCTGCGATTACTATAAATGCGCAGAAAGCAATCAGGACGATTAAAACAATTTTCTTGACTTTGCTCGGCTGTTTCCGACCACATTGCGGGCAGACTTTTGCTTTGTCATCGATCTCTGTTCTGCAGAACTTGCATTGTTTCATAGATATTCTTCCTCTCACATTTCTCGCTGATATGGCGGGCTACGACAATTATATCATTTTATGGTGCAAATGTCTATTTTTCTTTAATGTACGATAAATGGGACTACACATCATGGGCGATTCCATCTATGGGATGAGAAATGCTTTCATTTGAGAGCACTTTTCCTACACGAGCGATATGTCCGCCGGCGGCGAGACGGCGATCTATCCCATACGCAAATAACTGCAGTGATTTTTGCCCCTAAAATTGCCCCCAAAGGGATTAAATTGCCCCAAAACGTGCTGCAAAATGGAGCATTGTGCGCTACCCCACAAAATACAAAAACCTTGTAACCGTTGAGATTACAAGGTTTTTTGCGTTTTTTTGCTTTTCTGGTGCTCCAGCGGGGATTTCCCCTATCGGGGATAGACTTCGACTCCCCGGCGCGACCAGAAAAAATCTCCCCGCCAAAAAGGCGAGGAGATTTTTTGTGCTCCAGCGGGGATTTCCCCTGCCGGGGATAAACTTCGACTCCCCCGGGCGCGACCAGAAAAAAATCTCCCCGCCAAAGGCGAGGAGATTTTTTTGGTGCTCCAGCGGGGATTCGAACCCCAATAAAATCTAGTGTTTTCAGCGGTTATCTCCGTTTGACAACACTTTTGACAACTTTACGTTGCGTTTTACGTACCGGTTGACCTTGTTGTGAACCTGCTGTTTGCGCTTGTCCTCCAGGTCGGTGTAGATGTCCTGCGTCATTGCGACGGTTGAGTGCCCGAGCAAGTATTGCGCGTCCTTGACGTCGATATTCGCACTGTGCAGCATGGAGGCGTATGCGTGCCGGAGCTGGTGTGCGGTCGATTGGATGCCGTGGCTCTGCTGGTATTTTTTTCAGGCCGGATTCCAACTCCGTTTTTGTCGGCAAGCCGTCCGGGAAGAAGATGAATGTCTCCGGGTCATCATAGTGCGGCAGAATCTCGATGACGTTATCCGGCAGGTCTAGGTAGCGCACGCCGGCTTCGGTCTTGGGGGCTTTGAGAACAGGCTTTCGTGTGTCAGAATATGCAACGGCACGCGCGACGCGTGCAGTCCGCGTATCGAGATCAATATCTTTTTGCTTCAGTGCAGCGGCTTCTTCCGCGGCGCGCTCCCGTGTATGCCATGAAATACGACATTCGTGCGAACAGACTCTCTGTCTTGGATTCTTCGATTTTCTGCAGGTCGTCCGGCGGCGTCGGCTTTCTGCGTACGCGCGGGTTTCCCTTTGGGGTCGGAACCCGATGCAGGGGTTTGCATCCAATATCGCCGCAAAGAAAGGCGTATTGAGGATCTGCCGTATCACGGACTTTGTGTTGTTGATGACCTTCTGCGAGTAGCCACGCGCGGCGAAGCGCTGCAGGAAGACGACGATCTGGTGACCGGTGATGTCCGTGACATACTGGTCGCCGAAAGCGTCCACAGCGCGATTCTTTGCTGTTCTGTAACCGCATACGGTGTTTGGAGACAGGCGCGGTTCGCACTGCTCCCACCAGTCATCGGCGACGGCCTCGAATGTACGGCCATTGTCCGCTGCCTCGTTCGCGTGCTTTTCGCACTCACGGATATAGTCGTCACGCTTTTTGCTCGACTTCTTTGTCGGTTTTTCCATAAAATACTTTCGCTCGCCATTGATGGTGTCAGACAGACGATGCGGCCATCTTTGCGCAGCGTGTATTTTGTCCTTTTTCTTGCCATTGGTGTCTCCCCCTTCCTTTGAAAAGCGGGGAGAGATATGCTACTATGAGAATGACATGATCCTCTGCACATCTCTGCTTTTTCAGAATGTGTTCCCGGAGAACAAATGGCCATCTCGGTGTTGCGGCGCCGGGGCGGTTTTTGTATAAGAATGAAATGTTCGGAAATTTGTAAAAGAGAACAGTGCGATGAAATGTTGAATTACAAAAAGCGCTTTTTGAAATTTAACTGTTTCCCCCTAGAGCACTGCGCAAATTGAAAGGAGGCCAGTTCTTACGGCAGGCCCCATCAGTTTCCTTCACCTTTCGAGAACATGTATTGGACCAAGTATCACAAGACTACATCATCTGCGGACCGAAGGCGCGGCTGACGATTTGGCTATTCACCAGCGGTATCCACCGCTTTCTGCTGCTCTACTTCTTTGGGAACCGAAGGTGTGAGGGGGTTTCAGGGGTTGGTGCGCATTGGGAAGCGATGGCCGACTTGCCCTGCTGCAAATACTTACGACACCACGAAATGTATGCCAGTGCCATCACATACTACCATTTCGTCGCATTGAAGGCGCGCTACCAGCTGCAACCGCCGTATGCGCCCCCTCGAACTCACCAAACTCGTCATCGACTTACTTGGAATACCTGGACCCACGCCGGCACAACAGGCCGACCTCTACTACTATGCGGGTAATATGGCTCCGAGGTAATGACCTAACAGTCCCAGCTATCTCTTCCAAGGCATTGGCGCTCTACGAGGCGGAACAGCAACACAAAGATGGTGGAGCAGTTGCTACCAACAGATGGAGCGCATCCTGGAAAAAACGAAAGACCATCGAGCCACTGAACGGACGATGGACGACGCCAACAGCTATAACTTTTGTGAGCGAAGAACAGCAGTTTGCGAAAGGCTACGGCGAGTTGATCACGGGCTTCGTCCACACTGCTTTCGCCAGCGCCCCTTATTGTCGGATTCGGACGGATGACGAGAGCGATGGAACCGCGGGCGGAAATGAGGAAATACGCCCGCGTAAGTGGTGTCGCTCAGGAAGGACAAGAGGAGGAGCGGGTGCTGCTGAAACAACAACTGGAAGAGCGCAGAGGCACAGTTGCGGAGAGAACTGCCCGAGCCTGATGGAGGATAAG
>VOFK01003689.1_pt1 | contig 10197 bp, 8 predicted proteins | sample 5384121 | NCBI WGS metagenome assembly VOFK01 (sample SAMN12384730, study PRJNA508395) | human gut metagenome | isolation source: healthy gut J | host: Homo sapiens | reverse complement strand
GTCCGATGAGAGCATCGAGGTGGCCCGCCTGGCGGTGGAGACCAACTTCGCCCCCCTGTACGAGGTGGAAAACGGCGTGTTCAAGATGTCCGTGGACGTGAAGAACCCCAAGCCCGTCAAGGAGTTTGTCACCCGCTTCAAGAAGTTCCGTCACCTGACGGAGCAGGATATCGAGGAGCTGCAGGAGTTCACCGACCGCCGCCTGGCCCGGCTGAAGAAGCTCTGCGGCGAATAAGCCCCCCCTCTTACCACACAATTACCCTCCACACATACACTTTGCTCCGACGCCCGGCAGACTTCCTCCTGCCGGGCGTCGGAGCATTGCTGGCCCTTCGCCGATGGCTGCTGTGCAGGGGTGTGGGCTCTGCCCCGCCCCTAAAACCAGATGTATCCGCCCCCTTATTTCCCCAGCCACTGGCGCAGCATTTCCCACAGCTCCACCGACCGGAACCGGAGCTCGTACCCGGCGTCCTCCTCCGCCATCAGGGACAGGTCATCCTCCTCCAACCCGGCGGCCCGTCCCGCGTCCTGCCACTGGCAGGCGGCGGCAGTGCACAGAGGCGGAAACACCACGCACCACCAGTTCTGCCCCGCTCCCTGGCCGATGATCACCCGCAGGGCCAGGTATTTCCCGGCGGGCAGGGAGAAGCCGTCATAGTCCTTGGTGGGGAACTCCGCCGGCTCCAGCCGGGCCTGGACCGGCTGGGCGCAGCCCTCTGCCGCCAGGGTTTCCCGGGCCTCCCGGGTCAGCTCCGGCAAGGCGGCGGTCAGGGGCCTGCTCCGCCTGCTCCATGTCCGCCGACTGCTCCAGAATTTCCTGGGCCCGGGCCAGCACCCGGTCCCGGACCCGCAGCTTCAGGGCCTGATCCTCCGGGGAGTCGGAGTTGGCGATGACGTGGAGGCGGATGACCTTCCGGCCCAGCTCCTCCTGCTGCCCCAGGGGAAGCCGCCCCCCACAGAATGGTCACGGCCAGGGCCAGCAGCAGCGCCAGCTCCCAGTATCGGAAATGTGATTTTTTCATACAAAAACACCGTCCTATGCAGGAATTTCCTACAGTATGGACGGCGTTTTCGTATTTTATACCGGTTTCACAGCAGGGGGGCCAAAAAAGTCAGGGGATAGGATTTTTCCAGCTCCCGGGCGGCCAGCCGGGCGGTTTCCTCCCGGCGGAACAGCCCCATCACGGCGGAACCGGAGCCGGTCATGCACGCGGCGTCGGCTCCCAGACGGGAAAGCTGGCGGCGAATGGTGAAAACCTCACTGTCCTCCGGCAGGGCCTGCTCAAAAACGTTCCCCACCAGACGGCAAATATGCGCCAGGTCGCCAATTTCCAGTGCTTTGGCCATGGCATCGGAATCCGGGCGGTTTGCAATGGCGATCTCGTCCAGCTTCCGGAACATCACGGCGGTGGAGTGGGCCACCGGGGGCTTCACAATAACGAACCAGCACATAGGAAGCGGCAAAAGAGCGGTAAGCCGTTCGCCCCGGCCCCGGGCCAGGGCGGTTCCGCCCCGGACACAGTAGGGAACGTCGCTGCCCACCCGGGCGGCCATGGTTTCTAACGCTTCATCGGACACATTGGCACTGAATAGACGTCTCATGCCCCGCAATACGGCGGCGGCGTCACTGCTGCCGCCTCCAAGACCGGCCTGGGAGGGGATTTTCTTCTCCAATCGGATGAAAATCCCTGTATAGGGGATATTTGTCTCCCGGAAAAAGACGTCCGCCGCTTTCCAGGCCAGGTTGTCCGGCCCGGTGGGCAGGTCGGTGCCGGGGCATTCCACCACAATACCGTCCGTTTCGACGGTTTCCAGCGTTACAACGTCATATAGAGCGGCGCTCTGCATGACGGAGGTGATCTCGTGGTACCCGTCCGGGCGGCGGGCCCCTACGTCCAGGGTCAGGTTCAGTTTGGCCGGGGCCAGCTCGGTGATGCTCATGTTTCATCCTCCTGGTCGTCAAAATACGCTTTCAGATTGCGCTCCACCGGCAATATCAGGGCCACCGCCCCGATAATTTGCAGAATTACGGCGATATACAGCAGAATCTGCTGACTAGAGCTGGCCATCAGCCGCACAGAACGCATAATCATAAACGACAGAGCCGCAAAGACCAGGCCGGACTGCCGCAGCAGCTTCAGAAACAGGCTGTCGGCGAATTTCTGCCGCTCGGGAGCCAGGGGGCCCTGGGGACTGCGGTATTTCCGGCCCGGCAGCAGCTGCCCCGCAAAGCCCGCCAGCACCATCAGGCCCGGGACAATATAAGCGGGACACCAGATATAAAACATGAACTTACCTCATTTATCGCGAATTTTGTCCCGATACGCCCTGGGATGTCCCGGGTTTTGACCCGGGACAGGGCAGGGACGGACCGGGACACGCCCGGGTCAATGCATGTGCTTGAGAGCCTCCACCACCATGGCATACACCCGCTGCACGGAGGACACGGACATGGACTCCCGGAAGGTGTGAATTTCCTTCAGGTCGGGACCGAAGGACACGCAGTCCAGACCCGGCAGCTTGGCGGAGAACAGACCGCACTCCAGACCGGCGTGGATGGCCTCCACCTTGGGGGCGTAGCCATACTGGTCGGTGAACACCTGAACCATCAGGTCCCGCAGGGGGGACTGGGGCATATACTCCCAGCCGGGGTATTCGCCGTGGGTGCTGACGGAGCCGCCCAGCCGCTCCATCAGGCAGCGAAGGCGCTGGATGAGCATCTGCTTCTGGGTGGCCACGCTGCTGCGGACGCTGAAGGAGGCGTGAACGGCATCGTCCCCGGTGGTGAGGATGCCCAGGTTCAGGGAGGTCTGCACCAGGCCGGGCATATCGGCGCTCATGGCCTGGATGCCGTTGGGCAGGCAGGTGAGCATGCACACCACGCTGCGGCTGGAGCTTTCATCCAGGGGCAGCAGGTCGGTTTCCGCCGGGCGGACGGAGACGGTGATGGCCGGGTCGTTGACCCGGTATTCCTTTTTGAAGGCGGCGTCCATTTCGGCGCAGACGGCCTGGGCGGCGGCAGCGTCGGCGGCCACCAGGGCAACAGACCCGGTGGGGATGGCGTTGTCCTTGAGACCGCCGCAGACGGAGATGACCCGCAGGCCGGTCTTTTCCTCCAGGGCGCACAGCACCCGGCCCAGCAGCATACTGCTGTTGGCCCGGCCCTTGTCGATCTCCGCGCCGGAGTGACCGCCCACCAGGCCGGTGACGGAGATCTCCAGCACCGGGGCGCTGAAGGCACTGCGGGTCACGGGCAGGCAGCAGTCGGCCCGGGCGCCGCCGGCGCAGCTGACGGTGAAAATGCCCTCGTCCTCGGAGTCCATGTTCAGCATCCGGCGGCCCTTGAGAACGGACACGTCCAGGCCCTCGGCGCCGTACATACCGGTTTCCTCGTCCACGGTGAAGATGGCCTCGATGGCCGGGTGGGACAGGGAATCATCGTCCAGAATGGCCATGGCCATGGCCACGGCGATGCCGTCGTCACCGCCCAGGGTGGTGCCCTTGGCGGGAAACGGTGTCGCCCTCCAGCACCAGGTCCAGGCCCTCGACAGCCATGTCCTTGGTGCAGCCGGGCTCCTTTTCGCAGACCATGTCCATGTGACCCTGGAGGATCACAGGCTCCGCCGACTCATAGCCGGGGGTGGCATCCCGGAAGATCACCACGTTGTTCAGCTGGTCCTGGACATACCGCAGGCCCCGGAAAGCCTTGGCAAAGTCCACCAGCCAGTCGCTGACGGCCTTGGTGTTGCCGGAACCGTGGGGGATGGCGCACAGCTCCTCGAAGAAACGAAAAACACGCTGGGGCTCCAGATGATTCAAAACGGCCATAATGCACGCTCCTTTTTTATATTTTCCAGGGTCAGTATACCCTATTTCATGGGGATTTGCAAGGGGGAAGGGAACGGTGATTATCGCGGCAGAGAATCGCCGATAGAGCGCCTGTAGGGGCCGACGTCCCCGGCGGGCCGCGGTATATAAAAACCCGCTGCCGGGCGAACGGCAGCGGGTTTTTGCAGCAGGGGAGAGGAGAATTTACTGGCCGGAGTTGGCAGCGCGGTAGGCGCTGGGGGTCATGAGGCGGTATTTCAGGAAATTCCGGTTCAGGGTTTTGGCGTTGCGGTAGCCCACCTCCAGGGCGATGTCCAGCACCGTCATGCGGGTGGTGGTCAGCAGCTTACAGGCCCGGTTCACCCGGATCAGGGCCAGGAAATCCTCAAAATTCAGCTCCACCTGGCACAGCAGGGTGCGGTTGAGCTGCTGGACGGAAATGCCGAAGGCACGGGCCACCCCGGCGGCGCTGAGGTCCTCCCGGTAGTGACGGCAGATGTGCTGCACCAGACTGTACCCCAGGCGGCTCTCCTCGATCTGGCAGATGTTCTGCACCTTCTGATAGGTGGCCCGGTACTGGCCGATGCGGGTGCCCAGCCGGGCGGCGAACACCTTGGAGATGTGGGACTCGTCCACATAGCCCAGAATTTCCGCCAGCTCCTTCAGGGTCAGGTCCGTATACAGCAGATAGTCGGCGGTTTTGCCGATGCGCATTTCGTTGAGCAGGTCGAAAAAGGACAGGCCCGTCATGGCGGTGATCCGGGCGCTGACGGTGGACCGGCTGCACCCGAATACATCCGCCAGCTGCTGGAGCGTCAGCTTCTGGCCGCAGTGGAGGTACATATACCGCAGCAGCTCCCGGTGGTCGGGACCCTGGGCATCAGCGGGGCGGTCCGCCGCCAGGGCCTGCCGGGCGAACAGCACCGTCAGCTGTACCAGCAGGCTCACGGCATTGAGACTGGAAAACAGCTGTCCCTCCTCCTGAAGGGACGCAAGACCCAGCTCCCGGGACAGACCGTCAGCAATGCGTCCGGCCTCCGCCCGCTGCCGGGGAGACAGCTGCAGCACCGGCACCGTCTCCATCAGCCGGGCCATGGGCATGGGCTGGCCATCCTCGCCGCGGAACAGATGGGCGGCCCGGGCCACGGTGTCGTAGTGATAGGCGATGACGCTGCAGGCCAACGGCTCGTCCACCCGGACGATCTCGCTGATCTGCCAGGGCAGGATGGCCGCCAGGCTTCCGGCGGACAGGGGATACTCCCGGCCCTGGAGCCGGATAACGCCGCTGCCGCTGCGGACCAGGAGAAACCGGGCGTCCCGGTGGATCACCGGGGCTGTGGGCCGGGCGGCGGTGAATTGGTCAAAAGAGAACAGGCTGCTTTGGTCCAGGTCGGACCGCCCGGGGGTTTGCAGGGCGATGGTCTGTTTCATGAATGTCCCCTCCTTATGGGGGTTATTTTACCACATACGGGCGGCGCTGCCAAGGGGGAATGGGACATTTTGCGCAGAAAATCTTGTACAAAAACGGCCTGTTTTACCTGGACGGCCGGGCAAAAAACGCATGAATTTACAGAGTAACCCGGTGGGAAGCGAGTATTATTACAATAAAGTGTCAAAGTACCGGGACAAAACATCGGTTAAAATACAAAAATCGGGCCGCGTCAGGGTGAGAAATCGGACCGGAAATCTGGTAAAATAGGGGGGAACTGGAGAGGAGGAAATTCCATGCCCATTTGCGTTAAAAGCGAGATCGGCCCTTTGAAGCGGGTGCTTCTGCAGCGGCCGGGCCGGGAGCTGGAGCATCTGAGCCCCAATACCATGGGCCAGCTGCTGTTTGACGATATTCCCTATCTGTACGGCGCTCAGCGGGAGCACGACTGCTTTGCCCAGATCCTGCGGGACAACGGGGCGGAGGTGGTCTATCTGGAGGACCTGACGGCCCAGGTGCTGGCAGGAGACGAGGAGCTGCGCCGCCGGTTTGTGGAGGAGACCATCCGCCGGGCCGGCAGCACCGCCATGGGATACCGGGGCGACCTGAAGCGGTATCTGCTGGATATCCAGGACCCCCTGGAGCTGGTGCTGAAAACCATGGAGGGCGTGTCGTATCAGGATGTGTTCCCCAATGAGCAGGGACGACTGTCCAGCCTGGTGCACACCGGGGCCCGGTTCCTGATGCCGCCGATCCCCAACCTGTATTTCACCCGGGACCCCTTCGCCTGCATCGGCCGAGGCGTGAGCCTGAACCATATGTTCACGGACACCCGCAACCGGGAGACCCTGTACGGCGACTATGTGCTGCGGCATCATCCGGACTACGCCGGGCAGGTGCCTCTGTACTATACGCCGGACCAGTATTTCTGGATCGAGGGCGGGGACATCCTGAACCTGAGCCGCCGGGTGCTGGGAGTGGGTATCTCCCAGCGGACCCAGCCGGAGGCCATCGAGCAGCTGGCATCGGCCATCTTCGCCGACGAGAGCTCCGAGATCGACACGGTGCTGGCTTTTGAAATCCCCAGCACCCGGGCGTTCATGCATCTGGATACCGTGTTCACCCAGGTGGACGTGGACAAATTCACGGTGCATCCGGGGATCCTGGGCACCCTGCGGATCTTCGAGCTGACGGGCCGGGGACAGGGCAAGCTCACCACCCGGGGAGGTCAGCGGCCCCCTGGAGCAGGTGCTGGCGGGCTATCTGGGTCTGGACCGGGTGCAGCTGATCCGCTGCGGCGGCAGCAGCCAGATCGCCGCCGAGCGGGAGCAGTGGAACGACGGGTCCAATACCCTGTGCATCGCCCCCCGGCGTGGTGGTGGTGTACGACCGCAACTATGTCACCAACCAGATCCTGGAGGACAGCGGCATCCGGGTGCTGAAAATACCCAGCGCGAGCTGTCGAGGAGTCGAAGCGCACTGCAGGCAGGCAGCCTCTTGCAAGTAAGACGCCCTCAATGCTTAGCTGAGATTTGACCGACCCAGGGCGCGCCTGGTTGAGCGCAGACAATTTTTGGCAGGTGGGGGCGCCGGTGACATATCGATCGCAGACCGGGAACACGGCAGTCATGGGGTACGCAGCAAGACGCGTTGGGAAACTCCGCAGCCTGTGGCGGCGAGAGAAAAGCTTTGGACGCAAGGTGAAAAACTCGTAGGACTGGTCGATGACCAGAAACAGACCTGCCGGATTATGACTTTGATAAGTGTTGCCAGACTTCCTTCTCCCAACCGTTCGGTAGGAGTTATTAGGATTGCACAGCCACATATGCGCACCTCTTCCGGCAAAGCGTACCTCGCTCTCCGCAGGAAGCCGGTAGAGGAAGTGACCCGATATTAGTGCATGCACGGCGGAGCATCGGCATATTCACTGAAAGTGGGCTGCACAATGGCGGTGTTTGTCCCGCGGAAGAATCTGTGCGGTAAGATGGAGGTAGCTTCCACTCCGTTCGTCACGTTCGGCGGGAGAAGACAGTGGCGGCAGGCAAGGCAGGCCTCAAGCGTGTAAAACTCCGGTTCAGGATAGTTGCCGATGCCGTCAATCCGGGCACACGATGCGCCTTCAAGGCAGAGAGGTCTACCCTGTTGTAAACGTTCGAGCTGAAGTTTGCCGTAATGGGACGGCTGTGATTATGGGAATAAATCTCCGTGTCCTTCAATCATGGTTCTTTGTCAATATTTGGTAGAATAACGGCGGAGTTGACGTGGCGGCGCACGTGCTCAGCAAGCCTATCGTATTGTTCTTCTGCTTTGAATGTATGGTAATCAGCGCCGGCATTCCCAGGACAGGTTGTCTGCAAAAACAGCTTAAATCTATGAATTCCAGTTGTCGGGAATACCATGAATATAGGTCCCCATGCGAAATTGAGTCCACGTAGTAACCGAAATCGGTAGAGCCGTTCTGCCAAAGATTTGGGGAGAATCGAGGCGCCTTCCACAGAGCGCTAATCCCTCCCATGTAGTTTCCACTTAGCCCTGCGTAATGCCAGGAGCAGGAGGTGGAAGATGGAGGATGGGAGCTGCACAGACCAAAGCTTCACCTGGCGGGTCGCCTTCTCCTCTCCCGACAGGCCATGCGGGTACTGATGAGGCAGCAGTCAGTCCGGGCATGAGAGCGTTCGATGTCTCCCTTCCATACGTCAGGGTCTGAGCACCTCTGCATCATTTGATAGCCATAGTGCCATCACCGTGGCACCTTCTGGTGAGCTATCGGGTGATGGCGGCGCCACGCCGTTGCAGCGCAATTCGTGAAGGTCATCGAAGTGTGCTCTTGGGGCCGGAGCAGCGGGATGACGTCGGCCTTTGCCAGCTCATCCACATTATTATTGGTATAGAGAGAGATGTACATGAGTCCATTCCAGGACATTAAAATCCCAGTACCAGAATTACTGGTGGCGCAGCAAGGCGGCGGCGATATTTCGCACCTTCAGCACGAGACGAACTTACGCGAAAGCGCCACGGAAATCTTCTTCTTCAATATGAGTATATCGATATTGGGCACCGCCCGACAACGAGAATACCGCAAGCTCTCCGGCATCAGCGGCGCGACTCGAAGGGCAATATATCCCCCAGACATTGATAAAAATTCCGCTAATGCCGATTCCGCTCAGCAGGGACGAAGCAACATCAGCGAACACGGGCACCTTGACCGCGAGTAATGTCGCCCACAAAAGGTACATCGGCTCCAGCATACAGGGCCGTAACGAATTAGCCAAGTCAGTATCGCAGATTGATTTCGGAGATGCTTGCGCTTCAACTGGCTTAAGGATTATAGCAGGCAGCAAAGGCGGTCGTAAACGGCACAAACCTCCAGCGCGGCTCGTCGCTTCAAAATACTCATAAGCATTTGCGGTTACCGATAGGACGCCCGTTGAGGAACGGCAAAGGTATGGTCGACTTCTTCCGGCGGTGGCAGTTCGTAGCCCGTGGCAGAGCACTCCGGCGGCTGCCGGCTATCAGCCTTCAGGGTGGCAAATGGGTGGGCGCCATGGCTTTGCTTGTGGGCAGTGCAGGCTGATAGCCGTCCTGCTTAGAAGATGCCAAGAAGGCGCTTAATGATGCTCTTTCCATCGCAAACATAATCGGATGAGAGATTTCTCACACTTAAATTTCCATTTAGCGAATGCAAAGAGATGAGTACAAATCGAATATCTCCATTTCCCATAAGCCATATCTTTGAAACTATTGTTGTTATATTTGTAACGTTCTATTCCCAAAAGATGACTACTGAACAGATTTCCCCACACTCATTTAGAGAAACAAGAACCCCTAAAACCAGAACGAACTTGCAAGATAATCTAACATTTTTTTTCCCGGCTGCTTGCCATCGGTGGGTGGCCTTTTAGGCCTCCTTCCTTGGCTTGTTGATGCCTAGGGGCAGATTTCAAGAGCAACGGCCGCAGCTGAAAATAGCCGACAAGGGGTGAAGCCGCCCGTGGAACAGCCAGTAAAACTGAATGCCCTCACAATTTTTTACTCTGCAAGGTACCGGTACGTTCGATGCGTCTTTCCCGAAGATAAATAAACAACCCAATTCTGGCTTAACAAAAGACTTTGTTTAACATCATGCGAAGACGACAATTCATCAGCAGCATACTCGACCCGAATGAAACCATACGCGCGCTTTCCACTGGCTCCACACCGGCCTTTACCGTCAGCTGGCCGCCAGATGGTCGCTATTCTCCGGCGCTTGAAGCGCATCCAGGCCTCGAAGATGAAGCTAACACCGCAATGGAGCATTGCCCGCAAACCGAGAGGACAGACCGATACCACGCAACGCACCTGCCAGCGAAAGCTACTTACCGAGCTGAAACTTGCCGCAAGTACGCGTACGGCAGAGACACAACAGCCTGCAACGCCATTACCAGAATGCCCGCCAAACTGCGACTGCCGGCGCGTGAACCAAAGGCAAAGGCCGGCTCTTTACCCAAATGGAGGCCATGGAATTAAAACTGCCCGTTCACTGGAGCTGCCCGGAAGGAAGCCTCCAAATGTGCAAAGTGCCACACGCACCCTACTCAACCTGAACACAGCTACATCCATCCTACTTCGGAGCTTTTCATCAGCAACCAACTGCCCGCCAAGAGGAGTTCCTGCAAGCCATGCGGGTAGGAGAACTACACCGTGAACCAACTGCAACTGCAGTCACAGATTTGCCAGCAGCTCCATCGACCAAGAGCAGCTGCGGGTCATCGCCGTATTCGGCAAGCGGCATACAAAGCAATCTTGTCCCATCGTAGGTGTAGGCTTCACCTGGAACCTATTCCGGCAGATGGCGCGTGAGCGCATCCACCGATCGAATAGCCAACGAAGACCCTTGCCTAGGACAAGAAAAGCCAAAGAGACCTGGGCGTAGGCGTGACAAGCAGCAATACGTAATAACT
>VOFK01004284.1_pt1 | contig 10215 bp, 21 predicted proteins | sample 5384121 | NCBI WGS metagenome assembly VOFK01 (sample SAMN12384730, study PRJNA508395) | human gut metagenome | isolation source: healthy gut J | host: Homo sapiens | reverse complement strand
TCAGTATTACTTCGTTCAGTTACGTATTGCTCAGTGACAATAAAACAGTATTGGTATGGCTGATGAATACACTGGAAATGCCTTTGGCAAATATATGTGGACACGGAGATGTCCGGGTTCCAACAAGAGATGTGGTCATGAAATGCTGTAGGAAAGCAGGATTAAAAGTAGAAAAATTTGAAAATCCGTAAAGGTATGAGGATGCATTGCGTTGTAAGAAAAACAATAGAAGAAGGCAATAGACAATGAAAGAAAAAAGTGAATGTGACAGGTGTTCCTGAAACAATGATACAGACCCTGTATGCAAGAGCAAAAGAAACAAAAAAAAAAATGCAAAGATAAATGACGAAATTGCCGTAGAACTTGTGAAAAAGCTTGATTATGACTTTTCTATAGCAGATAAAGATAACGCTATGACCTATGGTGTGATTGCAAGAACAATTGTATTAGACCAGATGGTTGAGCAATATTTGAAGAAGCATGAAAATACAGTTGTTGTAAATATTGCATGCGGACTGGATACCAGATGCTACCGGATGAAGGGGGAAATATCTGCGTTGGTATAATGTAGACCTTCCGGAAACAATGAAAATAAGAAACAGTTTCTTGCAGAAACAGATCCGATGTATCAGATTGCAAAGTCTGTAATGGACAATTCCTACATGGACGATATCGATTATCACGGTAAGAATATTCTGGTAATAATCGAAGGACTTACTATGTATTTGTATGAGAAAGACATCAGAAAGATATTTTCTATTATTGAAAGATCATTTCAGGAAGTTAACATAATGGTCGAAACCATGTCACCTTTGTTGTGAAACATATGAGGAAGAAAAATCCATAGATGGCAGCAATGCAAAATTCACATGGGGTGTTAAGAACAGAAAGGGCTGCAAAGAAATCATATCGGAATTTTCTGTTCAGCAGGAAGTCAGTCTTGTTGAAGGGATGAAAGAGCTTATGCCTGTTTATTGTGTGATAGGTAAGATACCAGCTGTTCGGAACATCTCGAATAAAATAATAGTTTTGGAGAAACATGGCTGATATTATACGAGCAGGAGATGATATAGATGAAGAAAAAAGACATTTTGACATGGAAACAGATGGATTTTATGGTGCATATTGGAAATGTAAAACCGACTCAGACTGTGCAATGATTGCAATGATCGGAGATGATCCGGAAGATTATCTGGCACGAACATCCGTAAAATGGCTACGTAAACTCGGAGTAAATGTGATGACGATGTCACCTGGAAAAAAGGATTATGGACATCATAATTATCCATTGGAACGTATAGAAAAAGCAATCAGCTGGTTAAAAACACATAGTAATCAGAAGATAGGAATTGTCGGGGCATCCACTACAGGAACACTTGCTTTGACTGCCGCTTCTTATTTTGCAGACATCACATTGACGATAGGTCTGACACCGAGTGACTTTATCTGGCAGGGATTTATGCAGGGTAAAAAAGATGGTTGTAAGGAATGGCCGATTGATGGAGAATCTCTTTTTTCTTACAAAGTAGAACCACTTCCGTACATGCCATTTTGCTACAAACATCCGGATTACTGGCATGTGATTGAGGAAAGAAACAAAGCGAACCGGTGATATGATCAATTCGAGAAAACTATTTGATGACTCGGAAAAGGCTCACCCAATCACAGAAGAAGAGATGATCAAGATTGAAAAAATACATGGAATGTTGTTACTGATTGGTGCGGAAGATGATGTGTTGTGGGATACTGCAAAATATATCCGCCGCATGAAACAGCGTATGAAAAGAACATCCGCATACATGCAGATTGGATTATGTCATTTATGAGCATGGAACCCATTTCGTTTTTCCAGAGAGTATGTTAAAGACAATGCTGCCAGTTGGATCTGGAGTTTTCATGAAACTGGCATTTAAGGCAGCAAGAAAATATCCGAAAAGAGTGTCGCAGAGCACGTCTGAATATTGATTGGCGGGTAAGAAATGCTGTTGCAAAATGGAAAAGAGTAGATAGATCTTTTAAAAGTGGATAAAGCAGCTAGAGAACGGGAAAAAGTGATCTTGAAACAGTTAGAAGAAAAAAAGAACCACTGCCAGATAAGGAGAAAGATCAGATGGCATGGGTAAGAGCAGTCAATTAGCACAGAGCGATTGCGGAAGAAATTATTCTCAAGGAATTGATTTATGTTTAAATGAAGGTGATGAGGTCGTGGATTGCGACCTCATTATTGTATGAAAAATAGCAGTAGGCAGAATGAGAAAAATAGGGTAAAATGGGAACATGGATTTTGGGAACTCATAAGAAATGATTGTGAGGTAAAGTAACTTGAAATGCCAGTTTGGCATCTCAAGTTATAGAGGAGATGGAATGGCGGATCAGAAAGTAAGAGAAATGGAACCAGTGGAAACACAAATAGTTGAAATTATGCCACCGGACGTTGAAAATCTGATTTATGTAGTAAGAAACAAACAAGTCATGGTGGATAGTGATCTGGCAATGCTTTATCAGGTAGAAACAAAAAGCTTTAAATCGTGCAGTTAAAAAGAAATATAAAACGATTTCCAGAAGATTTTTTTGTTTTCAGCTTACAACAGAAGAAACAGAATCTTTGAAATGCCAATCTGGCACCTCAAAAAATACAAGCAGTGGAAAAAAATGGACGAGGTGGCAGACGTACGCTACCGTATGTATTTACAGAGCAGGGAATATCCATGCTGGGCCAGTGTATTGCATAGCGAGGTGGCAATTAATGTAAGTATAGGTATTATGCGTGCATTTGTAGAAATGCGACGGTTTATAGCCAACAATGCACTTTTGTTTGAAAGGATTAGTAACGTTGAGCTAAAAACAACTGGAATATCAGAAAAAGACAGATGAAAAGCTGGAGCAAATTTTTTGAGTACATATCAGATCATGAGGAGTCTAATCAAAAAAATATATTTTTGATGGTCAGATATATGATGCGTTCAGTTTACTAATAGGACTGATTCAGAAGGCAGAAACGGAAATTGTTCTGGTAGATGGATATGTGGATGTAGGAACATTAAATATTTTGTCAAAGAAGAAAAAGAAAATGTGGCGGTGACAGTTTATACACAGCAACGGACAAAATTATCTCAAACAGATGTAGATAACTTTAATGCACAGTATCCTAAACTGGATGTGAAGTACACAAAAGTATTTCATGATTGTTTTTTAATTCTTGATAAAATGAAAGCATATCATGTGGGTGCGTCTTTGAAGGATGCAGGTAAAAAATGCTTTTGGAATAATCTGATTGAAGATGGGTATTGTAAGAGATATTTTTACAGAGATTGGAATTGGAAACAGAAGAATAGAAAAAGTAAGTTATGCAGAAAGGAGTGAGCCATAGAAAGGTGGCTTGCGTCTTTTTCTTTCTGGAAAGGAGGATGGGAGCATGGCACAGATTTTTCGTGTAGAGAAAACTAAGAATTTTACGGTAATGAGTAATCATCATTTCAAGAATAAGAATCTGACATTGAAAGCGAAAGGCGGCTATTGTCACTGATGTTAAGTTTACCAGAGCTATTCTTCGAGAATCACGAAATGCAAGACGAAATTCGGAAATTAAACGACGAAATTCATCGTTTGACAACCGAACTGTCCGAAACGCAGAAGTTGAATCAATCGCTTCAGCAGAGCAACGACGATTTGAGGAACAGAAACGGCTTGAAGAGCAGGAGCGAACAAGAGCAGCTTCGAAGAAGAAATAAAAAAGACGTTCGGGACCAAAACTCTAAATTGCAGATACAGGTGAATAAATCATCTGTGCAAGCTGTTGATGAGGCATATAGAAAACAAAAAAGAAGCAGAAAAACAATTACGGTCATTAAAGCATCAGGCGGAACAGAATAGAAAAGATAGCTGAGAAGGAAGTGCAAAAAATTGAAAAAAAGGATAAGATTGCAATCAGAGAAAATAAACGAGATAAAATTTTTCTGTGGAATCGGATATATAGTGGCACTTGTACTTTCAGCTTGTCTTATTAAGATGTGCTTCTTTTGTGATTTTAAATGCGATATTTTTCAGAATTGAATTACGATTTTGATAGACTAGATTGTTTGAAACGCATTTTTATGATATGATGATAAATACCATGTGAACAGATATTTCAAGCAAATAAGATTGAGGTGAAAAAATGGCAAAGTTAGTTACAAGAAATTGTGGAAATTGTTAATTGATAAAGAAATGATGAAGAAAAAGATTTGCGTGCAATGACAGGAGTTAGTACAACAACGATGTCTCTGATTATCAAATGATGAAAATGTAAGTACAGAGATTCTGTCAAAGATATGTTCTGCTTTGAATTGTGATGTGGGAGATATCATGGAATTTGTTCCTTGGATAAAAAAAAGAGGAGCAGTAAGGAGGTACGGGAACATGGATCATTTTATCCTTATATTGCATCTTTGACCAGAGAGCCGTTCCTTTTCTACGAAATGCGTTCTACCGCAAAGCTAATGGTAGAAGGAAATTCCGATGATGCAATTGTTAAAGAAATTGTAGAGCAGAATCTTTTCCAGTACCCAACGGAAAAATCTATCACACGCATGGCAAAAAGCTTGTATAAAAAACGGCTTCATGCACTGGAAGATGATTCACTGGTTGCTGCGATTGCGTCACAGCCAACGGATGTAGCAAAACAGATTTGTCTTTATGCATTGATGAAGCAGAGTCGACTGGTTTTGGGAATTTATGCTGACAGTTATTGGTGAGAAGTACAGATTAAGAGATACGTCTTTTGGTAAGATAGATTTGAATACATTTTTTATGCGCTTGCAGGAACAGAATGATACCGTAGCTTTCTGGAGCGATAGCACAATAACAAAGTTAAAACAGATCATTGCCAGAGTGCTTGTTGAAACAGAATATCTTGACAATCTGAAGGCAGATCATTTGAATCCAGTATGGCTGCATCCTGTTTTGGAGAATGCCATCAGAAGCAATGGCGACACGGCGATACTGCCGGCGTTTAATTGCTTTTCATAGGAGGTGGTCTGATGAGTGATATAAAAGAACGTCTGGATAAAGTTCGGGCATTGATCCAGAACCGGAGTTCCTGGAAGGCAAAGGACTCAGCAATGAGGTGAATATCAGAATCTTCTGTTATGAACCGGAGAACGAAATGGTTGTCCGCCATTTTGTGAATCAGCTGGAAACTGATCAGTCCTTAGATTGCCATTTGATCGTTTGTAATTTATATAAAACATTTCTCTCTATCTGCGATGATATGGACATCACAGATGCGATTCCCCGATATGGAAGAAGCTGACGGAAGTGCTTATCTTCTGGAGCAGCTTAACTCCGCAATCGGCAATGGAGAGTTCATTGATAAAATCCAGTATGAGCCACACGAACCGGGTGATGTGCTGATGCTGACAGGTGTGGGCGAGGTGTTCCCGTTTATGAGAATCCATACGTTATTGGAAGCCTTGCAACCGTATTTTTCGGATGTTCCGATTTTGGTTATGTATCCGGGTGAGTTTGATGGTCGTCATGTAAAAACTATTCAATCGTTTGACACCAAATGATTATTACCGGGCATTCAGTGTCATAGATTAAGGGGGATAAAGCCATGATGATTCGAGATATGTTTGCGGATGACATTAACCGCAAAATCAATGGTGTAATTAAAGTAGATCGGGGCTGCTGATGATGTAATCGAGCAGGAGTTAAATGAATATGTCATTACCAGAGAATTGAAGAAACACTTCATTACGTTCTTCAATTATTACGGTGATGCTTTTGACCAGCCGACAGCTGATATGGGTGTTTTTGGATTTCTGGTTTCTTTGGAAGTGGTAAATCTCACTTCTTGAAAATGCTTTCCTATCTTTTGGAAAATAAAGAGGTAAAAAGGCATTCGCAGTGTGGAGCGTTTCCGTAAAAAGTTTGAGGATGACCCGGCAACCTTTATGCTGATTGATCGTGCCACAAAGGGACAGACCGAGACAATTCTGTTCAATATTGATATTGAGGGATTCAGCAATAAAGATAAGACTGCGGTTCTTCGTGTATTTGCCAAAATGTTCTACAACCATCTGGGATATTACGGCGAGAACCTGAAGGTCGCCATGCTGGAGCGGTATATTGACCAGCAGGGAAAAACTGAGGAGTTTCGCAGAGTTTTTGAAGAAAAAGAAAGGAAAGCCTTGGCTTGAAATGCGCCGTGCCTTTGCTTTCAATGGCAAGTTCATCATCCCGACATTGATGAAAGTTCTGGATATGAGTGAGGACGATGCCAAGGCGTGGTTCAATGATAAAACCGCAACAGAGATTTCTATTGCACAGCTTGTGGAAGATATGAAAGCCTATGTAGATACCAAGCCTGCCAACTTCCGTCTGCTGTTTATGATTGACGAGGTTGGTCAGTATGTGGGAACAGATACGGATATGCTTTTTGAACCTCCAGTCTCTGACTGAGAAAATCGGAAGTGAGTGCGAAGGTAAGATCTGGGTGATCTGTACCGGACAGGAAGCGATTGATGAAATCATCAAAGTTCGTGCCGATGAGTTCTCCCGTATCCAGGCTCGTTTCAAAACAAGATTGAGCTTATCTTCTTCCTCCGTGGATGAAGTTATCCAGAAGCGTATCTTGAAAAGAAGCCAGAAGCAAACCGAAGATTTGGAAGGTGTTTATGAGCAGAATGATTCTGTTCTTCGTAACCTGTTCAGCTTTAGCGGTTCTATTCTGATATTAAAGGTTATTCCGGTCCGAGAGAATTTACAGAGAACTTCCCGTTCGTGCCGTATCAGTTTATTATTATGCAGAAGGTGTTTGCTGAAATCCGAAAACACGGAAATTCCGGTAAGCACCTGTCCGGTGGTGAGCGTTCTATGCTTTCCGGCTTCCAGGAAGCTGCACAGAAAATTCAGGAAAAGGATGAATATGCACTTGTGCCGTTCTTCCGTTTTTTATGATACCGTACATACTTTCCTGGATGGTTCTATCCGTCGTGTAATTGAGCGTTGTCAGAAAGCTGCCGATAACGGTGATGGCATCGAACAACAGGATGTGGATGTACTGAAACTTCTGTATCTGATTCGGTATATTGATGATATTCCTTCCAATCTGGACAATATCGTTATCCTTATGGCAGATGATATTCGTGTGGATAAGATTATCATGCGTGAAACTGTCCGAGGATGCCTTGATCGTCTGATGAGCCAGAACTATATTGGCAGAACTGGCGATACTTTATAATTTCCTGACCGACGAAGAACAGGACATTCAGCGTGAAATCCAGGACACCAATGTGGATACCGCTTCTATCGTGGAGCGTATTGCTCAGATGATTTACGGAGATATTTTTACAACTAAGAAGTTCCGTTATGGAAAATATGACTTTGCGTTTGATCAGATGGTGGACGGCATTACGGTTGGTGTGGCAACTGGCGGTATGCGTCTGCGTTTCCTGACCGTGGCTACTGATGCCATTGAAAAAAAACAGATTATCGTCTGATGGCAGAATCCAAAGGTAACGAAGCAATCGTAGTTCTGGCTGACACGCCTTACTATGAATCTCTGGAATCTGCTATGAAGATTCGCAAGTATGTAAAGCAGAGAAATGTAAGCCAGCTTCCTAAGAGTGTACAGAAAATTATCAGTGACCAGCAAGATGAAGCCGGAAAATATGAGCTGAGTGCCATGACCGAATTACAAAATGCTATCGAAGGGGCGCAGTTCTATGTAGACGGTGAGCATCTGGAAATCAAATCTGGAAATGCTAAGAGCAAGATTGACCAGTCGCTTGAATATTTGGTTGCCCATGTGTATAGCAAGCTCGACTTGATTACAGATAATGCAGGCAGTGACGCAGATATTATTGCGGTTCTGACAGGTGCGGTAACGGCACTTCCGGGCATGGAGCCGAACCGGGATGCTGCATCTGCTATGGAAGAGTATCTGGAGATGCAGGATGCAAAAAAACTGCCGACTTCTATGGCAGATGTGCAAAGCAAATACAGTGCGATTCCGTATGGCTGGAAAGAAATCGACATTGCTGCGGTTGCGGCACAGCTGATTTATTCCCAGAAAGTAACCATCAAGTACGCAGGCAATACCATTCAGCCGGATGACCCGAAACTACCGGATATGCTCCGCAAAAAAGAGTGAGATCGGTAAGACTTCTATCAAAAGCGTAAAACCATTTCCGCAACGATGATGCGTGATGTGAAATCAATGCTCCGGGATTATTTTCGATGTTATGGATGTACCGGATGATGAAGATGGTCTGATTCGCTTTGTGACTGAGAAATTCAGTGAACAGCGTGATTACTATGCTTCTCTGGATGCCCGTTATGATGGACATAAATACCCGGATCGTGCATTGGTGCAGGAAGCCATTCATCTGATGGATGATGTACTTTTTCAGAAGAAAGACAATATTGCCCTGATTGAGTGTGTGCTGAAAAAAAGAGGATGCTCTTTTCGATAATAAAGAAGCCATGAGCAACGGCATTGAAAACTTCTTCAAGACCCAGGTAACAGTATTCGACCAGGCAGTGCAGTTTGAAAAATCTCTGCACGACGATCTTGACCGAATTGCAGAAAATGAGGGAAGCACATAAGGCACTGAATACCATTCGTTTGATTACGATGGTTCAGACCGGAAGCAGCAGTTTAACTATAACCGGATTCGTGAACTGAATCCGTTGATGGATACGGTTCGTACCGCCCATGACAAGATGCTGGAAGAAAAAAACGTGCCGAGGTTCTGGAAACGGTCCGTCAGTGTATGGAAGCAACCCACACTGCCGCAAACGGCGATTCCAAAGCATCCCATCTGATTGAAAAATCAGACAAATATTTCCGTCAGTGTAAGGAGAAAAATCGCAGAATTAAAGAGCCTTGCCCTTCTGGATGCTATGTTCTTGCCGATGTGTCAGTACAAAGGATGATACAGTCGGTAATATTGAATCTGTTTTTGGCTCCGCCTACACCAAAACCGCCAGTACAGCCGGGAAAAAGAAGCAGCGACCGCAAAGAAAAAGGTTGTCCGTGCCTATAATCGACAGGTTGTATTCCAGGCAAAGACCTTGAACGGATGCGGACATTGATGATTATGTAGAAAAGATTCGTTCTCAGCTGAAACAGTTGCTGAAGAATTGCGACGAGATTAAGCTGAATTAAGGAGAAATTATGAAAGTACGATAGAACATCCAAAAGTATTTATCTCTTATGCATGGGCATCTGGAAGACTATCGATTGAAAGTACGTTCTTTTGCAACAGATTTAATGGGGAATGGTATTGATGTTTTGTTAGACCAATGGTCTTTGAAAGAAGAAATGATACATATGCATTTATGGAGCAGAGTGTAACAGATCAACAATAACAAATGTATTAATATTACTTGATCGATTTATGAAAAAAAGCAAATGAAAGGCATGGCGGAGTAGGGACAGAAACACAGATTATTTCACCGGAAATTTACAACAAAGTTAAACAAAGAAAAATTTTTTACCTGTAATTTTTTGAACGGGGAGAAAACAGGACTCAAAACCTCAGTACTTAAACACATGATGTTACATTTTGATTTATCTCAGGAAAGAAAAAGTATGATTCAGAATATCAGAGATTAGTAAAAAACGTTTATATGGAATAGAAATAGTAAAAAAACCAGAGAATTAGGGAAAGAAACCATTATGGTTAGAAGAAAAATCTATTATTCAAACAAAAAAAACGCATTTACAGGGATATGAATGCTTAAAGCAACAGAAGTCAGATAATATTAAGAAAAGATGAATATAGAAATTTTTTATTTGCTGTAAAGAAGATAGTAAATTTTTAGAAAGGATGAACTGGGAGATAGTGTATCAACAGATGAGTATATAGAATGGTGTATGCAGATACAAAATTATATCGAGATGAATTCTTACATTTATTAAAATATTCACTTTATGTATCAGAGGCACACAAAATTATAGCATCCGTTATGGAAGAAATATGTGGAAATAAAAAGTAAAAGGTGGATATGAGGGAGAAGTCATGAGAACTTTGCTGCATGAGATATTCATTTATGTGATAGCGTATTATTTGAAAATAAAAATTACGATGCGTGTTATCTTTATACATTGTCAAAACATATTTTGTGGGTAGATGTAGGGGATGCTGAGGTGGGAAGTTTTGATGTCTTTTATGATAATAATGAAAGTCTTAAAACAGAGCAATGCAATAACTGTATCAACTACTATGT
>VOFK01001427.1_pt1 | contig 10285 bp, 16 predicted proteins | sample 5384121 | NCBI WGS metagenome assembly VOFK01 (sample SAMN12384730, study PRJNA508395) | human gut metagenome | isolation source: healthy gut J | host: Homo sapiens | reverse complement strand
CTGCACATCCACACGGGCAACATACGCGTGAGCTTGACCTCGCACTTCACCCCCGGCACGAAGGTAATCACCTGGTTCTCCCCGTTCATGGTCGCCGCGCCCGACATGGCGATGCCCGCATCGGCTTCGGCAGCTTGCTCGACCGCCGTCGCGAGCCCGACGGTGCCGCGGTCTCGTGCAGATCGGCTTCGGCCGAACCCGCTGCCGTCGCAGCCACGGCGGCATCGTCATTTACGACGAAGACGAATTTGCGCTTGGCGTTCGGCATTATCGGAAATCACCTGCCGCTTCGAGCGAGAAGCGTGAGCCGTTGCCGCTGTCGTAGAGCGCGCGCGTCGATGTCGCATGTCGTGCTTGCGCAGGAAATTTAGAGCGGCGTGCTATCGCGCGTCGTAAAACCAGCAGTGTCAGCTGGACGCACGGCGTATTCCGCTGGCAAGCCGTGGCCCGCGTGGCGCCGTGGAATTCACCCCTTCGCCGCCGGGCGGCGAGGGTAAAGGTGATGGAATACGGCTACCGTCCAATCGGTCGTCTCCTTGCTGCATCCGCCAGCAGCGGTAGCGGCAGCGAAGCGGTGAATCTGGCTTTCGCTGGCGTTATTTCGTTTTTTCTGCTTGCTGTTATTCGGCGGAGAGAAAGGGTTACCTGATGATACTTTTTATGCGCGAAGAGGAACCTACCAGCGTAGTGGAAACACGCATGCATTATGGAAACCTGCCGCGATGTCCGAACCATAGCGATTTGACACCAGTAATAGCCATAGACCTCCGTGGCTCGTGATACTTTCAGAGTAGGATTACCCGTATTCGCCTGCGAATAGCAGCTCTGGAAGCGTGGGGAAACTTAAATTAACAAACCGTCCTTCCAAAACGCCTCCTGTGCCACTTGGTCGATCAGTCTGCGTATCGTCCTTTCCAACGCCTTGATCTTGATCGAAAGATAACGCCCAACGGATTGCCCATGATCTGGCATATTTCAGCGGTAGGTCGCGTAATTTAGCCTCGTACTCTTGAACCACAAACGGGCCGGATGCTGTAATTGCCTTTCTGCGGATCATCCGGCCTCCGTGTAATAGTGCACCGTTTCGCTCAGCGCCCGATTTCATCTCGCGACTGGCCTTTGAGCGTATAGGCCCGCCGTCGGTATCGTCGGATGCGTTTTGATCGGGCAGATTGCCCGCCGTTTTCAGGTAGAGATCGTTTCGGTAAAAAGGAGTTCTTCAACAGTCACGCGCGGGTATGTATTGACCGAGGGTCGTTCCAATACGGATTATACATACTCATCCTTTCTTTATTGACAGTGCCCGGTCGGCTTCTTCCGTCCACATGGGCACAGATTCAGCTCGCCCCTGGTAGGCTGGAAAGAGTAAACTCCTGGCGCGGTATTCAACAGCTTGATGGAGCTGGATGACCAGATTCGGCGTGTTGTTCTGCACATCCGCCGCGCCACGATACGCCGGAGGACACTCGCACTTCACGCCGGGCGTGATATCAATGACGTCGCTCGAATTGCTTCGTGCGATGCCCGGACATGGCGATGCCTGCCTTTGGCGCGAGCTTGTCGGCCGAATGCTCGAGGATTTATGCTGGCCAGTTTGTTTTCCAGCTCGTCCTGGGGACTCTCTGGGAGACAGGTTCGTCGTGCTGCGCCATTACGAAGACGAAAACGCTGGCGGGGCTTTCAGGTCGCTCACCGGGGCCTTCAATGAAATGTATGTTCCTGGCGCCGTTCGAGACGATGCTGATGGCCTGATCGCCCCGACGCATCCGTGGCATAGCGGCGCAGGAAAGTCCCCCTGCCGGCGTCGGCCTGGATCGAATAGACATAAAGCGTGTAAGGCGGTGATCGTCCACCGTGGCTCCTCGTCGCGTGGCGCGCGCGTAGTGCCGTAGGGGGACGGCTTCGCCGGGGTGTTCATCGTGAAGCTCTCTGGCGAATGGTGCCTGTCGTCCTGGCCACCGGCAGGCCGCGGGCTCCCGAGGAATACGACATGGCTGCTCCAGGCCGTTACTATTCCGGATAAAGCCGGGTAAACAGATACCTCGTTTCTGGCCATTTTTAAATATAAAACCATTAAAAATTATCGTATCAATCGGGCTATCGTAGTAGTCTATCCACCCCGGCCGCTGAATGCCCTCCGTCCCGCCAGTTCGACACGGCGCCGATCCACGGGCGCATGCCGTCGGCAGTGAGCGGATGGCGTCAGCGATTCCAGCCCCACGTCCGGAAAGCCTGTCGCAGGTCGATAGGGACTCTGTAACGGCCTGCCGAACCAAAGCCGGAAGACAGAATCATGCTCCGCGGTACAGCGCATCGTGACGAACTCCTCGGCGCAAATTCCTGCGCCTTTGAGGGCGTGCGCTCTGGCCATGTCGCCAATTTTCCGTTGCCTTTGGTGGAATGAGCTTGTCGCCCACCGTATGACAGCGGTCGGGGCAGAGCGAATATCTACGCGAAGGCTCGATTTTATACGGTACGCCCGACATCTTCCGGCATATTGTGCCACATGACCTCGACATGCAGGTGGCAGTGGATATTGTTCGCGTAGGTCGTAAACGTTCGCCGTCGCGATCCGTCCACATTACGCATGCGGCACACGCCCCAATACAATTCGTCGGCATCGAGGTAGCCTGCCCGGAGGGCGAGCCCGCCGTGCTCCATTTCGAGTCGCGAGCGTCCGGTTGGCTTCGAACGCCAGCGGACTTTCGGCGTTGTTCAGCGTCGCGTCGCCGTCAAAAGCGAAAAACGCAACATCCGATCGGCTTCCGGAGGGAATCTCCCCGCACTAAAACGCCCCCCGGCATCGAAGACGAAGCATGCGCAGCGGATAGGTCGCGAGCTCTTTCGACGCCGTAGGGTCATCTACCCCATGCGAATATTCCCGCAGCAGATACCCGGCCGTGTCCAGAGAGCAGGGCACAACAGCAGGCAGAGCCCCGCAACGGAGCTCGCCAGCATCGCGCCGTTCTGCGGTATGATATGTCGTGCCGCCATCGTTTTTCAGCCTGCCGCGTCGCTGTGACTGCCTGCCTCCCGCATCGCCCGGTTGTTCCTGTGTCTGCGCCTGTTCCCTGTTGCCGTTATGCTGCGCCCGGCCCTGTTCTCATCCCGCCCGCATCCCTTTTCGCTTACGTTATCTGGCTCCTGCTTCGGCCTCATCCCCTGAATTCCTTTCCACTTGCGGAGCTGTTCGAGGTTGTAGGCGGCCTGAGGATCGGTCGCCGGGCCTTTCGAAGTAGGCTTCGGCCTCCCTGATCTTCTCCCGCACAGCCAATGGTATACGCCGAGGTTATTGGCCGCCAGCGGATTCTCCCCTGACGCGGCCCAGACACCCACGCCAGTTCCAGATCCCCCCCGCACCAATGCGGCCACCTAGCGTTGATGTTGGCAATGTCGTCATCCGGGAAATAAGGCACGGCGATGTCGTACTCACGGCCATAAGCATCGCGCTGTCTTACAATCGTGCGGTCGGGCGTTCTCGGCCTGCGCCACCTCGTACATCTCCTGCAGGCTCAAATCCTGCGGACGACGGTCGATCAGCTCCCCGGCTTCCTCCGATCGAAGGCCCGCACGCGGTAGTCGATCCGGCATTCCATGTTGCCGCAGCGGCGGGAAAAATGTTCCAGCATATATCGGTAAGCGATCGCCGCCGCGGAGATCCATCAGGAGCTTTCACGCCTGTCGAAAAATGTCGTAAGTGTCGATGATGTCCAACACTTCGTCTTTAGCCTTCATGTCGCTCCGTCCGACTGCTTCGCGCAGACCCTCCCAGTCCCTCGCCCCTTGCCTCGGCCGTGACTTTTTGGGCCAGAAGACCGTAGCGCCCGTGCAGATAGTCGCGCATACTGCCGGCGCGCTGCTCGAGAGCACCATGTTATGCTTGTAGGTATCCTCCGGCGAAGCATAACCCGTAATCGAGGCGGAAAGGATGCGGTGGTCGCCGTATCGGTGGGTCACGGGCGACAGGATTTTGTCGATACGCGACAACTCCTGCCGGTTGTTCTCGAAGTCGGATAACCCTCCACCACCGGGTAGGTACGGATCGACGGCCGGCCGTGTGCTTTTTGACCGCCTCCGGCTTGGGCTGGACGAAGGTTACGTTCGTCTCGAACAGCGGCACGCCCACGGCGGCCACCGGAAATGGCAGCATGCCCCGCAACGGTCGTGGCGACCGTATCGGCACCGTGACGGCACGCCTGAACGGCGATTGCTTCCGAACGCGATTGCAAGCAGCAGGCGCTTTTCGCAGCAGGTATGCAGGAAGTTGTTGAGTTGTACGCGCCCCGCAAAGTTTGCGACGAGCATACTCTCCCGGTAGTCGACTCTCGCTATGCCCCTTGCGGTCGAGAACGCGAACAGTCCTGTCCGTTTTCGTATCCGACAAGGCCTCCCCGTCGTTTGTGTATTTCCTCTTCCGAAGAGGTAAAATATCCGACTTCCGGATAGCGGATGGTATCGCTACCCGAAATATATATATAAATGAGATGCAGCGATCTCCGAACCTTTGAGCCGTCCGGCTGGCCTCGCCCGAAAAAAACGCACCTCGAGGCTGTCGCCCCGCCACCGGGCGCAGGGCTCAGCCAAATAGTGCACCGACGGATAAGGGTCGAAGTTCTGTTTCGGCTGCTGCGGAGTCCTGTCCTGCGCCCGGCACGTTGCATCGTAGCGAACAGGCTGAAAAACAACAGCCCGATTATGATCGTCAAATGTTTCATGGCTACCGGATGTAATAGATGAATGATACCGCGGCTTTCGTAGGCCCGAAACCAATGCTGGCGGTAATTGCCTCTGTTTGTCGCCGCAGGCTCCGCAATCGTATTTGTAGTAACGCAGTAGATAGGCTTCGCGCCGATGGATGCTTCCAGCCCCCATCGTTTGCCGAGAGCCCACTGATAGCCGTAGCTCAGGCCTGCGCCTGCAGCCCAGCCGTCGTAACGGAAGTGTCTTCGAGGAATTTCGGGAACTTCATACCTCCGGCGTTGTACTGGCTGCAAAGGGCGTGAAAACCTATGTAGTGGGTGCCGCGAAAACCCAGAACCAGTATTTGGTCAGGCATGACGAGCCAGTGGTGCAGCTTTGTTGACAGCGACGCCGTTGGCATCGGTGTGGTTCGGGAAATTGAAGCGTGCCGTAGCCTACGGTGGCGGACAGCGTATATCGCGGGCAAGCCGCCATTCCAGCCCGACGTTGGGTGTAGTAGTCGCCCAATACAGCAGGTTGGTTTTGATACGCATGCTGTGCATGAGCGGTACGAAACACTCCCCGTACCTATGAAGCACAGGTAGAAAACAATGTACAGGATATGCGGTTTTCTTCATTTACAGGCTTGACCGGGTCTTGGGAACAGCCCGATTATGCCTTACACTCCGCGAACGTAACGAAAGGCAGATTGCCTGCCTGTACTGCAATTCGCTATGCAAAGCGAAATAATCGAGGAATTATCGAATGGAGTAAGCTGATTTACAGCATATATAATCATCGGATTTGTTTTTATCGGAGCGAACCGGTTTTTCACAGATAGCTGGATACGGAGGCAAGATGTTGGCTGTAAAACCTGATTGCAGTGCAACAATATGCTGGAAACAGTAAAGCATTCGTTCTCTGTCCGTGCAGGATTCGACAAAAAGAAGCCCCCTGAACCGTTTGTAATATGTTCTAGGGCGGATAGATCTTCGGCAAAATGTGCGTTTTGACATTTCAGGCAGAACATGATACGATAAAACAGCAATAGCGTGAAAAATGGCTTTACAATCATAAAAGACATCCTACACATAGAGCGTATAAAAGATTATTTCTGATGATATTTTTGCACAAGATGCAGATAATCCATATTTTTGCATCGTACTTTGAAATAGTCCGATTTTTGTCTGTTTGTTGACGGCAAGTATATGAAATCAGACGTAATTCGCTTTGCATAGCGAATTAAGGCTTATATCGGTCGGGCAATTTATTTTTCCCATTACAGTTTCGTAACCCTTTCGTTCACTTCGTCCACGGTCTGTCTGTCGAGACTTGCCAGATAAATGCGCGTGGTGCGTTCCGAAGTGTGGCCCAGTCCTTCGCTGATATGCGGTGGGGAACGCCCATACCCGAGCCTCGGTGGCCCATGTATGGCGCGCCACATTGAAAGTCAGATTCCGGCAGCCCAGCCGCCGGGAAATCTTTTGAGCAACGTGAGGTAATAACGGAGCGCCATACAGTAGAAATTATACAGCGACGCAGGCGGCACGTCGCCGTTCACATCTTCCTGTTTGTTCGCCGAAGAGAGCATTCCGCGCTGCATGCAGGGCAGCACCCACGGGGAGGCCGGATCGTTGTAACGGAGATGATCTCCCGGAGCTGCGGCGTAAGGGCTACGCTGAACACCTGATGCGTTTTTGGCGTTCGTAGTGCAGCGCGCTTTCGTTCCAAACCTTTCGTTTTCCGCAGGTAACACATATCCACGAAAGACATCCCCCGGGCATAAAAACTGAACAGAAAACATATCGCGGGCTTCGTTCAGGTTCGCTCTCCCCGAAATCCCTGCCGGCAAGGGTTCGCAGCAGGCTTCGGGGGTACGGCCAGTTTCGGGGTTCGGGCCGGTTTGAACGATACCTCCCGGAAGGGTTACGGTGTGTCGAGCATAGCCGCACCGCCGGGCTCAATTATAAAGGGCGTGCAGGGTGCGCAGATAGAACGAAACGGTATTGCGACGGTTGCCGCGCCGTTCGAGGTATTCTCCGAAGGCAAAGACCGTGTGTTCGTCGAGTTGAGAAAAACGATAACGGGACTGTGCCGCGAATTTGCTCCATGCACTCGCAAGAGAACGGTATGAGCGGGCTGTGCCAAAGCGCCCTGCCTCTTCGAGATCGGATGCCAGTTGTTTCGCGAAAGCTTCCACGTAGCGGTTGTCGTTGCCCGACCTGTATGCTCCCGTGATGTCCGATGCCGTATAAGGTTTTCCGGAGGCTGCCAGACGCGCGCAGACAGCACGTAGCTCTTCCGTGCAAAGTGCAACGCATTCGTTCGCCTCGCGGATCAGCGTGCGGCGGGATTTAGTGCGGTTCACTGCCACGGCGCGCCCCCTTTGCGCGTCGAATTCCTCGGGACGCAACCGGTACGGAGTGGTCAGGATACTGCGGCGACGGCGGTGGATCACCTGAATAATAAGTGCATGACAGCCCTCGCTGTCGGCGCGGTAATTGAGCCGGGCTGTGATCGATGTCGTTTTCATTCGGTTATACTTAAATCGGTTTATAGGAAGACCGGACGCAGGCTGCGAAAACCCGAAAACATCGCCTCAGGAAACAATCCCTACATATCCTCCGAAGGCATGACCGGAGGTCCGTCACGGAGAATGAACCGCTCCCTGTATCTGCATTTTCTTGTTTTCACGCCCGTGTCGCAAATAGCACATAAAGGCTTCAAGATACGCTGATTTGGTTGAATCCTTCGACGAACCTCTAAGTATATTTACTATTGCGATCTCTATGCCATAAGCAAACTTATCGGAATGGAACGAAGAGAAGCCCCAGCATTATGGGACGACATTCGATACAGTCAAACCGCCGGATAAATGATTTTATCTTATAATTGAAAATTACAGCGTTCGGCGTTTTTTGTCGTCTCTTTCGTTGCCGAATCCGCTGCTGTTTTATGTTATGCACTTTTTTCGGCGCCGGATGCAATGTCGAAGACATTGGTCGTGAACTCCCCTGCCCTGCAGTGAACCGTTGGTGACGATTCCGGCACAACTTCGCCCGTCGACGGTTTCCCGTGTGCTCCTCGGCCGAGACGTTGAACTGCTCCAGCAGCGTGCGCAACTCACCGTGGGAGGAGCATTTGTAATTTCGCAGGCATGATTGCACGACGGACGAAATTTGTTGTTTGACGTTCCCCGCCTTATAGTTCACCTTTCGAAGTCCGGGGTGTCCGTTAATTCCTGACCTTTGACGCTCGGATGCAAATTGTATTTCCGTTTCAACTCCTGCAATACGGACATGGAACGGTCATAATCATGCGGGTTGCGGATCTTCCGACCGTTCTCACCGCCCCGCAGCGATACGATATGGAGATACTCGCGGGCGATGTCCCGGAGTCCTTCGTCGGTCTGTTTGTCCGCCGGCGAAGGATTCAGTGAAGCATGGAAAACCGTGTTCGTAGTCCTGCGGTTGGCTTCGAGGTTGAACCGGAAACTATCCATGCAGGCAGCAATATCAAGGCACCGCGTTTATCGTATAGTTCCAGCATCTTCTGCTGGAAGAGTACTTCTGCCTCGTCTTTATCTACTTTCTCCTTGTTGTAGTACAAGGCTCCGCCGGGCGAGGAGCCCGACCTTATATTCGCAACCATTCTTTAGCTTGTTTTCAAGGTTCAGAATCTCGTGACTTTGGGCTTTCAACTCGCGAGTGCGCTGTTCCAATGCGGCTATCTGATGCGGGATTGCAATGTTGGAGAAGTGCGCATTGACGACTTTTACAATCTTATTATAGTTATTGGTCCGTTTCTGAATTTGGAAATAAAAATCATTCAAACGGGCGACGAATTGCACTTTCGACGGGTCGTGTCTGACGACAACGAACTCCTCGGCGAAGATGCTTTTGACGATAAAACGGCTGCGATTATGCTCCGATCCGGCTTTACAAAGCAACTCCTTGAAGCGAATATTTTGCTCTTCATTGAGCCGGAAAGAGTACTTGATAACTCGCAGTTTCAGGCTTCCGGGCATTTCTGTTTGTCTGTTTACGATTGGTATCCATATATGGCTTAAAAAAAGGGTCGCGACTCGGGAAACGACCCAGCCTCGCAGAGCGAGCGTTTTTTATATGCCGAAAAAACTTTTGCACAAAGGTACCTTCGCTGTTGTCTGGCGACAACAAAAATCCGCGCCGGAGAATCTCTGACCAAAGTTTCGAAAATCCTCCGTTGCGGCTTCCGGAGCCGGGTCGGTTCCCGGTGCAATATTACAACGTTTCGGGGTGTCCCGTCCTGAAAAAGGTTTACAGTGATTGATAATTAAAGATAAACATTTTGGTTCAAAAAAATATTGTCCTGATATAAGTTTACATATGCCTTCCGAACAACCGTCTTTCGGCCCCAATGATGTTTGAGTTTCCCGGTTCTAAGTTCCGCTTCCAAGGGCGTAAGCCAATCGCAGCTGGCATGAGGTCTGAGTGAATTGTAAAGGATAGCGATCTGGTCGATGCGTTCTTTTTGCTGCCTGAAAACTTTCAAAAACATTCCTCGTCGATCCATTCGCTCTTCAGAATACCGTTCACCCGTTCGGCAACGGCATTCCTCATACGGATCGCCCTTTTCAGTCATGCTGATGCGAATCCCATTATCGGTCAGCAATTTCACATATTCTTTCGAACAATATTGGCATCCTCTGTCCGAATGATGGATTAACCCTTGCCGTTTTTTTGCTGCGGAGTCTGGTCTATGGCCATCCTCAGTGCACGGAGCGCTCCGTCCCGTTCCAATGTCGTATTCAGATCATAGCCTACGATCCGTTTGGAATAGGCATCCGTTATCAAAGCCAGATATGCAAATCCTTCTTTAAAAGAAATGTACGTAATATCTCCGACCCATAAACGATGCGGCCGCTCGAGGTCGAAACCCCGGATCAGATTCGGATATTTACGCATCCAGTGCCGCGAGCAGGTCGTAACGCTGTATTTCTTCCGACGTTTGACCAGAAGATTGTTTTCCGAAAGCAGCGTAAATAACCGATCCCGACTGACCGGAAATCCGTCTTGTTGCAGCAAATGCCACAGTTTACGACCGCCGAGCCTGGGCATCAGTTTCCGGTAGTAACCCACCCGCTCCAAAAGAAGGGTGTCGGACAAAGATCCTTCCCTATTACGCCGTAAATGTTTATAATAGGCCTGACGGGTATAGCCGAACAACCCGCACAGAAACGATAGGCTCATTGCTGTGTGTCTTTCTTTGAGACGCTGGACTGTCCGGCTGCGGATTTTTTTAGCAGGTCGACACCGTATCTTCTTGGAGGATATCTCCCATGATCTCATAACCTTCCAGACGTAATAAAGCCTCTTCCAAGCGCCGCCGAAGGGCTTTGTTCTCGGATAACAGTTCACTGGCTTCTTCACTCGTAACGCGGGACATGATCGGATAAGGATTAGGGGTATTCACAAAGCTACAACTATTTTTCGCTTTCCAGCGCTGACCCATCTTATGAATCGTAGACATGGGAATGCCCATGTTCTTCGGAGAGTTGGCGAGCCGTCTTGACTCCGCTCAAATACTCCCCAAAATCAGATGACGCAACTGACGCGAAATAATA
>VOFK01004249.1_pt1 | contig 10301 bp, 23 predicted proteins | sample 5384121 | NCBI WGS metagenome assembly VOFK01 (sample SAMN12384730, study PRJNA508395) | human gut metagenome | isolation source: healthy gut J | host: Homo sapiens | reverse complement strand
TCAATTGTGCTTCGTTCAGTTACGTATTGCACAGAAATTAGAAGAAAAGAAACCGGTGATCTTCTGCGGAGATCTTTAATGTAGCACATAAAGAGATTGATTTGAAGAATCCGAAAACCAATCGTAAAAATGCGGGATTTACGGATGAGGAGAGAGGAAAAATTTACGAATCTGTTAAATGCGGGGTTCATTGATACGTTCCGCTATTTTTATCCGATGCAGAGGGAATCTATTCTTGGTGGTCATACCGCTTCAGTGCAAGAAAAGAAGAATGCAGGCTGGCGTATTGACTATTTCTGTGTATCTGAAAGCCTGAAAGACAGGATAAAAGATGCGAAAATCCTGACTGAGATCATGGGGTCGGACCATTGCCCCGTGGAACTTGATTTTTGAATAAAAACATATAAAAAGAAAAACATAAGCGAACCGTGCAATATTATTGCACGGTTCGCTTATGTTTAAGAAAAAACAGTATTGTATGAATATCGGTTGGTCAAAAAAAATTTTATAGAAATCCGCCGTCAACTCCGATGATCTGTCCGGTCATATATTCTGGAGCATGTACAATATTCCATACCATCTGAGCGATTTCTTTCGGAGTACCATATCTGCCGGCCGGAATTTCTTCTTCAAGAGCCTTTCTCTCTTCGCTGGTAAGCTGATCATTCATAGAGGTATCGATTACTCCGCAGGCAATCGCATTAACCGAACGTTACTCGGTGCGAGTTCTTTGGCGAGCGCTTTTGGTAAAATCCGTTGATGCCGGACTTGGAAGCAGAGTATGCAACTTCACAGGAAGCACCGGATGTCCCCCCACATGGAAGAATATTGATGATTTTTCCGGAACGTTTGGAAACCATCGGAGGAATCGCCTGTCTGCAACAGTAAAAATACGGAAGAAAGATTAGTTTGAATGATCCGGTTCCAGTCCTCATCTGTCATATCAGTCAGAAGATTAATATAGGAAATACCTGCATTGTTGACGAGTACATCAAGATGTGTACATTCCTGATAAATTTTATTGTAAATTGCCTCACGTACGTGGTCAGGATTTCCATTACCCGGTACAAGTGGTACATGGAGTATGGTATTTTTCGGTGATATATGCCCGAGCTTTTGAGCTCATCTACAGAAGAAGAGCAATTCAAAAATGTATGATATCCGCGGGAAGCGAATAAAAAGTGCGATGCTTTTCCGATGCCTCAAGCACCTGTAATAAAGATTGTTTTTTGTTCCATAATTTATCTCCCCCTGATCAATTTATAGTGCCAGGATATCCAAACCGCCATGCGCTTGAAAGGGACAGCAGGCGGCGGGGGTCCAAAGGCAACTTTTTCTTTTTATTATATACTGAAATTATTGTCATTTAAAAGTATCAGGTGATATTATTTATATATTAAAAGACATAACTAATCAGGCCGTATCATCGGCTCCAAAGACCATATGCGATAAAAAGAGAGGTACCATTATGATTAATAAGGCAATTGAATTTGCCACGAGAGCACATGCGGGACAGTTCAGGAAAGGAACCAGGAGGCCATATATTGTGCATCCGATCGAAGTGGGAGATATTGTCTCAACGATGACGCAGGACGAGGAGATTATCAGTGCAGCAGTTTTACATGATACGATTGAAGATTGTGAAGGTGTATCGAGAGAAATCCTTGCACGGAAATTTTCGGAACGAGTGGCAGGAATTGTAGCACAGGAAAGCGAAGATAAAAACCGAGACATGGATGGAACGCAAGTCTGCAACGATCGAACATATACGAAATGCACCGAGAGAAGTACAGATGGTAGGATTGGCGGACAAGTTATCGAATATGCGCGATATTGACAGGGATTATCCGGTATATGGAGAAGAACTATGGAACCGTTTCAGGATGAAGGATAAAAAGATCATAGGCTGGTATTATATAGGAATCAGAGATGCGTTAAAAGATGCATTTGAGGGAGTAGAAGCTTATGAAGAGGATATACCACAATAAGCAGGCTTGTTCATAAGAATTTCGTATAGTGAAGAAAGTTATGCAAAAAAGAAGTTGAAAATATTCGCTTTTCTTTTGCATAGCGGAATGCAGGGTATTGCGTAGCGCAGTACCCCGAATTATTCAGAGGTGGTAATAGATGTCGGAAGTAAGAAAACATATGATATTCCATGGAAGAGTACAAGGCGTGGGATTTCGTTATACAGCAAAATATCTGGCAAGATCTATGAATCTGACCGGATGGGTGAAGAATGAATATGATGGGACGGTAGTTATGGAAGTACAGGAAGAGAGACTCCCTGATCTTTGAACTCATGAAGGGATTGAACCGGAACCAGTTTATCCAGATTGACTGGATTGATACCGAAGAGATGGAGCCGGAACTGGAAAGTAGTTTTTGAAGTAAAGTATTAAGAAGAATTTTCTGTGTACACTGTTAAAATAAATATGTTATACTAAAAGTACTTTAAAAAGAGGGCGGATAAGGAGAAAACGAATGGAAATAGAAACGGACAACAAAAAAAAGTGTAAAAAGGAAGAATCGTAACAGCGGCATGGCAGTTGTTTTATGAAAAAAAAGGATATAATGGAACAACGGTAGATGACATTATTGAATTGTCAGGAACATCAAAGGGATCGTTCTATTATTATTTTAATACCAAAAGATGAATTGTTGAATACATTGTCGATTATTCTGGATGATAATTACGAAGTGTTAAAGACCAAGATGGATCCGGATATGAACAGTGTTATGAGAAGCTTCTTTATCTAAACTACGAAGCACATTCGATGATGGAAGAAAAGATCAGCATTGATCTTTTCTGGCTTCGCTTTATTCAACACAGCTTGTAGCACAGGGGCACAGATCACTTCTGGATCAGAACCGGACATATTATAAACTGATCAGCAGTGTGATCGATGAAGGACAAAAAAAGAGGAGAGATATCGGATGAAGTACCGGTGAATGAACTGGTCAGATATTACTCGATGTGTGAACGTGCGCTGGTTTCGGACTGGTGTTTGAACAAAGGGAGCATATTCATTGGGAGAATATTCCAAACAATGTATGCCAATCATGTTGGAACATTTTATAAAAATAAGAGATATACAAAAGAACTTGCCAGTTGCAGATCGTACAGCTGGCAAGTTTTTTTTATATACGTATTTTATTAATGCATTTTTAATGCGGTGTTACGGCCGGTTCCGAAATGGTCGTTTTCAAGATTTCAAACGCTTTCTCATAGTTTCCCTTTCTCATATAAGAAATCATTTTTTTTCAGATTGTCATTTGTTCTGGGGATTCTCATCCCGTTTCGGATAGAATACTGGCCAATGCGGATCAGTTCGGAAAGATTATTTTCATAGATCCGGTTGATTCTGTCATTGTCAAAAATACTGATAATCTCCATATGCATGGCAGTATCTGCAATCTCCCATTCATACAGATCGCCTGCAGCGGCGCACATACGCACGACTTTCTCTTCAATACGGTAAGAATACTCTTCGTACCGCCCGGAGGTAAAAAATCTGACGGAAAGCGCCCCCTCTAATAATTCCCGTAACTGATAAATTTCATTGATATCTTTATCTGTAATTTCTTTTTTTACAGTCATAGATTTGTAATAGTCCGAGACAATAAGTCCTTCGACCTGAAGCATCTGGATCGCAGTGCGTACCGGGCTTCGGCTCATTTCGAGCTCTTTGGTGAGCATAGCCTCGGTAAGGACCATGCCCGGAGGATAGGTAAAGATTCAGAATATTTTCTTTGATGGTATGATAAGCCTGTGTGGCAAGAGACGGACTTTTTCTGCCATAGTAAAATGCCCCCCTTTCAAATAGTACTTTCACAATAACGTAGTAAGTTATAGCAGTGCATATCAGCTTTTTATATAAAAGTATACATTTTTTGTATTTGTATACAAATTATAACGTGTTTTCAAAGAAAATTCAAGGTTGTGTGTTGACTTTTTGAGAAATGAGTGATATAGTCACAGTAAAATAATTTGTATACAAATTTAAAAACGTATACAAAAAAGCACGGAGCGAACATAACAGATTGTTTATGTGTCACGTGCCGGGAGCAAAAAGAACATAACAGGTTAAAAAGGAAGGTAATAAGGATGAAATTAGGATTTATCGGTACAGGTAACATGGCATCAGCAATTATGGGCGGAATTATCAAGAATAATGTAATTCCTGCAGAAGAAATTATCGGGGCAGATCTTTTTGCACCTGGAAGAGAAAGAGTTCAGAAAAGAATACGGAATCAATGTAACAGCAGACAATAAAGAAGTTGCACAGAAAGCAGAGACAATTATTCTGTCTGTAAAACCTCAGTTTTATGAGAGCGTAATTGCTGATATCAAAGATGTTGTGACAGACAAACAGATTATCATTACAATTGCAACCAGGTAAGACACTTGCATGGCTTGCAGAACAGTTTGGAAAAGATGTTAAGATCGTTCGTACAATGCCTAACACACCGGCTATGGTTGGAGAAGGTATGACAGCAGTTTGCCCGAATGAACATCTTACAGAAGATGAGATCGCATATGTAAAGAGCCTTCTGGAAAGTTTCAGCCGTGCAGAGATCGTTCCTGAGCGTCTGATGGATGTAGTAACAGCAGTAAGTGGAAGTTCACCGGCGTATGTATTCATGCTGATCGAAGCTATGGCAGATGCAAAGCAGTTTCAGGCGGAATGCCAAGAAAAAACAGGCTTATCAGTTTGCAGCACAGGCTGTTCTTGGAAGTGCAAAGATGGTTCTGGATACAGGAAAACATCCTGGAGAATTAAAAAGATATGGTTTGTTCACCGGCAGGAACAACAATTGAAGCTGTTCGTACATTAGAAGAGCTCGGCTTCAGAAGTTCTATCATCGAAGCTATGAAAGTATGCGAAGAGATGTCAAGAAGCTTATAAGAATAACAAAAATATAGAGAAATAATGGGCGGGGATTGCAGAAAATCTGCAATCCCCGCCCATTGCGTACGCTTGAGAAAGTATGTTAGAATTTCTTTCAGATGTCTGAAAAAGTAATACCAGGTGTTGGAAGCAGATGGCTGCATTATTATATAGACAAATAGACAGGACAGGTGAGCAGATATGAAAAAAAGAACTGGAATATTTTATGATTGATGGAGAATTCGGAGGAAATCAGGACTGGTTCACGAATATTGTTATGAATGTTGGTGGATGTGGAGCTGCAACGGCATGTGACAGCTGTATTTATCTGGCAAAATACAAAGGAATGAAAGAACTATATCCATTTGATCTGGAACAGAAGGATAAAGAAGCATAAAAAATTCAGCCAGCTTATGAAACCATACATCCGTCCAAGAGTTCAGGGCGTAAAAAGCCGGAATGGTATATTGAAGGTCTGGCAAAATATATTTCAGATGTGAATGAAAAATATGGAACGGATTATCAGATTGATATGGAAAAAAATTCGACGGGACAGGTACTGCAGAAGAGGCAGAGAAGATCATATGCGAACAGATTGATAAGGGACTTCCGGTACCATATCTGATGTTGAGACATTTGAATGTTGAAAAGTACAAAAGATTTTATCTGGCACTGGTTCCTTGTGGTCGGATATGAAAAGAATGAACAGGGTATGTGGATCGATGTGGCTACTTACGGGGAAAAAAGTCAGACTGATCTAATGGAGTTGTGGAAAACGGGCTGTGAAGAAAAGGTGGAATCGTAATATATGAGTTGAAAAATACGGAGGTGCAGAGTAAAAATGAATAATTAAAATAAAAATGACCATATTTCATATTTTTAACACAAATTCTTGTTAAAAATATTTATAACTGTGAAAAAATAATAAGAAGGTAGGATAGAAAAAGTGAAAAAGCGAATCATGACTGCAGGAATGTTGGCTATGATACTTGCGATGGGAATGACAGCGTGTGCAAATGCAGACACGAAAGAGAAGAGCACAACGAAGAAAGAACAGGTTTCAGAGTCTGATGAAAAGAAAAGAACAGAAAAAAGTCAGATAATGAAGCATATGTAATGAATGAAAAACAGAAAAAAAATCTACGAGAAGATCAAAAAACATACAATGCAGAAGAACAGCAGAAAATAGCGGACGAACTGGAAAAGAAAAAAGAATCTCAGGAGTATACACTGAGTAATATGCTGATCGAATACAATCCTTTTGGAACCAATACACAGTCATTGTATGTTTATTTTGAGACAGATTCGGCGGTGAAAGTTTCTTATACGATTCATGTAAGGAAGATGATATTGCCGACTTTTAGCAGAAATGTATATCAGGATGAAGAGTATCAGAAAGAGCATGGAATTTCAGGTGATCGGTCTGATCCCGGATACGGAGAATACGATTACATTCTATATAACGAATGAAGACGGTTCTACGGATACGAAGGAAATCGTATATGAGATGGGAAGTCTGTATGGAGAAGAGGCAGTACAGCTTGATACGGATGTAAAACAAAGTGCGGACAAGTTAGAAGACGGGCTGTATGTGGTACTTGGAAATGACAGTACTTCTATGGATTTTATGTATTATTATGACAATAAAGGAGTCTTAAGAGGAGAAGTTCCTCTTCTGGGATACCGAAGTCACAGGCTTATCTTTGACGAGAATTCGATGTATTACAGTATTTCCGAAAAGAAGATGGCACAGGTGAACCGTCTTGGGCAGGTAACAAAGGTATATGATCTTGGCAATTACAAATTGCACCATGATTATGTGTTTGATGAAAATGGAAATATGTTGATTCTTGCAACTGATACGACGCAGGACAGCGTGGGAGACATCGTGTTGAAACTGGATGTAAAAATTCCGGTGAGGTGACAGAGGTACTGGATCTGGGAGATCTGTTTGGCGAATATAAAAAGACCTGTGTGAAAAATTCTTCCGATGAACTGGACTGGATGCATATCAACACGATTCAGTATATAGGAAATGGGTCAGTACTTTTAAGTTCAAAGAGAGACGTCAACAATCATCAAAGTAGATAATATCTATGACGGGCCGGTGGTTTCTTTATATGATCGGTGAAAAAGATTTCTGGAAAGATACTTCTTATGTAAGTCTTCTGCTGAATAAGAAAGGAGATTTTTACAATACAGGGTGGCCAGACATACGATCACATATGAGACAGATGAAAGCCTTGCGGACGGGCAGTATTATCTGTATATGTTTGATAATAATATTGGAATCAGTGAGACAAGACCGGATTATGACTGGTCGTCGATAGGTCTGAAAAGTAAGTTCTGCGGTTGACGGAAAGAATTCCAAATATTATAAATATCTGGTAGATGAAAATGAAGGTACGCCATTTGAACTTGTAGATTCGTTTAAAAGTACCTTATTCCGATATATGTCAGCAGTGCGCAGGAAACAGGAGATAATGTACTTGTAGATTCGGGATTAAAGGGGACTTTTACAGAGTATGATGCAGATCATAAGGCAATCGCAACATATAAGATTGATTATGAAAAATTCGTTTATCGTGTATTCAAGTATAAGTTTGAAGGATATTATTTTGGAAAAAGTGAATAATCCATAAAAAATGATATAGTCTTTACGGATAAGGATTTATCCGCTAAAATGGAAGCGTCGGTTTTGCCGGCGCTTTTTAATGCTTATGCGTTCATAAGGGCTGCCAGTGGCAGGTCCTGTAGAATAACAAAAAGAAAGAGGAAAATAAAATGACAAAATCCAATCGTAACAATTGAGATGGAAAATGGAGATATTATGAAAAGAACTGTACCCGGAAGTTGCTCGAATACAGTTAATAATTTTTTGTTTCACTGGTGAAGAAAGGTTATTATTATGACGGACTGATCTTTCACCATTATTAAGCTCAATGGATTTATGATCAGGGGGAGGATGCCCGGACGGAACAGAATGGGAGGCCCGGATACACAATTAAAGGAGAGTTTGCTCAAGAACGGTTTCGCAAATAATCTTGCACATACAGAAGGTGTACTTTCTATGGCAAGAGCTATGCATCCGGATTCAGCAGGTTCACAGTTCTTTATCATGCATAAAGCTGCACCACATCTGGACGGTGCATATGCTGCATTTGGTAAGATCATCGAAGGAATGGATATTGTAAATAAGATTGCTGAGACAGATACAGACTACAGTGACAGACCGCTTGATGAGCAGAAGATGAAAAAAGTAACCGTTGATACAATGGGAACAGAGTATCCGGAACCGGAAAAAAGCATAAGAAAAACATAAAAAGAAACGAAACAGCAGAATCATAGCAACTTCCAACACATATGACGCGGAGGAAAATAAAAAAGATGGAAATGATCCAGACAGAAAAAATTAGTATATGAATATGAAAAACACGATGAAAAGAAGGCAATGTGATTGGAACATCGCGTGCTATTGATGAAGTGGATATTGAAGCAAAAGAAGGACAGTTTATAGCAGTTCTCGACACAATGGTTCCGGTAAATCAACGCTTGCGAAGCATTTAAACGCAATTTTAGTTCCGACAGAAGGTTCCGTATGGGTGAATGGAAAGAATACAAAGTAATCCAGAAGAACTCTGGGACGTAAGACAGTCGGCAGGAATGGTGTTTCAGAATCCGATAATCAGATCATCGGTACTGTAGTAGAAGAAGATGTAGGATTTGGTCCGGAAAATCTGGGAGTTCCGACAGATGAGATCTGGCAGCGTGTAGAAGAAAGCCTGAAAGCAGTTGGAATGATCGAGTACAGACATCATTCTCGAATAAGCTTTCCGGTGGACAGAAGCAGAGGGTTGCAATTGCAGGGGTTGTAGCAATGGAACCCAAATGCATCGTTATGGATGAGCCAACGGCGATGCTTGATCCGGTTGGAAGAAAAGAAGTCTTAAAGACGGTCCACAAACTCAGAAAAGAGAAGAATGTTACGGTGATCCTGATCACACATTATATGGAAGAAGTAGTAGATGCGGATAAGATCTTTTTGTAATGGATCACGGCAAAGTTGTGATGGAGGGAACTCACCGAAAGAGATATTCTCAAGGGTGGATGAGCTTAAGAGCTATCGCCTGGATGTACCACAGGTGACAATCCTGGCAGATGAACTTCAGAAAACGTGGACTGGATATTCCAAAAGGAATCTTAAGAAAAAAGAAGAACTGGTAGAAGCAATTACGCATTTACAACAATAGAACATTTGATGTGAGAAATGGTGAGAAAGAAATGACAGACATTGCAATTAAAATAGAACATTTGAATTATGTATACAGTGAAGGCACAGCCTACGAAAAAACATGCGTTAAAAGACATTTGCCTGGAGATTCCACATGGAGAATTTGTGGGGATCATCGGACATACAGGTTCCGGAAAGTCTACGCTGATCCAGCATCTGAATGGACTGATCAAAGGAACAAGCGGAGCGCTGTATTATAATGGAGAGAACATTTACCAAAATGGATATGATATGCGTGCACTCCGTAATCCAGGTGGGACTGGTGTTCCAGTATCCGGAGTATCAGTTGTTCGAGATTGACGTACTGACAGATGTGTGCTTTGGACCGAAAAAACCAGGGGCTTGAGCAAAGAAGAGTGTGAAAAGCGTGCGTTGGAAGCACTGAAACTGGTAGGATTGAAAGAAAAATATTATAAATCTTCTCCGTTCGAGCTCTCAGGGCGGTCAGAAACGAAGAGTAGCGATCGCAGGAGTTCTGGCAATGCGTCCGCAGGTGCTTGTCCTTGACGAGCCGACGGCGGGACTTGATCCAAAGGGAAGAGATGACATTCTGGATCAGATCGCATACCTGCATAAACAGAGTGATATGACGGTCATTCTGGTATCACATAGTATGGAAGATATTGCAAGATATGCAGACCGGATCATTGTGATGAACAAAGGGTCTGTAATGTATAATGGTGCGCCGAAAGAGGTATTTGCACATTATCAGGAACTGGAAAAAAATCGGACTTGCAGCTCCGCAGGTGACGTATGTCATGCATGACCTGAAAGAAAAAGGTTTACCAGTCAAGGTAAATGTAACGACTGTAGAAGAAGCGGCAGATGAGATTATGCAGGCACTGGAGAAGAAGATATGATAAGAGATATTACAATCGGACAATATTATCCGGCAAAGAGTGTATTACACAGATTAGATCCAAGAGTGAAACTGGTGGGGACGCTGTTATATCTGATTTCATTGTTCTTATTCAACAGCATTCCGGGATATGTGATGACAACATTGTTCCTGATCATTATTATTAAAAATGTCAAGAGTTCCGTTTTCCTTTATTGTAAGGGGATTGAAACCAGTCATCATGCTTCTGATGATTACAGTGTTGTTCAATCTGTTTCTT
>VOFK01003266.1_pt1 | contig 10302 bp, 17 predicted proteins | sample 5384121 | NCBI WGS metagenome assembly VOFK01 (sample SAMN12384730, study PRJNA508395) | human gut metagenome | isolation source: healthy gut J | host: Homo sapiens | reverse complement strand
GCGTAGCACTTTTACCTCGGTCAGCCGGCGATGTCCTGGAAGCGGCGGCCAGCCGGGGGCAGCGGAGCGTGTCCGCCATTTCCCAGGTAGACGGCTCCGCAAACAGGCTTCCCAGAAGCGCTCAAAAGCCTAGGCCGCCGAACATGTTTTCCAGTCCCTGCTTGGCGGCACATTCCGCGCACCAGATGCCATTCCGCCGTTTTGCCGTTGACTGTGCGCTTGACGTGGGCGTATCGGGGGATTCTTCCCCAGTTCTGGCACATCATGGTTTCTTCTCTCCTTTATCTTTGGCACTAAAATTTCCCAATTGGCCATTCTCGGAACCTACTGCTTCTTCCTCTTCCATTAAATGCCGCCTGTGTTAAACGATCTGCGCCGTCAGCATCTGCTTCATCAGCGATGCCCGCAGGGCGTCCGTTTCTCCACCGGCACCGCCACCGCATAGGAACGGTCGGACAATGCCGCCTGCATCAGCCTAGCCGCCTCAGCCGACAACGCCCCCTGAGCGCGCGGAGATTATCCCCCGATGGCGCGGGCGGCGGGGAAGCGGACAGCCCTCGCCCGATGGCATTGACCGTGTGCATCAGCAGAGACGCCCGGCGGTCGAACACGGATCCGGTGGATACGGATATAGCCACCGCCGCCCGCCGGCTCTCCACCAAATCCCTGCTCCGGGGTGAACCGCGAAGTGAGCACATAATTGATCTGGCTGGGCACGCATCCCAGTTTCTCCGCCAGCTCGTTGCGCTGGAGTTCGGCAGAACCGTCTTCCGCCTGTTCCAGAATACCATAAATGTGAGGCGGCGATTTCGTCGCTTAAGCGCATATCGTTCCCTTCTTTACTCCGATAACGGCTGCTTTTGATCTTCCCTGACCTTTTAATGAAACCATTCCTGCCGTCATGTCGCAAAGTAAGTATACTTTAAAGATCAAAAGAAAGTCAAAGTCAAATTCTTCTTTTATGGACTCATTTCCAAATAAGACAGCCGATTGGCCGGGATTATCCCGCCCCACGTCCGCCACGCACGCTTACGCCGCCATGCTCTGTCGGAACGGGCGGAAAAAACCTCCGGTTCGCTCCCCGAGGAGGATGCGGACGGCTGTGTCTCCGGAACTCCAGGCGGAACGCTTTCGGGCTCGTCCAGACTATGATGGCAATACCCATACCTTTCTCCCCTTTCCTTGTAGCTTGCACCGTCCCAACAACGGATATACGCAGGTAACCAACTGGCGGGGAGCCACATAGTATGGGATGTAACCAACGAAAGGAGGCGACAAGAGATGTGCATCAACAGACTTTTTTTTTGGCAACGGTGACTGCTCCTGGATCCTGTTCATCATCCCTTCTCCTGCTTTGCGACGATGATTGCGGCAACGATCGCAGTGGCTGCGGCTGCGGCTGCTAACAGCCTCCCATCATCCTGCGTGGTCAACCGGCGCGGTGCTTCGGACCGCGCCGGTTCCTTCATCCCGGATGAGGATCAGATAGTGTATCTGTTCCCGGTTTCCTGCCATTCCACGGAACAACGGCCGAAAAAACTCATTGCAATTTTCGGCCACACAGTGTATGATTAAACAAAGTATGTGCGGCGCACCCGAGGGAGAAATCCGATGGCCGAGTTTGGGACGTTCCGGACCAGTTGTCGAATTCAATAAAAGGACGTGCTCGACTATATCGACGAGCTGCAGAAAACCCACGCTGAGGAGCTGGCCGTCCTTCAGGAAAGAGCAGGACCGCCTGTTTCAGGAAAATCAGGAGCTGGCCGCACGGGAATCGGAGTCGGCAGGCAAGGTTTCTGAGGCGGAGGAAAATGCGGACAGGCTGACGGCTCAGGTGGAAGATCTGCAGCGGGAAAATGCCCGTATTCAAAAATCGCTGGATGGCTCGCTTCAGTTTACCGGCGCGCTCAAGCGGCAGGTGGCAGATCTGGAAGAGATCCGGCGGGAGAAGGAAAGCCTGCAACAGCGCTTGGCCGCCTGTGAGGAGGCCGCGCGCAGCACCCCACCTCTCTGGAGGAGGAAAAGACGCGGCTCATGGATGAGAACAGCCGGCTGGCCCGGGAGCTGGAACGGCTCCGCCGGGGGAGCGGTGCCGGCTGCGGACGCCGACCGCCGCATCCGGGGGAGTTGGAGGCGGAGAACCGCCGGTACGATGAGCTGGTGGGCGACGTGGGCAGCCTGGTGATGGAGGTGCGCTCCATGGGCCAGCGTTTCCTGGATACAGCCTGCCGCCGGGGTGAAAGCGGCATCGAGGCCCTGGAAGAGGGCCTTTGCCTCCATGGAAGGGATGCTGCAGCAAGCCCGTGACCGGGTGGAGGAAACCCGCTCCCAGCTCCGGGAACAGGAGGAGGCCGCAGGACTCCGCCTGGAGGAACTGGTCCAGTCGCTGGAACAGGCGGTGGGACAGGCCGAAGCTCCCTTAGCGCCGGAGCAGCCATCCGGCGATTCCTCCTTTTCGATGAGCCGCCGAAACAGGCGGCTGTAGAGGAAAATCTCCCCGCTCCGGAACGGGAAAAAGCTGGGGACAGCGCTCAGCGCCCATCCCTCCGCCGTCCGGGCGAAGGGATGGGATGCGGACGGAAATCCGCCGCAAAAATCATGGGCTGATTGGTTGGGAGGTTGGCTACCACGGGAGCGTTAAGATTACATACCAGTGAACTGCGGCAGGCGGCGCCCCGTCTCCATGCTGGGGACCGAGTGCTGCTGTCCGGTATTGTCCACACATCGCGGGACGCCGCGCACAAACGGATATTGGCCCCTGCTGGACGAGGAAAAGCCATTGCCGTATCCTTTGCGAGATGCCGTCATTTATTATTCCGGCTCCACCCCGCTCCGGAGGGACTGCCCATCGGCGCCTGTGGTCCCACCCACTTCGGGACGAAATGGATCCGTATACTCCCCGCTTGCACGATCTGGGATTATGTGCTACCATTGGCAAAAGCCGCCGTTCGCCGGAGGTCGTGGAAGCGATCCGGCGCAACGGAGCGGTGTATCTCTGCGCAGTGGGCGGCGCCGGGACTCTGGCGGCGCGCAGCGTGGTTTCCTGCGAGGTCATTGCCTTCGAAGACTTGGGTTGCGAGGCGGTGAAAGCGGCTGGAAATCCGGGACTTTCCTCTGATCGTCGGTGTGGACTGCCATGGGGAAACCTGTTTGCGGAGGCGAAAAACCGCTGACTCGGTCCATGCTTAAACAAATAAAGGGTGGCATTCCATGGCGGAGCTGAAATTTGAGATTGTGAAAGAATTTGGGGTGTTGTCTCAGTCCCCCTCCGGCTGGACCAAGGAATTGAATCTGGTGAGCTGGAACGACCGTGCCCCCAAATACGACATAAGGGAATGGGCACCTGATCACACCAAAAATGGGCAAGGGGCGTGACCATTTCGGCGGATGAGATCATCCTGCTGCGCGACCTTCTCAACGAAATCGACCTGTAAAGAAGCGGGAGCGCTCCCACAGCAGGGGAGGTGTCTGCTCGTCTATGGAAAAAGAGCTTTGCTTCCCAGGGGAAGCAAAGCCCTTTTCCATAGACTCAAATCCATACGCACAGTGATCGTAAAAAATCTTCACCTTCCGGCAGCGGAAGCCTCCTGCCTTTTTTCATCTTCGACCAATTGACAAATCCATACATATCGTTGACAAAAAAAGACGACAAAACAAATGACCACAGATACGTAGAGATATCGGACAGGGGCGGCCAATATCCATAAGACAATCAGGACAATATCGTTGGCCGCATAGGCGACGGCAAAGAAGGCGCTTCTCCGGAAGGTCAGATAGACGGCCAAAAGCTCGTGGTGACGGACAATACGGTGCTGGGGATCAGATTCGCCGTATGGAAAGCGGCCAGAATAAAATAAAAATCGCGGTAACTGCCGCAGTCAGCAAAAGCATCAGGACAACCTCTTTTCCCCTTCAGATGGTTGACCTCCACCTCGGCTTTGTTCCCATTGAAAGGATTTCGAAGCCAGGAAACCAAGGCAATGACAGCCATGGGCGCTGTCATACCCAGGTACGTAATCATTTCCCCGTAATACGAAGAAGTATAGGAAATATACCCATATAACAGGCTAAAAAACGATTATGAGGATCTGTCCGAAGGGATTGCCCTTGGCGTTGAAAATCAGGGAAGTTACCCCAATGACCGATGCCGCCAGCGTAACATACTGTTCTCTGTCAAACAGGAAAAAAAGCCCCCAAAATCAGGGCGACGGATACGCTCCAAAGTATCCGCTCACCTTTGGTAAAAATAACGAACCAAGGATTTCAGTCTGCTCAACATAGTAACCTCCTGAACAACAAAAAAATAAACATCCGCGTGCCCATCTTCTAAGACCTAACGATGTGCACACAAATGCTTTATCGCATTTTCTACCCGGTGGCAGAAGCGTATTCCTTTTTTTCCGTGGAGCCTATTTTCTAAAAAGAATGCAGCTTCACAGGGGAGCCGGCGATATTTTCCTCCGTCTCGCGTTTTCGTATAACATAAGTGTAGCAGGTGAATTGGCACCGCTCGGCCGACAGCCAATTTCTCCAAGCCCAGGGACTCCCCACACGGTTTGACCCATCACATAAAGCCTGCGGCCACAGGATACCACCCCTGTCGCATTTTTTGTCAACCGTTTCCTGTCTTCCCTCCACAAGGATAAAGCGAAACGGTCAAATTTTCCGAACCCCAAAACGAAGCCGGTACCCGAAATCCATGGGGAATTCCTCGTCCAAGCGTTCGAGCCGGGAGCGAAAGCGGCTGAGTACGCCGGCCATCGCCTCAGGATACCGCCGGCTGGCCTCTTGCCAGCCGCTGCGGCTTTGACGGCCAATGCCAACAGCCGGTCGGCACAGCCCACGCCCTCCTGAAGAAACACCACTTCCCTTTGTCAGGGGAGAAATACCCGCATTTCCGGATCTGATCCAGATGCCCGGTTTTCTCCGCCGCGGTTAGGCGGGCAGTCCGCCGGCCTCCAGCGTCGCTGCCTCGGTCTCCTGTTCAAAGCGGCGGAAGGCCTCTTCCACTGCCGCAGTGGACACCGGAGGCCAGTCATAGTCCACGGTGGCAAAAACCCCGCCGGGCCTGAGCAAACGGGCCGCTTCCCCGCAGGGCAGCCTCCGGATCCATCCAGTGAAAGGACTGGGCACAGACCACGATATCCGCTTCCCGGAAGGCCAGTGATCCGGCGGAGGCCTGATGAAAGGTCAGACGGGGCGGCATGTCGCGTGCCTCCGCCAGCATGTCGGGGTTGGGTTCTACCCCAATGACCCGGCGGCTATGACCGCGCCAGGGATCGTGGACAGTCCGGCAGCCGCACCCCAAATCAATCACCCAGCCCGGCAGTGTGTGTCCCGCCCCAGTACCGGCGGCATAGCGCAGCAGCACGCGAATAGCGTATTCCGGCAGACAGGGTCGGCGGCGGCATACAGTGAAGCAAAGCCGGAAAAGCGGGCAGCCCCGGCGGGAATCGTCATAGGGAATTCCTCCCTTTGGCAGGTTTTCTGCCGGCAACTGTCTCAGCGGCCCGCGCCCCAGTATTTCCGATCCAGTCCCCGGTATTGCACTGCTTCCGCCACGTGGGCGGCCTCGATACGCTAGAATTTTCCAAATGGCGATGGTGCGCGCCACTTTGAGCAACCGGTCATAGGAACGGGCCGACAACCCTAGACGCTCAAAGGCGTTTTTCATCAGCACCTGCGCCTCGTTGGACAGAGGGCAATATTCGCTGAGCTTCCCGGCGGGAATGCAGGCGTTGCAGGCAATTTCAGTCCCGGCAAACCGCTCCCGCTGTTTCAGCCTGGCGGCGTTCACCTGCTCCCCTTATGGAAGCAGAGGCTTCTCCCCTGGCTGGCGGGCTGCCAGCCGTCCGTACTCCACCGGGGGGGCACCTCCACATGCCGCAGGTCGATGCGGTCCAGCAGCGGCCCGGATATAGGGACAGGTACTGGCGGACCGCCTGGGGGAGCAGAGACACAAGAACGGGAGGGATGTCCATAATAGCCGCATCGGCAGGGGTTCATGGCGGCGACGAGCATAAAAGAGCAGGGATAGGGACAGGGAAGCTCCACCCGGGAAATGGTCACTTTCCCGTCCTCAAGCGGCTGGCGCAGCGCTTCCATGGACTGGCGGGAAAACTCCGGCAGTTCGTCCAGGAACAGCACGCCGTGATGGGCCAGTGACACCGCCGGGCGTGGGAGGCTTCCGCCTCCCGCCAGTCCGGGGCGGATATGTCCAGGGGGGCCCGGAAGGGCCGGGACCGCAGCAGGCCGGTGCCGCCGGGAAGCACCCCCGCCACCGAATGGATTTTTAGTAGTCTCCAGCGCCTCTTTCCGGCGTCATCTCCGGCAAGATGGTGGGCAGGCGCTTGGCCAGCATGCTCTTTGCCCGAGCCCGGCGGTCCGATCAGCAGGATGTTGTGAGAGCCGGCCGCCGCCACCTCCAGGGCACGCCGGGCCGCCGCCTGTCCCATGACATCGGCAAAATCAGGACAGCGTCCGCTCCTCCCCCTCCGGATCTGGAACCGCACGGGGTAACGGCGTCCGCCCCGCCAAATGCTCCAACAGCTCGGGAACTGCGCCGCAGGGATAGACCTCGACCCCTCCACCACCGCCCCTTTCGGCGGCATTCGCCGCCGGGGATAAAGACGCGGCAGAGCCCGGCGTCCCGGGCAGCGATCACCATAGGCACGCCCCTCACCGGCCGGATCTCCCCGGTGAGGGACAGTTCCCCCAAAAGCGCTGTCCTCCAGCCCCGCCGTCAGCTGGCCGCTGGCCTTCAGCAGCGCAGGAGCAGAGGCAGATCGTACACTGACCCCTCCTTGCGCACATCCGCAGGCGCCAGATTCACCGTGATCCGGCTGACCGGGTAATCGAAGCCGCAGTTTTTTCAACGAGGCGCGCACCCGGTCCCGGGATTCCCGCACCGCCGCGCCTGGCAGGCCCACCACGTCGAAGCCGGGAAGCCCCCCGGGGACAAATCCGCCTCCACCTGAATGAGGAAGCCGTCCACTCCCAGCAGTCCCATGCTATGTACCTTGGCAAACATGGAAGCGCCTCGCTGACTCAGGAATTTTCGCCGCCGGGATCCGCCCGTCCCTGCTCCCAAGCCGGTTTCCGGTGGCAGCGCCGTCCAACCGGCTGCAGGCGAACAGGAGCCACATCCCGCCTCCCTTGGAGAACGCCGGCGCCGCCGGACGGCAACGAACACAGCCCGATCACAGCGGCCACCATTATAAGAATCACGATATCGACAGGGAGACATAGGCTCCCTCCTTCCCCCAAAAAGCAATGTTGTCTCCAGTGTACACTGTCCCTGACCGGGCGCAAGAGGGAAACGGAAAGAGGAATACAATTCCCATCTTCCTCCACCGGCGGACAAGGCCTTTCTCCGCGACGAATTTTATGGTATAATATGCCTAGCCTCATGCCCGATGGCAAACAATGTAAGATGTCCCTGGGCCCGAGCTGTCCCTGCGGGCCGGTTCCCTCTACGTCTGTGGTACAATGACGGCCGGGAGAAATGCGGCCGCATTTCTTGGGAACGCTGCCGAAAAACATGGACTAAGAACCGCATGGGGCAAAGCGTTCATGGTATACTGTGCCCAGGGCCTTTATGTTTGAGGACATACCATGTGAAGTCCCTGGGCCTGGAGCCGTCCCTCCGCCGGTTCCCTCCGCTTATGGTATACTCCCCCAGGGCCTTTATGTTTGAGGACAAACCATGTGAGAAGTCCCTGGGCCTGGAGCCGTCCTTCCGGGCCGGTTCCTCCCGCTTCGTATACTGCACCGGGCCAATATGTTTGAGGACATACCATGTGAGAAGTCCTTGCCCAGAGCCATCCCTTGAGGTTCCCTCTACGCTTATGGTATACTGTGCCTTGGGCCTTTATGTTTGAGGACATCCATGTGAGAAGTCCCTCCCCTTCGAGCCGCACCCGCCGGTTCCCTCTACGCTTTGGTATACTGTGCCCAGGGCCTTTATGTTTGAGGACAAACCATGTGAGAAGTCCCTGGGCCTGGAGCCGTCCCTCCGCCGGTTCTCTACGCTTTTAATGGTATACTGTGCCCAGGGCCTTTATGTTTGAGGACATACCATGTGAGAAGTCCCTGGCCTGGGAAATCGGCTGTCGGCCGGAGCGGCGCCACTCCCCCATACGTTCATGCCAAAATATTCGCAACACAAAACACGCCCCCTTTTCCAAAGCGGGAAGGGATATCTGGGAGATCAACAATGATCACTGGAATTCTATGCGCGATAGAGGGCGAAATCGCCCTTCTGCGGGAGGATATGAGATTTTACAGATATGCCAGGCGGCGGGCCGGAATTTTACCGGGCAGCCTGTATGCCCGAGACGGTGCAAACGCCCCCAGCCCGGACGGGCGCCCAGGGGGTAGTGATGGGAACCATTGCCTCCGGCGACCAGTTTATCAGCGTGCCGGGCGGAGACGGCGCCGGTGGGGTTATTATCGACAATTCCGAAATGCGTAGAAATGGAGGAGCGGCCGTGGGACAAGTCTGTGCTGGGTACCGGCGTGCCCCCACGCCATTATCCGGTGCCTCCGACAGTGCCGACGAGTCGGCGCCGGTGGGATTTCGACGCTTTTTGCCAATCAGGCTCGGTATTCAGCGGCGCCGTGCGGCGCTCCGCTTTACGTGGAAGCGCAGCCTTTGAACCATCCTTCATCGGTATGGTGGTGGCTGAATGCGAACTACATTCCGAGCTTGCCGCTTTTGCTGTAAACTTATCCGGCAATGCGGTTGATCACCGAATGTTTCCGCCAGGATGAGGCTTGTTGTGGGTGACATCTGGCGCGGTGCGGGAGTGCGGCTTTTCCGGTATTCGCGATTTCCGGAGTGATTCTCCGCAGCGGCCGGAGCGCGGGCGAAGCCGCCTCTCGCACCGTCGTTCCGTTTCCGCGGGTATTTATTCATCGTCCGCAGGAAAGTAACTTCCTGGCGGTCCACGCCCTCCGGCGATCGCCCTGGAAGTTTTGACCGTGCTGGCTTTTTGTCCTGTCGCGCCGGATCGGGAGGCGGGAAGTGGGTTAACCACGGTGGAAGCGGGAGCCGCTTCAGCAAAACGAAACGGAGAGCATCATTTTAACCGATGGATCGCAACGAAAAAACGACGTTTCCGCGCGAAAGTTTTTACCAACAGATGTGCAGTTGCACGCCAGGTCGCCGATAATGTGAACGGTGCAGCGTGCAGCCTCTACTGGCTGGCAGTAAGCGTGCGCGCAGGAGTTGTACGACCGCCCTTTACCGACGAGGGCATTTAGCGGTACGGAAGCTTATCGCTATGGACAGGCCAACAGTAAAGCCCAGGCTAAGACAGTGATGCAGAAAGATGAGTCGTAGAATTCTGTCGGATTATCGGAACGCCATTATACCGATACCTGTATTTTATGAATTTTTCTCCTACCTAAAGCTTTATCATCAGTTATCAGAAGTGGAACGGCATTATGAGCCAGCAGTCACCCGAACGCCAAGGTCCATCAGTTAAGACTGTTGTATAGCTACATGCGGTGCTCGGTGGTTGTCTGCCATGAACAAAAAGAACGCAGGCGTGAAGAAAGCGCAGAAAATACAAATAATGCCGCTGGAGAGCCAATTTTGGGAGGAGAAAGCCGAAAAAGCCATTAGAGGGAGATTCCGACGCAAAGTGCCCTCCTTCCCTCTTTCCGATTTCCAAGCATGACTCATTGATCAATAAGTTCCATCATGATCACAGAGTAACATAAGTATTTTTGGGCGTGTTATCTCACCGCATTAATCAGCAACCAAAACAACGCAGTAAGGAGCAAAGCCGGAAGACCCGGCGAAGATATCGACCATTGTGGAGTCGACAATCAAGCGTCAAGCGAAACGCCGGCGTTGCGGCCGAAGAAAGCCTAAATTTTGTTGATGATGAAACAAAAGCGGCCAGTCAAAAATTGTAAAAACGAAGAGGACGCGTCTTTTAAAAACAGCAAGAGGTAGAGCACTCGCCGGGTTCCGCGTTTATGAGAACGCGCGGTAAAAATGTGAAATGCACGACAAAGTTTGCCGGCGATATCGAAACGCCTCCGCTCCCATTTGGAATCGGGATCGCGCTAAGGTCTCAGTGCCGCCATTCCAAAGCAAAAAAGGTCGGGCCATCGCAGCTCTCGAAGCCGCCGGCAAAGCCAGCGGCGCCATGTCGGCTTTCGACCGCATGGAGGAAAGCGCCAACCGTTGACGAGCCGGCAGTTTCAAATACGGAGTTCGGCTTTGTGCCAAAAGCGCCGGAGAAAACAGCGCCATGGGAAAGCAATACGTAACCGAACGAAGCACAATGA
>VOFK01001178.1_pt1 | contig 10322 bp, 9 predicted proteins | sample 5384121 | NCBI WGS metagenome assembly VOFK01 (sample SAMN12384730, study PRJNA508395) | human gut metagenome | isolation source: healthy gut J | host: Homo sapiens | reverse complement strand
TGATTATATTATAGTCGCTTATGATTGAAGGTGAGCGCATTTGATTGGTGAAGCCAGTCAACTTGTTAAAATTCATTCATTTTCGTCAAGCATCACTCCCGCGCTTATACTGTCACAATGATACCAAATTTCTTTCCTGCTCATAATGGCTTTACATTATTCAAGAATTAACGCACGTGCTTGTTTATCCCCGATATATCATCCTATGATATGAGCGCTAACAACCCAATAGTATAACAACACAAACTGAATTAAAAAGTTATCTGTAAAATTTCCCCAGCAGTTTGCCGCCAACCCTCTCATAGTAAAGTGCGGAGCCGTTTTTTCCGCATACAACCAGCCCCACCCTGAATAAAGTGGTGGCGAGCGAGTGCAGTACTAATCGCAATCGAGCGACACGAAAGCGGTTACGGAATCGGCTATTTGGTACTTCCATCGTCGTGGATGCCCTGCGTTGGCAACACCTATTGCCTCTTCGTTAAAACCGATTTGTTACTTGCTTTTGGCACCATTTTTGTTGTCGTTGGCATGGACTGTCTCCAGCCAAGTGAAGCCTCCATGACACCCCATCGGAAAGTCCGCAATTTGCCACCCCCCAAAACCTCAAATCGTTTGTCTCGACAAGTTTTATGTTGGGCTTGTTGTATGAAAGTCAGATCTGGTTCTGGGCTCGAGCATGCGGACTTCCATTATCACCACCATACTGTTGGTCACCCAGTTGGCATCGGCGTTGATTTTTCCTTTCTCCGCATGCTGCGCATCGTTACCTGGCGTAAGCCGCACTGGCTGCCATTGCTTTCACGGTGCCATCTGGGTCAGCTTTGTCAGCAACCAGAGATTTCAGTTAAGTTGATTCCATGGCAACGTCTCCATGACTGTTCCTTTCATACTGCATCAGCGTCGGTGTATCCTCATGCCTGAAGTGACGCCAGAAGGACAGTTTTGGGTTCCTGGAGTGCCTGTTCATCGGACCTTTAGCTGATCCCTCAGCTTCTTATACTGAAAGCAGCAGCTGGCATCACCACTTCTCCCTTCGCCATTGGGCTCACCTGCATGACCTGGCCCAACGCACGTTCATCAGTCATCTTTCGCACCTACTCCCTTACCTTGCATATGTTCAAGCCAAAAATCGTCATTAATCCTGTGGCTTACATATGTAGGACTACTGTTCCTGGATCACTTTACTGGCGGTATTGCTAAGCTGGACCTGCTGGTTGCTAACCCCCTCGAGCGCCAGCTGAGCGACATTAAGTGACCCTGCCGGTGGCAGTACTGGAGGCTTCAAAATCAGGAGTGACACTGCGCGCGGCAAATTGGCTCCCGGCAGCGCCATCAAAACGCCAGCCTTTTCCATTGCCATTGTACGTTGGCCATGGGCTATCGTGCAGCCTGCGCATCTCACCATGTGGAAACCTCATTCCTGCTGCAGACGTCGCTTTGGGCTGTCCTTCGTCTCGATTTACACCTGCCATTGCGTTTGACTCTGGCGGTGTGGCCTCCGGCATGACAGCCACCTTTATAAGCATACTATGATCGAGAGCTCTCCACCGTTGTGGGCGGCAATCCGCTCAATCGATGCACTCGCGCGTCGTTGCTATATGCTGCCATGATGCCCCCACCTCCATCCAGATGGTCGGCTTTATTTATGCAGCCGCCGCACTGAGCCTCCGTAGACTGCAAGCTCAAGGCGAGCAGACGGCGATGATGAAATCGGCTGAGCTGTGAGGTGAACGCCGCATGAATTACCTCGATCTCGGTTGCGCCATCCCGGCGCCATGGACCGTGTGTGTGGTAGATCGCCGGCGGCCCTTTGACCTGCCCCCAGACCGTCACTCCTGCTGCAGCCTGGCACACCGCCGTACAGCATGCTTAATCTTCGGCATTTGAGTCCACCGAAAGCGTGTCATCATGACGGTGGCGAACCCCGAAAAAAACCCCGCAAATTATTGGGAAATGCGCCGGCAGGTGGGGTACGGCATCCGGGGACACGGCATCATCATGGCTGTCCCCATCAAAGCGGGAGGAAAAACTTTGGCATATTGAATAACGGCGAGCAGCAGCTCGCCCGCTACACCCCCCGGAATTGAGCAATCGCTAGCTGATCGTCATCGGGCCAATGAGGGCCGCACCGACCAGATGAACGCCGCCCGCGCGGCAGGCGCCACCGGCGGCACGGTGCTGCACGGGAAAGGCACCGGCAGCCAGAATAAAAAGTTCTACAATGTGTCCATCGCCGCCGAAAAGGAAGTGATTCTGATGGTGGCACAGAACGACCGTAAGGCTGCCATTATGCAATCGGTGCTGCATCATGCCGGCCCAGATAGCGAAGCCGGCGCTATCCTATTCTCACTGCCCGTTAGTGAGGTCGCTGGATTTGGCCTGATGGAAGACTCTATTACCTAAACTGAACAAGAACCACAATACACCAAAAGAGCGAAGCCCTCACCGGACTCCGCTCTTTTTTATTCCTCTGTTTTCAGTAGCGGGGCCGCCTGTCGGTCTTCGGCAAACTTTTTATACTCCCCAGGGCCAACGCCGTATGTTTTGCGGAACAGTTTAATGAAATAACTAGATTCATAGTAACCCAACTCCCCTGCCGCCATACGCACTGTGCTTTCCGGTCGGGAGAGTAGCCTGCGGGCCTGCTCCATTTTTTCCATATTGATGTAGCCCACCACATTCATGCCGCTCTCGCTCTTAAAAAGCCTGCTGACATAGTTTTCGGTCATATGCACCGTTTCGCTTATCATTTCCAAGGAAATGTGCTGGGAAAGGTTTTCTTCGATATACTGTATAATCTGCGCCATTTCCTTTTTGCACAGCAATGCGGCTTTTTTCCTCTCAAAGCGCTCCATCTGCTGGAGTACCTGACTAAAATGTGCCTCGTAGTCATCCACACTGCGGCATTTTATCAATTGCACCCACAAGGCTTTGCGTTCCTCTTCGCCCAGGTAGGCCGAGCAGCCCAGCAGCGCCGTCAAGCCCAAGCTACTCATGGCGTGCGCCGCTGGACCCGGGGCGGCCGCCCGCAGCTCTTTCCCCCGCCCAAAGGCCGAAAATAGCTTCTGTGCACCAGTATAGTCTTTTGCCTCCAGCAGGCCACTCAGCTGCCGGCAGGCCACCTGCACCGGCACCTCCTCCAAGGAAAGCTGCCGCAGCGTTGCCGCACGGGTCAGACGGCCTGTACCGTGAAACACAACATAGGGAATCGCATTCCGGCAGCGCTCCAGCTCCCGCAAAAAGCCCCCGCTATCTGCAAATTGCTCCGAGAGCAGAAAACCGCACGGCCGGTTCAGGTAGGCCCGGCAAAAACCGCTGATTCTTTGACAAAATGTTGGGGCCTCCCGTTTGAATGCCTCCTGCTCACCTGGCATCAGCACAATTGCTGTCTGATCTGGACCCAACCGAATCAATGTGGAAGCCGGTCGCCCCAGCTTTTCACACAATAGGTTATAGAATCCAGAATCATTCCGCTTATTTTCGTTCTCCGAGCGATCCAGAAAGGCCAGACAAATCGCATAGGGCTCCGAAAAGCGGATCTCCTCCACCTGCGTACTCTGCACCACCCGCTGCATTTCACGAAAATCATCTTCTGTCATAGGAGTGACCGGCACCGGCTCTGCGCCTTTTTTCTTAGCCAATCGTTCTACAGCTTTTTGCAGCAGCGTCGTCAGAGATTCTGGTGAGATATCGGTTTTCACCACATAGTCCATCACCCCCAGGCGAATTGCCTCCACCGCGTAGGAGAAATTTTCATGGTTGGTAAGTACAATAATCTCACATTCCCGGTTTTGCTGCCGTACCTGCTGGATAAACTGCAAACCATCCATATCCGGCATTTTGATATCGGTAATGATGAGATCCGGCGGATCATCCTCTATCTCCAGCAGAGCCGTCTTGACACTGCTGTAACTGCCGGTCACGGTATAGCCCAGTGCAGTCCAATCCACAATGGTCTTCAACGCCAGCCGGACAATCTTCTCATCATCCACCAGAATGGCCTTATACATCGCTCTCCTCCTTCCACTCGGTATAGGGCATCGTCATCTGCACTTCGGTTCCCTGGCCCTGTACACTGCCAATGGAAAAACTTTGTCTATCCTTATAGGACAGGTACAAGCGGTCCTTTACATTGTGCAGGCCGATGCCACTCATCTTGCTGCTTTTTGGCACACCATCCTCGCCAGCTTTTTCTTGGTCAAATCCCTTGCCGTCATCGATGATGCTGATATACAGTGTCTCCTCCCCCACCCATGCTTTCAACCGGATGGTGAGGGGGACATTCTCTTTTATCCCGTGGATGACCGCATTTTCCACAATGGGCTGCAGCAGCAGGCGCATCACACTGGCCTTTGCAGCTTCCTCGCTGATCTCCGTCTTCAGCACAATGGTCTCGCAACAGCGGATCCGCTGCAAAGTCAAATAATCCTCCACTGTTTGCAGTTCACTGTGCAGTGGTGTGTAGGAATTATCCTTTAGGATAGAGCTGCGTAGCAAATGAGAAAGCGCTGCCAACCCATCGGAAACGACCGGTACATTATTCATCATGGAGGTAAAGCGCAGGCTATCCAGTGTATTGAATAGGAAGTGCGGGTTGATCTGCGCCTGCAGCATCCGGATCTCTGCCCGGCGTTTCTCCGCCTGTTCCTTTTCCACCTTATTCAGGGCCTCTCGCATTTCCGCACAGATCTCATTAAAAGCCTGATTCAAAATACCCAGCTCATCCCGGCTTTCATCAGATTGCGTAACCGCAAAGTTCACCCGCGCCGCGTCGCCAAAGGACTTCACCAGTGCATTCATCGGCCGGTCGATGGAATCAATCACAATCACCGAAAAATTCAGCAGTAGAATCGTTCCAAACAGTGTCCCAAAGAAGATACTTTGCAGTGGCTTCATCATCTCGGTGTAGGGTTCTATAAAGACTAGGGTAGCCTCCAATACCGGCACCGTAAGGTAGCACAAAAAGCTGCTGCGCTCCTCCCGGGAGCAAATCGGTTCCCCGCTTACCTCAAATGCTGTCTGTCGAATCACTTCCCCTTCCAGCACCGTCAGCGGTGTTCCGTCATCGGTCAACAGGCCACCGGCCCCATCCACCAGCACCAGGCGGTTACAGCTCTCCTCATTATAAACATCCAGCAAGCGGGTAAACATCTGAGGCATAAACAAAGCTTGCACCGTATAAGCGTTTCCCTCCCCGTCTGTCGCATACCATGCCACAGCCAATCGTTGCTCTCCCACCTCATTTTGTGTTATCGCCCATCCACCAGATTCCGTAACCGCCAGTATCTCTTCCCCGGCGAGGCTGCACACCGTTCCATCTGTATACAGCACCGTCACCCCGGTCAAATAGCGCAGTGCCTCCTGCTGGAATAGCCCGGTAGGTTCTGTTTTCAGCACCTCTTCCGGAAGTTTTTCCTGTCCTCCGGCCAACAGCCTCGAAGGATCCGCCAAGTTTGTAAGGGACCGTTCCAACGAAGTCAGCGTCTGCGCCGCAAAGGCTCGCACCGTCTGCCGGACCGAAATAAAGGCCTTGGCATAGGAAAAAATGCTGATAATGAGAATTGGGACCACCGATATCAGAATCACCATCAGCGTAATGCGGTTTTTTATCGGCAGCCTTCTTACCAAAGATTTTGCATTTCCTTCTTCCATCGCTGTCCTCCGCCAGTCCTGTGGGCTTTGTTCTTTCTGTTTATTATAATATCCTTTGCGGTAAATTGCAAAGAATCCACTAATCTTGTCAAAAATGCCGTTTTTCCTAATAAATCCAACATTTTTCACTATTTTCTCTCCTCTGCGGTAAGAAATGAACACCCATTGTGCTAAATCCGCCAGTTTCTCTTGTCAATCTGCCTGATATTCTCATTCTATTTGCCAAGAAAGAGTATCAACTGCACAAAAGTGAACATTTTTTATTACCTTCTTTCCCGCTATAATCATAAATACAGACATTCTGGCTCGTCTGAATATCCCCATATAAGGGGGCTTTTGTAAAAGGAGGTTTTGTTATGCCAGCCGGATTTTGGATCGCAGTAGGAATACAGGCCCTCGTTTTTGTTCTTATGCTGATCGGAAGAAACAAGATCACGGAGGATGATTAAGCATCCCCACTATCAAAACAAAGACGAAGAAAAGAAGAGGTAATGAAAAATGAAATGGACGATTCTCATTATTCTGATTGCCTATTTCGTCGCGATGTTCATCATCGGACTGATTGCCAATCGGAAATCGAAAACTGTTACTGACTACTATGTAGCAGGCCGTGGATTGGGCGGCGTTATCACCGCACTGGTGTATATGTCCAGTCTAGTCAGCGCCGGTGCCCTGGTGGGCTGGACCGGTCAGGCCTCCAGCTACGGCGTATGGTTCATCTTTGCGGGATGTGCCGTTACCATCGCCACCTACATCTGCTGGCGGCTGCTTTCCGGCAAGGTCATGCGCCTTTCCAAAAAGCTGGATCTGCTGACTGTTCCGGACTTCCTGGAAGCCCGCTTTGAAAGCCGCACCGCCCGCCTGATCGCCGGACTCATCCTGCTCATCTTCACCGTACCGCTCATGGTTTCTCAGTTCAAAGCCGCTGGCCTGCTGCTCAATATGGTCACCGGCATTGATTACAAGGCAGCTGTAGTGCTGTTTGGCGTCATCGTATTCGTCTATGTTGCCTTTGGCGGATACTTTGCCGTGGTTTACACCGATGCTGTTCAGGGCGGCCTAATGCTGTTCGGCATCGCTGCGCTGGTCATCACTGCTCTCATCGCAGTAGGCGGCAACCTGGGCGAAGCCTACGCCGCCGCCAATCCCATTGGTGCCGTCAGCTGGCCCACCACCGGCAGCGCGCTTACATCCACAGCCTTTATCGCTGTACTGATGAACAACTTCTTTGGTGCACTGGGCGCCCCCAACTATATCAAGGGCTTCTACTCCCTGAAAGGCCCGAAAGAGCAGAAACGCGGCTTTACCATGATTATGAGTATCGTCTGTGTTATCGAAGTCTGCATCATCGTCATCGGCCTGTGCGGCAAGGTTCTGTTCCCCGATCTGGCCTCCCCGGATCAGACCGTATTTATGATGATCGACAGTCTGCTGCCTCCTGTCCTGGGCGGTCTGGTGCTGGCAGCGCTGGCAGCCGCTATGATGTCTACCATGGATGGTCTGTTGCTGATGTGCGCCTCCACTGTGGAAAATGATATTCTGGTCCGTACCTTCAATAAGAACCTCAGTGAAAAGCAACGCATGACCGTTGCACGCATCACTGTGCTCGTCATCGGCGCCATTTCCATCGTTTGGGGCCTCAATCCCCCCGAAATGCTGGCCCTTCTGATGTATCCCGCCTGGGGTATTCTGGGTCTCTCCTTCGCGCTGTGTTTCTATGGCGGCCTGTACTGGAAGCGTCTCAATGCTCCCGGTGTCTGCGCCGGTATGGTGGCTGGTGCCGGCATGTTCCTCATTGGTTCCGCTACCGGTTGGTCTCCCCTAGGCTTTGCTCCCATCCAGATCGGCCTTATCTCGCTGATCATCGTCACTCTCATCGTGACCTACGCCACCAAGCCCACCTCAGCCGAAACGCTCGAAAAGTTCTTCCCGGCCAAGGTAAAAGCCAAGTAATCTCCTCATCATTCAAATGGTGTTTGACCCCCTCAATATTAGTGCAAAGTCCCCACACATGTGGGGATTTTGTGCTATTGACAAAAGCCCCGGAAAAAGTGAAAATAAAGGTAGTTTTCCATCAAGGGAGGGGAGCGTCATGCCAATTGGCTGGTGGATTGCCATTGCCATCCAGGCTGCTGTATTCATTGCCATGCTTTTGGTTCGCCGCCGTATCTGAATCGGCCGGCGGTTTATGACGGAAAGGAACCCGCACTATGAATTACATTGTACAGGCTGTCATACTTGTTTACTTCGTCGGGATGTTCGCTCTGGGCATTCTGGGGGAGCAACGCACAAAAAATACTGCTGACTACTATGTGGCCGGCCGTCAGGTCAACGGCTTCTTTGCCGGAATTGTATATACCACCAGTTTGGTCAGCGCCGGGGCCCTGGTCGGCTGGGTCAGCCAGGCCTGGCAGTGGGGCATTTACTTTATCTATGCCGCCAGCGCCGTCACTGTAGCGACCTTTCTATGCTGGTGGCTGCTGGGGCGCAAACTCTGTACCTGCTCCCGTGATCTCAATCTTTTCACTGTCCCGGATTTTCTGGAAAAACGCTTTGAAAGCCGTACCGCCCGTCTCATTGCTTCGCTGCTTATCATTACCTTTTCCGTCCCGCTGCTGGTTACTCAGTTCGCTGCCATCGGCATTCTTTTTTAATGTCACCACCGGGCTTTCCTACAATGCCGCCGTGATCTGCTTCGGCATTATTGTGTTCCTGTATGTTTCCTTCGGCGGTTACTATGCCGTTGTTTACACCGATGTTGCCCAGGGCATTTTGATCCTGCTGGGCGTTATCATCCTGCTGACCGCCTCGGTCCACCGAGTTGGGCCATCCCCGCAGCTGCAGTATCAGCAGATCTTCCCCCACGGCTTTATCTCCTGGCCGGATGCCAACTCCCCCATTACCCCCTCTTTCCTGGTGGCCTTCATTCTGCTCACCTTTTTCGGGGCGCTGGGCGGTCCCAACTATATCCGCGGCTTCTACTCCATCCGCAACCGGCGTGCTTTCCGGCAGGGCTTTACCATCACCGTTTCCATCGTGGTCGTGCTGGAAATTTGCATTGTTCTGCTGGGACTGTACGGGCGCATTATTTTCCCGGAAATTGATACCGCCGATAATGTGGTCTACTACATGATCCAATCTCTGCTGCCACCCTTACTGGCAGGTATCGCACTGGCCGGGCTATCGGCCGCCGTTATGTCTACTGTGGATTCCCTGCTGATCCAGTGTGCCTCCACTGTGGAAAACGATATCCTCACCAAGACCTTTCGACTGGGGCTTTCGGAGCGTCGCCGTGTCTCCATTGCCCGTGCCACTGTTGCTATTATCGGCGGTATCTGTGTATTTTGGGGGCTTAATCCTCCCGAATACCTTGCCTTCCTGATGTACCCCGCCTGGGGTGCCCTGGGGCTATCCTTTGCCTGGGTATTCTTCCTAGGACTATACTGGCGGCGGTTCAATAAGGCTGGTGCCATCACCTCCATGGTCACCTCTTCTATTACTTTCGTTGTGTGGAATGCCCTCGGGAATCCTTTGGGCATCTATCACATTCAAATGGCGCTGCTTGTCTCGGTACCGGCCACTCTTATTGCGACCTTGCTTACACCCCCACCCCGTGCCGAGACCCTCTCTCCCTTCTTCGCCCCCTCCAAAGTCCCCTGATCGGGGACTTTTTCATTTTTCTTCTTGACATTTCAGTTCAAAGTGATATCATAAAGATATCATCTATAAGGAGTGACTTCAATGACAGAAAAAATCCTCACCAATAAAAAGCACGGCATGGCTATGCTTATATTCTTCCTGCTGCTTATGGCCGCAGCCATCGTTATGGTCGTCATCGGAGCCATGCGCAATATAATTGCCCTCATTCTTCCCGGCATCGTTATTCTTTGCTTTATCTGGATTCCCATGATGGGGCTTAAAATCCTCAAGCCGCAGGAAGCCTTAGTGCTTACCCTGTTCGGCCACTACTATGGCACCCTGAAAGGTGAAGGCTACTACTATGTCAACCCCTTCTGTACCGGCGTCAATCCTGCTGCCAAGACACGGCTGAGCCAGAGCGGCGATGTCAAAACACTGGGTGTAAAGGCCACCACCGGCGATAACACCACCTCCATTGAAGTAGACACCACCGGCAAAAAGCTCTCGCTCAAGATCATGACCCTCAGCAATAATCGCCAGAAGATCAATGACTGCCTGGGAAATCCCGTGGAAATCGGCATTGCTGTCACTTGGCGCATTATCGATACCGCCAAGGCTGTTTTTAATGTGGATAACTACAAAGAATACCTTTCCCTGCAGTGCGATAGCGCCCTGCGCAATATCGTGCGTCTGTACCCCTACGATGTTGCTCCCAATGTAGATACCACCGGCGACGGCGTTGCCGATGACGGCAGCCTGCGCGGCTCCAGCGAGATCGTTGCCGCCCGCATCCGCGATGAGATCCAGCAGCGGGTGGCGGAAGCCGGTATTGAGATCATCGAAGCCCGCATCACCTACCTGGCCTACGCTACCGAGATCGCAGCCGTCATGCTGCAGCGCCAGCAGGCGTCCGCCATCATTGATGCCCGCAAGATGATCGTAGACGGCGCAGTAGGCATGGTGGAAATGGCGTTGGCGCGTCTTTCCAAGCGGTGTGATAGAAATTGGATGAGGAACGCAAAGCCGCCATG
>VOFK01000287.1_pt1 | contig 10325 bp, 9 predicted proteins | sample 5384121 | NCBI WGS metagenome assembly VOFK01 (sample SAMN12384730, study PRJNA508395) | human gut metagenome | isolation source: healthy gut J | host: Homo sapiens | reverse complement strand
ATCTGTTGTGCTTCGTTTAGATTGCTCTGGTTGATTCATTAAGAATATATATTCCCTCGTGGACAGAATGGATGGAAGTATTGAACTGAAGAGCAAGGCAGGTGTTGGGGACAACAGTTATTGTAAAAATACCGTTCAAAATTGGCACACAGGATAAAAACAGTAATTTATCAGACAAGCTAGTAAGCCTTAATGATTATTCGGTGGCAGGCATGCGGGCATTGGTTGTGGAAGACAATGTGCTGAACATGGAAATTTCCAGATGTATACTGGAAGACAGTGGTATGGAAGTTACATGTGCAGCAGACGGGCAGGAAGCAGTTGAAATCTTCGAGAAATCTGCACCGGATTATTTTGGGGTAATTTATATGGATATTATGATGTCGAAGATGAATGGTCTGAATGCGGCAAGGACAATCAGGGAAATGAAAAGAAAGGATGCCAGGAGGGTTCCAATCATTGCAATGTCCGCAAATGCCTTTGCAGAAGACATTATCAACAGCCGGCTGGCTGGAATGAATGTTCATCTTGCAAAGCCGCTGGATGCGGAAAAAATGATTGTTGCCTTAAAACAATGCATGGCAGATAATAGCGATGTAAAACTGTACGAAGATTTGTAGGAATAAAAAGACAGAGCATATAAAGTTGTTATATGGTCTGTTTTTTTAATTCCTTAGAAGAAGCAGGCTGTGAAAATTCATATGTCTTTTGACTGGAAATTATATGTGGTATGTTAAATTAAGGAACATACATTCGATTTTTGGCGATTGATGGAAGGTGGTGTATAGCATTGACAAAGGCATGAGAAAATACGAAAAATTCAGGAAGTATTGGAATTAAAGAATCTGTATGCAGATCTGTTAAAAGACAATGGGAAGAAGAGTATTGAGAAGTCATGACTTTTCTTTTCTCCTCCCTAATTTTCCTATATTGTCTACGATCCCCAATCTCCTCCACACATTTTCGGTACATCTGATGAATTGCTATTTCTCCGACTTCTGGTATAGTCATGTAACTGAAAAGAGAACACTCAGAAGAGAGAAATGCAATATGCGAAAAAAGCAGGATATCATATGGAAGCAAAGTACACGATGGAAATTGGTGGAGAAAATGGGTGACTAAGTATTTGGATAGTTACCACACTCTTTTTTTGTTGACGGATACACAAAAATAAGGATATAATTCTTACTAGAAGATTGACGAGGAGAAGTTGTATGAGTCAGGATATTATTAATAATCGTTTTTTGGAAGAGTCGGTATTTGCTATTGCCGATGGATACTGCGTGATCAATCTCACAAAGAATATCGTACGTGGTTCCATGTATCAGGTAGTTAATGGAAAAAATATAATCTGAATGAACAATTAGGTTTGCCGGAAAATTCAAGCTTACAGAGTCTGGTGGATGCATGGGCATTAATTGACCATACCTGAGGAAGGTCTTAAAGATTTTCTGCACGAGTTTGACAGAGAACGACTGTTAAATCGGTTTTTGAAAATGGTGAACGGCATATATCGTTCCGATACTGGACCAGGACTGCTACTTTTGGCCCTTGCATCACATGGCTCTGTATCGGGAAGAAGAGACCGGAGATGTCATTGCAGTCAATTATGTTCTTGACCGTACAGAACATTACCAAAACTTGAGAGGAAAAAAGAGCGGGCACTGGAAAAAACAAACGGCGATGAAGCTTCCACGGATGAAAAAAAAAAACCACAGCTATGATCCGAGGAATTGACAAAAACTTTGCAGATTGGCCCACAGCAATACGTAATGAGGAGTGCCACCGGCTGCTCGCCAGAGGCCGAACGGCTGCTGGACGACAAGCCGGGTAAAGGCTACTGCCCGGTGTTCCGTCCATGTCGCAGCGGCAGCCACCCGAGGCCTTTCCGCCGCTGGGATGCCGCGAGCGAATTGCCCCGCTGTCCGCTGCTTTCCGAGACGCCGCGCGACGATGCCCTCACGCTGATCCTCCGTCTGCGGGCTGAGGCTGCATTCCGACTGAAACGCTACGAGGAGGTGCGGACGATTGCCGCCCGCCTCGGACTCCGATACAAACATCTTGAAAACCTGCTCAAACCAATCGACCGATGACACCGCTCCGGGAACTCTACGACCTTTATTACTATCCGAACCCTGCAAAGGAGGAGCGACGGCGACAACTCCTTGCCGAGATTTCGACCGATGCACGCGACGAGGATAACTACGGCCGCACGTCGCTGCATATTGCGGCGGAATTTGCCGACTGCGAGGCTATCGCTTCGCTGCTCGACCACGGGGCTGAGGTAAATGACCGCGACGAAGAGGGGCACACGCCGCTCTTTCGCCTGGCCTCGCGCCGCAGCAGGGTCTCCGCCCTGGAAGAACCGATCGCCTCGGCGGCACGGCTGCTGCTGGATCGCGGCGCGAACCTTCCGCGCTCGGCTCGCGGCACAACGGCGCTGATCGAGGCCGTGCAAAACCGCCACCACGCGATGGCCGCCGTAGCTGATCGGCTCCGGGCAGCGGCTCGACTCCGCGAACAGCTACGGCGACAATGCCCTGCCATCCTCTGCCGCCGCGCCGCCGATACCGCACGAGAGATCGCCGGCAAGGAGCGCTTCATCGCCAGCTTCGGCGAACGGTGGGTCTCGGAGAAGCAGCAGCGGGAGGCCCGCGAGGAGTTGGAAGAGCTCCAGGCGGAACAGATGCGCTGCTATGCGACGGCGGCACTGCTGCTCCACAGCGGGCAGATCGCCCCCGACGAGAAGAACTCGGCCGGTCGGCGTGCGTTCGACCTCGCCATGGAAGGCGGAGCCAAATGGGTGGGCGCCCTGCTTTCGGGTGAGGATCCGTTTGATGAACTCACGATGGAGACCGGCGGGATGAACCTCTTCCAGACGCTGCGAAAAGGGATCGGGAAGCACTGGAAGCCCTTGCTGCAGGCAGGTGTCGATCCCGATGCGGAGTGCGACGACCGCGAAATGAACGACTGGACGGGCAAAACGCCGCTGGTCTGTGCGCTGGAGTGGGGCGAGACCGAAATCGCGGCGATGCTGCTCCGGGCTGGAGCCAATCCCGACCGGAGAACGGCAAAAGGGATGTCTCCCTTTGCCGTCTGGATCGAGCAAGGATGTCGCGTATCGGATGGCATGGAGCGATTTGCCCCGCTCATGGAGCTCTTCGAGCAGCAGGGATGGCATCTTGATGCCCCACAGACGGGGAAAGACGAACGGGCCCTCATGCTGGCGTGCCAGCACGACGACTACGAACTGGCCATCTGGACCTTGCGGCGTCTGCTGAAACAAAAGGTCGAGGTGAATGCCCGCGATGCAATGGGTCGTACGGCCTTGATGCATTTGTTGGGCCCGCACAGCGCCGGGCCGTATCAGCCGGAGATGCTGGAACGGTTGCTGGAGGTTGGTGCCGACCCCTGCGCCGCGGACAACGAAAGGGCGTACGGTGCTGCTATGCGGCCGAAGGCTACGCACGCGGCGGCACGGCAGGCGGCCGAGCTGCTCTTCGAGTTCGGAAGGCCCGACGTCTCGGCCGCCGACAACGAAGGGCGTACGCCGCTCGACATCGCCATGCGCAGCAACAACGAGTCGCTTGTAAAGTTTTTGCTGAAATACGTCTGAAATCAACACTATGGATACTTTCCAGACCTTTCTGAACGCCTGCCGCAACGGACAGAAAAACATCGTGAAGATTCTCCTCGAACGGGGCGACATCGATCTCAACCGGCGCGATGCCGAGGGCAACACGGCGCTCCATTACGTCTGCCGCGAGGGATACCGCGATCTGGTCGTGCTGCTGCTGGAAAAGGGAGCCGACGCCTCGTCCGCAAACAATCGGGGCGAAACGCCCCTCCACGCCGCCGCCCGAAAGGGCAATCGCGAGATTCTGGCCCGGCTCCTCGATGCTGGGGCCGATCCGGATGCTACGGACCACGACGGTTGCACGCCGCTGATGCGACTTGTGGAGAACCGCCGCACGGATGCCGCTCTGTGGCTGATCGACCGCGGAGTCGACACCGAGGCTACGGACCAGACGGGACACCGCGCGCTGGACTACGCCACGGCACTCGGGCTGACGGAGGTGGTCGTGCACCTCACGCAAACCGATGCGGCAGACGGCGCGGCGCGTGATGCCGAGGGCAACACGCCGCTTCACCAGGCCGTCTACAACGATCAGGCAGAAGTCGTGCGCACGCTACTTGCGACCTCGAAAGCGCAGCTCGATGCGCCGAACGATGCGGGCGAAACGCCGCTGCTGGTGGCGTGTGGACGTGGGAATCTGCACATTGCCCGGATGCTCCTCGACGCCGGAGCCAATGCCAACCGTCCGCTGCCCGACGGAACAACGCCGCTGCATTGGGCGGCACAGGCCGGCACCCGTTTTCTTGTGGAGGCGCTGCTCAGAGCCGGTGCGGCGGTTGATGCCCGCAACGGAGTGGGCGAAACGGCCCTGCTCGTGGCGGCGCGTGCCGGGAACAACGAAGTCGTGCGCCTGCTGGTGGAGCGCCATGCCGAAGTCAATGCGGCGGACAACCTCCAGCACACGGCCCTCTACTATGCCGGCGAGCGCGGCTTCACGGAGATCGTCGAACTGCTGCTTGCGGCCGGCGCCGAAGGATAAAATGGATCGAAAACCTTAAAACATACCGAACATGGCAAACGAGAAGATGAAACCCCAGAGCCCGGAGGAGATTGCCCGGGCGGCGCAGGAGGCGGCTCTGGAGCAGATGCGCGCAATGATGGGCTCGATCCCGGAGATGCCCGGAATGCCCGACATGGGCGACATGCAGGCACAAATCATGGCCCAGATGCAGGCTGCCGTACCCGATCTGGCCGGGATCCAGGCGCAGCAGGCTGCGATGGGAACGCTCGGCGGAGTGGATGCCGCCGCCGTGGCCGATGCGGCACAGCACAACATGGCGCAGGCCGCCGCAACGATGCAGGCGATGCAGGACGGGAGTCTCGAAAAGGAGTTGCGCGAGGCGAATGCCGCAGCGCTCGACTGGCTGGGCGAGGACGGCGGCTGGGAGATCAGGCACGCCGCGACGTGCCGGCTGACTACGGAACAGCGTCGGCTGATGGCCTTTGCCGCACCGTTGCTGGTCTACAACGACGAGGAGGTGGATGCCGTCGAGAGCGAGGTCCTGCCCGAAACCTACCGCGCGCAACTGCAGAGCTGGTGGAACATTACGGACCGGGGCTCGACGCTCGGGATTGTCCGGTGGCTGCTTCACGAAGGACACCATGCCGATGCCGACGCGGCGCTGACGCTCATGCGCGGTGGCCAGCCCGATGCGGGTGATCCCGAGGAGAAAGCCGAGGATGTGCAGTTGATCGCGGAGTTTATGATCGAGAACGGGTATTGCACGGCCGAAACGCTTCCGCGGACGGTCATCGCGTGGGATCTGGTCCGTATCGCCAACCTCGGGCGCTGGGCCCTTCACTCCGGCTACCTCTCCGAAGAGGAGATGTGGCAGGTGATGCAGGTGGCAGCCGATGCCGCCCGCGAACACTTCGCCTCGTGGGAGGAGTATGGACGCAGCTTCGCCATGGGCCGCGGTGTCTGGCACGGCGACGAGGAGGATTGCCAGACGGCCTGGGAGATCGTCACCGCGCTGCTCGAAGAGGAGACCTCGCCGTGGCGGCAGATTGCGTGGAACGCATAGCCACACGACAGCACTAAAACGATGGAACGGGGAATTGAATTCTATGTGATGCTGGCCGCCGTGGCGGTCGGTGCTCTGACATGGCTCTACAAGAAAGGCAGCCGGATCTGGCGAACGGCGCGCAAGTTACGCCGATCCTTCAAGGAAATATGCCTGAACCCGAAATCGACGCTCGATGATGAACACTGCCGCCAGCTGGCCATCGGGGCGATGTACGCTTCGCAGCAGGGGGCCTGGCAGAATTCCGCTGGAGACGGGGATTTTCGACACGCTGCCCGAAATTCTGGGCGGCTGGTGGGGCATCGACTCCTCCGCCGAGGCCCGCGGGCAACTGAACTACCTCTGCGAAAAGGGATTCCGCTACTACTGGCCCACGGTGCTCGAAGCCTTTCGGCTCGACGACCATCTGCGGCAGGATGCGTTGTTCCAGCAGCGGATGACCTCGCAGGAGGATTACGACAAAGGCGACTTCGCAGCTCGAAAACCTGCGGGAGACCCTCGACGAACTCCTCTCGTGCGGGGTCGTCGCCTCGCGGGAGGAACTTAGCTGCAACGTAACAGGCTGGGATGCCGGGCGCATTGTCTTCCTGGCGCGGGCCTGTTGCGAGATGGGCTACCTCACCGAAGAGGAGGCATGGCATTACATCGGCCGTGCCGATGCGCTGGCGCACGAAGCGTGCGGGTCGTGGCGCGAACTGGCGATGAGTTACATCCTCGGACGTTCGCTGTGGGGTGGCAAACGGGCCTACAATTCGGTGATGAAGACAACGGCCGACGTGCTGCTGAGCAACCCCAAGAGCCCGTGGGTGCGCTACCCGTGGTAAGGGGCCCGACGAAAACCGCGATGAAAGCCGCGCTGAAATATCCGGTCTTCTACCTCGCCCCCGCGGAGCATACGGTTTATGTCTTCTGGCGGGAGGAGAACGTAACGACACGCCGGCTGCTCGCCGAGGTCGACGGCTGGGCCGGGCAGGGGAGGTGGTCGACGCCTCCGGACGGCGCTATACGATCCGCCGCAGCCGGGAGACCGCGCCGGTCGGGCTCTGCGGCCGTATCGGCCCAACCGACCGACGCACCGTCCGCTATGAAACCGACTTCGAAGATGAGGTTCGCGATTGTATGCTCCCGGAGCTGCAGGCGTGGATCGCCCGCGAATATCCCCGGTCGGAGTGGTTCCGGGAGGCGTGCTGGCGCAATGCCGCCAACTTCCGGCAGGCGGTCTTCCGCTGCCGGAGTTTCGAGGAGCTGGCCCGGATGTTCCGCTGCCGTCCCGAGGAGGAGCCCTCCATCCGGCGCGACCTTGTGCGCTTTCTCGCCGTGGCTCTCGTTGTAGGACTTGTTATCTGGCTACTGGCCTGCTACACATAAAAACAAAAACCATGAAAATCAAGCATCTGATCGCATTTATCCTTCTGCTCGCTGCCACGAGCTGCGCAGGCACCCGCAAATCCGCCAAGCTCGACCCGACCTTCGCGGCCTCCGAATCGACCTGGTTGTATCGGGACGCCGAGGTGGTAAACCGCCGGCTGGAAGCCCCTCGAGCGTCCGCAGGTGCGCTTCGAGGTCGAGCACGCCATCCGGCACGCGGATTCGGTCTGGGTGGTGGCTCGCGTGACGGTTCCCCACCGCTCGATCCGCCGCGGAGAGTGTTTCAAGCTATGAGTGTTCTTCAAGCCCCCGAGGGCATCATGGAGCTGGGAGAATTGTCTCTCGACTCGGGCCATTTCATGCCCGATGAAGAGGGAGACGTGGATGTGACAACCCGTCCCGGACGGATGCAGAACCTCTATCTCTCATGGCGCTTTGCCTGGGACGAGCGTATGCGGATGAATACCTTCATCGTGGTCTTCGCCAGCTTGACCGACGGCCGCCATCTGTTCCAGTATCTGCCCCTGATGCTGCCGCTCTTCTGGATCGACGACACGGAGCGTGAGCTCTTCTGGCCGCAGTCGGCCGGAATCCCCGAGAGAGGCCCTGCTCGATCGTTCTCCCCTTCGAATCCACCACCGGGCAATGATGGAAAGAGTCATCCGGGGAGGGTTCGCTGCTTTGCGCTGACTCTTACGATCTGGAGTGTACAGGGTGAACAAGCTCCGGCGGACGACCGCCCCGACTTCGACGTTGTACCGCGCAATGCCGCCCGGGCGATCCTGCTCCACGCCGCCACCCCCGGAATGCGACACCGTGCGCTGCTGTCTCGATCGAGGCCGGGCAGCCGCGGGCCCGGGGGCGACTACGAGATTGTGCTCTCCAGCAACCAATACACCGACCGGACCCCGACCATCGTCACGGAGGAGGGACACCCTTTGGCATGGATTCGGAGTGCCAGTAGCGGATCCTGGAGCGATGGCAAAACCACACGCATCTGCCGGCACTTCTACCGTTTCTCCCCAGCCAAAAAGGGCGAGTACCGGCTTCGCTGCCGGGACCTCTCGTTCGACGGCGTGGCCTACGACGGCGTGCTGACGATCCAAGTCGGAGCACCGGAGCTAAATGCCGTTCCCACCTTTCTTTTATGGGTGGCAGGAATCGGTTGTCTGCTTCTCGTTGAAGTATTCATTCGGATTGGATGCCGCAACGAAGCCCGGGTCGATACAGCCGACTTCATACGGAAACATCGCAGGCTGCCGCTCAACGCCGAGGGGGTCTGGGCCCATTACCTGCTTCCAATCATGCTCCTCTATCTACCGCTCTTCATGGTCATCATCACCCTCACGGGTATGGCGTCCATTTCGACAAGGGCGCTTCTTTCTGGATCTCGGCCGTTTGTGCCCCGGTGGCTTTCATCCTCTTCCGTCTCCACAATACCGCAGGCTTTTCTTCCGTTGGAGAAAAACGGTGCTGCCGCCGGAGCGGATCGACGCATTGCTCCGGGAACTGGCCGAGCAGTACGACTGGACGATCGACCACATGGACCGGGATTTTTCGTCGCACACACCCATCCCGCATGGTGGAGCGCCACGTGGGGTGAACAGATCTTCGTCGCACACGACCGCGGCGGCATCTGGATCAACAGCATCAATGATCTCGGCAAGCGCAGCTCGATCGTCTCGTTCGGATATACCCGCCGGAATATCCGCCGGGTAACGGAGGCAATTGCAGCACGGTAAAAAGATACCCATCCACCAATGTAAGCCCGATACCATGACACCGTTGAAAATCGCCCCGCTGCCCGGATGCACTCCCCCGGGACGGCCGAAAAGATCGACGCACTCAACCGCAAACTCGGATCGTTCATCCACGCGCCGCTCAATCTCAAGGGAGATACTGCGCATGGAGCCGTTTGCCGCCGATGGGGAGGTGGTGCGGGCTGTTGCGGCCTCGCTCGATGACTACGCCATCCTCCCGACCTCGCCCGAGGAGCGCGAACGCCAACGCACGACGGGTCTGCCGAAGGATTACGACATCGTGGGGTTCTGGTACTGTGTGGCACTTCTCGCCCTTTCGGCAGAGCCGGAGGCCGTGCGTTATCTGCTCGTGCTGGCGCGCATGCTGATGGTCGAGGATCCCGCGGAGCTGTTCCTGCTGCGGCGCATCGTCCGCCTGCTGGAGGGATTCCCGTTTCCCCACCTGCAGGAACTCAGAGGCCGGATCGAAGCCTTCTACGACACCGTTACACACCAGTTGGAAGCCTTCCGGTGGCTGGAGGCCGCCGGGATTCCGTGGCCCGAGTCATACGAATGGGAGGTCATCGCGCAGTTCTCCTCCGACGGCGAGCCCTATGCCGACCCGGCGGCCCCGAAGGAGGAGCGGCGCCGGCGCGTGGTGCTGACGCTCCGGCTGAACAGCCCCCGCAGCCTCTACGGCAGCTGCCGCCAGCACAACAGCTTCGAGATCTCGCTCCGCAACGACGACAACACGACGCGTGGCCTATGGAACGAAGGCCACGGCGATCTGTTCATCGACGACCGCCCCGTGATGCAGCACCGGATGTTCACGCCGTTGCAGCTCCCGGAGCTGTTCGACGCGCTCGAAGGGTTCGGCATCCGGCTGGTGCGCAAACCCGTGATGGTCTACACAAGCCAGGGAATTCGGAATGCCCATGTGAAGGTATTTCAGATGCTCGAAAATCAGCTCGGACATGACCCTACGGCGATCGGAGAGGTCGCAGAGGCGCCGGGCTTGCCGAAGGCGGCGGACGCTACGGACGCTACGGACGGTACATTGGCAGGAAAAAGCCAATTCCCGGAGGTCGAGCAGGCCGTAGAAGAGGCGCTGGACCTGCTCAAATACGATGGGGACGTGAACGACTCGCTGGCTGAGATGCGTAAAAAATGGGGCGAAGGGATTTCGGTGCTGCATGAAGCCCGATTCGACGAGATCGGGGTGCAATATGCCTGCCGCTCGCACGAAGAGGGACTTGCTGCTCTCGGGCAGGAGCTGACCTGCCACGGATACCGGCTCTACGACCTCGACGGCGACGATATCTACCTCCTCACGTTGCAACCGGAGGCTCACGCTACGGATTTCGAAAAGGCTTGCGGAAAGGCGGGTCAATATTGTCGGCAGTTGAAGCAGCCGGGGCGCGCACCGGGCACTCCGGTCCGCGAAATCGACCCCGGGCGCACGATGCCCTGCGAAGAGGTACCGTGGCCCGATGATGCCGACTACATGCTCGACTCGCTGGCCGGCGACTTCTGCAGCGGGCGGTGGAAAAGCCGTGA
>VOFK01001033.1_pt1 | contig 10335 bp, 20 predicted proteins | sample 5384121 | NCBI WGS metagenome assembly VOFK01 (sample SAMN12384730, study PRJNA508395) | human gut metagenome | isolation source: healthy gut J | host: Homo sapiens | reverse complement strand
CGTCTTACCTTGGAAGCGCTCTTCCCGACCGTAGGAATTTGTCCCTTTATTAAGGCATCAGTAGTAATTTACATCTTCTTGAGTTCTTTAAATAAATAATCTATCCTCCCAAAGCATGGATGCTATAAAGTAATGTGATAGATATTGATGATGGTGCATCGTATTACGATGAGTATGGCGCTCTCTATAGATGTATGCTATCGGCTAATCTCGGAATTATGAATTTATTACCTATACCAGGGGCTTGACGGTGGAAGGTTACTGCTTTATTTAATTGAAGCAATTATGGGGCGTCCTGTTCCGAAAGAAGAAGGTATAATTAATTTTATAGGATTTATATTTTATTTTGTTATTAACGGTTATAGTTTTAGTAAAAGATATTATGCGGCTGTTCTGATGAATACCTTGCTAAATCCTTTTTAATAATAGTTTAACTAAAAGATATATGTGTCCGTTCTGATGAATATGTTGCTAAATCTTCCTATAGTAATTTTAGTTTAAGATATATGCATTTTTCTGATAAATATAATAATGCTAAAAAATATTTACATAGTAGTAACAATAATAATTACTTATATAATTGATTGTATGTTATTTTTTTATATATTGAGGAAAAGTACATTCAATGAGGATTAATTATTAGGGGTTAATGGATATGGAGAAAAAAGCGATTTAGTTTAACATTAGGAGCTTTAGGTGCCGCAGCAATAATAGGAAGTACAGGAATAAATGTATTTGCTAACGACAAGGTATCTGAAAACAATATCAATTATGTATTAAATGATGATGCACAAAAGCAACCATTGATAAAAGAAGAAAAAAAATATTATCAATTATAAAATCAATTGACGAATCAAAAGCATTATATGAATCGGTTAAAGCTGATTTACAATTTGTAACGGATAGAATTTAATTTCGCCATATGTAAAAAAGCGACAAAAGCAACAATGACTGATGAACAAAATAAGAGACAAATATACACAAACATATAATTTAACAAAATCATTTAATTATATAAAGAATAATTTAGATGATATTATGCCTAAGGTGATTCAGAATTCACCGGATACTTTTGATACCACATATATTAGATCTAAAAAAAACAGATTATTAGAGGTCTCACCTACCTTCATCGTTATTATAATTTCCCAGTAGGAAATTCAACTGCATTGAAAAAATTATTATTTAATATGCAGGAAATAAATGGACAGAGCGGTGATGCATTAGATTTGTAATTAACGTTGGTAATAATACAGGAATTTATCTTTTAGTAATAGAACATCAGAAACATATAAAATTTTATCGGTATAAGAACAGGCTTAACTACATTATCTGACTTTATTGGTAAAATGTCACAGCTTGATGGTTGTGCATCGGGAAAAAGAATTCTTATTAAAAAGAAGTAAAGCAGTATTTTCTGAAAGCGGAAAAAAATAGTGATATATTTGAAAAGAGTAAAAAGAAGTGTTAATGTAAGCAACTTTCTTCTTCCTTTATTAACTCTTTCGGAAGAAAGCATCTATATTTTAAGCACCGACAACACTACGACTGTTGGATTAACTGCTACATATGGTGACAAAGCAACTACAAAAAACCTTAGCTGATGCTAATGCAAAGGAACAGCAGGCATTTTTTAGATTCTTTAAAAGAATTAGCGGAAGAGGAGATGTTCTTGACTCTTATCCAGACGTTCTTGTTATTGATACATTGGCTTCAAAAACAAAACCTAATCAATCAAAGAGAGAGCATGGTCGCCAGAATATGGTCAAGGGACTAATTCCGGTGTTGCGGAAAATTGTTCAGAGATATTTATATGCTGCTTATAGTATGTTGTAGGTGCTCAAGCTGCAAAGGTGAAAATGGTTCAAGTATAAGATATTACATACAAGAAGTATTAAAAGATCAAGATGTAAGTGTTTATACGCATGAACTTACGCATATATTTGATAAAAATGTTTGGATTGGAGCAGGCAGACGTGCAGGCACCGGCAGTGAAACATATGCCAGAGGAATATTTGAAAGTATAAATAATACACAAACACCTACAAGAACCATTTGGGCCAGTATTTAGTTTAAATACAGCATATGAACTTGGTGATAATCGTATTCAGAATAAGTCACCGAGCGTTTTCAATCATCAAATGATGTTGATGAATATATGAAAGGTCTTATGAATGTTGTAAACTCTCTTGATGTAATAGAAGCTCAGGAGATATTAAAGCTTTCAGATGATGACAAAAGCAATATTATTTAACAAAGTATCGTTAGAAGGTGATAAATCAACATTTTCTAATATTACTAAAGAGGAAGCGTCCGTCTTAAAACAATTGATGATTTGGTAGATAATAACATTGTATCCGGCAGATTGGTTCCAAGAGGTAATTCTACAATTGGTACTATTAGTAATGGTGCCAATGGTGAATATTATGTAGTACCATTGTTTGAAGGAATATACGGAGCAGCTATTAATAATAATGGTTATTCAGGTGAAATTCTATTCAGAAGATACGCTTGGGAACTTATGGGTGAAGTAGGTTGGAACGATGGATTTATACCTTGATTTCCGATAAATATGCTACGGATGCGGAAGCCGTTCAAAATATTGTAAAAAGTGATTATGCTACTTTTAAGAAGAAAATATACAACGAAACCGCTTCTAAGCTAAACAATCTTAAAGCAACTAATAAATACAATGATTATGAAGCTATGAGACAGGCTATAGCCGAAGCGTTACAAAAAGACCTTGCCGGTATGAAACAGGATAAAAATCAGGGGAACATATTCTTTGAATATTCGTTCTGTTCGCAATGTTAAAACAAATATTTTCCAAGATTATTTATTAGGAACAAATGATTTCAGAGAATCAATATATAAAGATGAGCCAATTGTTCCAGAAAATAAAAACACATATTGTAAATTATGAATGGATCAATGCTCACTTCTACAGAAACAATTCCAGAAAGCGGAAAAACATATAATAATAAAGACAGTGCTATCGCCGCTAAGGATACCAAATATACATCTACATATGAAACAGTAGTTAATGATAAAAGGTATATAAATTCAGCGGATGGACTGAAAGTATCAAAAGATAAAATAATTACATATACGGGATCATGGACAACAACTGATATTATTGATTTAAGTAAGGCTGTTGTAGAAGTAACACCTGCACAGGCTGCATTTACAGGAGGAAAGCATTGTTCCTACTGTAAAAAGTTACTTATAACAATAATGAGATTGATTCATCAAAATATGTTATTAAATATTTAGATAACAACGACAAAGAGATTTCCTCTGATAAGATTATTCATGCAGGAACCTACAAAGTAGTACTGTATCTCCTAAAGCAGATGATAAGTATTACAAAGGAACAAAACAAGGAACGTTTGAAATTACAAAGAAGACAGATCAGTCTGCACCTGTATTTGGTCCTTCTGAAAAGGGAACCTTTACAGCTGATGGCAATGGAATGATTATATATCATGCTCCTGCAAAGGCTGGCTGTGAATACAAATTAGATAACGGTGCATGGCAAGACAGCAATGTATTTAATAATATTCAAAAAAAAAGCACACATACAGTTTCTATAAGATATAAGGGAACAAGTGATGTGGCTGAGAGAGTGCTTCTACGACTATTACTATAAAGGCTCCAAGCAATACAGCCTTAACAGAATTAGAAAATGCCGGATTTAAAAGGGTTAATGACTTAAAAGCTACAGATTACTACAACATTGAAACAGCTGCAAGAAAAGATGGTTTTGTAGATATATCTTCAGCAAGTCAAGAGAATAATGCAAATGTACACCTTTGAGCAATAATGGAACTGCAGCTCAGAAATTCTATTTTTGAGCCTCAAAGCAATGGCACATATCAGATTAAAACCGACGTAACTGACGGTACATCAGCTTTGGAGGTTGATTCAGGTAAAGTGGCATTAGGAACCAATATAAAGACAATACAGCGACAGAAATCAAAATGGTACATATTTTATAGCCATGAAGAATGACAAGAACAATATGTATTTGTAGTTGCTGATAAAAAAATGGTAATCCTGCAGTTACATCCAATGGCAAAGGTTCAGCTTATGGACCTTACAGGTGCAAAAAGTCAGTAATGGCACAAACATTTGGACATGGGAATATATCAAAGGCTCTAATACACAAATGTGGAACTTGATTAATACCAAGTCAGCAAATGAGGCAAGAGCAAAAAGGACTTACATTAGTTAAGCGATTTTGTCGAGGGCGAATATAATATAATTTCTGCATATAATAATAATTTTGCACTTGATGTATCTGGCGGAAAACAAAGTAATGGTACTAATGTTGGAATCTGGGAGAGAAATTACGCTGATGCAGAGAAATTCCGCATAGAAAAGGCAAAGTGAAAATGGAGAATATTACATAAGAACTGCAGCATCAGGATATAAATCATCCCATGATGTATCTTGTGCATCACCAAATAGAGGTGCAAATGTACATCAATGGGCAAGTAACAACAGTAATGCACAAATCTGGAAGATTTATAAAAAATGTAGATGGTTCATATGTATTTATTAATTCTGTAAATGGTAAAAAGCATTAGATATTGCCGGTGGCAATGTAAGAAAAGGCCAAAATGTTCGTGTATGGGATGTTAATGGAATATTGAATGCACAGCATTGGAAGATAGAGTCTGCTACAACATTTGATGCAGTAAATCCGGAACTTGAAAAGATAACAGATATTTCAAGTTTGGGGATTAGCGAAAAGACTGTTCAATTGGGAAGTATTGCAGATTCAAGCTTTAGGTTAGATATTTCTTCAGGAATAGATGCAAATGGTCAAAATGTTCATATATGGAAATCAAATGGAACAAATGCTCAAAAGTTTAGAATTAAAAAATTAACAAATGGTAATTTTGTTATTCAAACAAGGATAAGCAATGGGACAAAAAAGTAATTGATATATCCGGTGGCAATACTAATTCTAGAACTAATATATTACAATGGAGCAGCAATAATACTAATGCTCAGCAATGGAATATATATAGAGTAAAAAGGAACAGATAAATTAATATTTAAAACAAGCTTCGGGATATTGTGTAATGGATACATGTGGTGCAAGCATGAAGAACGGAAGCAACATATGGCTATGGTTCTATGCTAAAGATAATGGAGCACAGCAGTGGAAGATATATAAATAAATATGAATAAATAACATAAATCGCCCTGTTTTGTTATACCTAATAAAGTATAATGAAACAGGGCGATTTTAGTGCTACAATTATAAGAAATGTTAAATGAATACAGAGGTGCATCTATGTTACTAAGAGAAAATACAAAAGAGAAAATAAATATAGGTGGCGTAAAGATTGGCGGTACTAACAGAATAGCCATTCAGTCAATGACAAATACATTTACAGAGGACGTGGACAAAAACAGTTGCACAGATTTTAAGACTTGAAGAAACAGGATGTGACATTGTTCGTTCTACAGTTCCAAATATGAGAGCGGCAGAGGCATTTAAGGAGATTAAGAAGAGAATCCATATTCCTCTTGTTGCAGATATTCATTTTGATTACAGACTTGCTATTGCAGCAATGGAAAATGGCGCTGACAAGATCCGTATCAATCCCGGTAATATCGGAAGCCGAGAAAATGTTGCAAAAGGTTGTTGCTGTTGCAAAGGAAAGAAATATCCCTATCAGAATCGGTGTTAATTCAGGTTCTCTTGAAAGGAAATTCTTGAAAAGTACGGAAGTGTAACAGCAGAGGGCATCGTTGAAAGTGCATTAAAGCAGATAAAAAGTAGTTGAAGATTTAGATTATGACAATCTTGTTGTAAGTATTAAATCAAGTAATGTACCTATGGCTGTTGAAGCACATAAGTTAATTGCAGATAAGTGCAAATATCCGCTCCATGTTGGTATTACAGAGTCAGGAACACTCCTCAGTGGAACAATCAAGTCTTCTGTTGGTTTTAGGAATTATTCTTTTTCAGAAGGCATTGGCAATACAATAAGAGTTTCACTTACTGATGAGCCTGAAAATGAGATTCTTGTAGCCAAGTATATTCTCAATTCATTAGGTCTTAAGAAGGATATGGTTGAAATCATTTCATGTCCTACATGTGGAAGAACTAAGATTGATATTATCGGTCTTGCAAAAGCAGGTTGAGGATACTCTTGTAGGTATTAATAAGCCTATTAAGGTTGCCGTTATGGGATGTGCCGTAAATGGTCCGGGAGAGGCAAAGGAAGCTGATATCGGTATTGCCGGCGGTGATGGTGTAGGTCTTATTATCAAGCGTGGAGAGATTGTTAAAAAAGTTCCTGAGGATAAGATTTTAGAAGAATTAAAACGAGAGGTTGAGGAATTCTAATGAGGTTTAATGAGGTTTTTCCAAAATTGCATCTTGATCCGAGGTTTAATGAGGTTTTTCCAAAATTGCATCTTGATCCGGAAGTTGCCATGTATTTTGAAAATGCAGAGATTTCCTACATCAAAAAGAGCACTACGGGGCTTAATATAAGAATATATCTCGAGAGTAATAAAAATTATTCCGAAAAAATATATTATTGAATTGAAAAAACCTTATTTACTCAGATATTTGAAAAATTCGGAGCTAATAACTTACGTGTATTAGACAGATACAATCTGATTAATTCCTATTCTCCTGAAAATATTTATAACGAATATAAGGAGAGTATACGATTAGAGCTTGAAAACTTACTTCAGTCTGGCATTTATTACATATAAAGACACAGATGTAATATTTGACGGGGGGATAGGCTTGAATTAAGACTTCCAAGGGGATTTGCCGCAGATAATTACGGAGAGGAATTAAGAAATTACTTCAGTGATTTGTTCTTAAAGAGATTCAGGACACCAGTGGACGTGTATATAACCCACAAGGACAGAACTCTCGGTAAATATGAAGAAATTAAGAATAAGGCTTTAGAGCGTGAAGTTAATAAAATTATTTCCGAGACAAATATTTTCGAAGAGAAGCCTAAGGAAGAAAAGGAAAATGCTCCTGTAAAAGAGAAAGCTCATGCAAAAGAAAAGAGGAAAAGAAATCCTACAATGTTTCATATAAAAATGAAGATGTACTCTATGGCAGAGATTTCCCTGATGAAGAAATTGTACCTATCAGAACGATAGATGAGACAACAAGAACCGTTGCCATTTCCGGAATGATCAGAAGGATAGCGAAAAAGCCTATCAAAAACGATAGAACTATTTTTAATGTTCGATATTACAGACTTTACGGATACAATTACAGCGGATTTATTTGTGATAAATGAGAAACTGGCGGAATTTGATGAATTCATCAAAAAGGGGTGCATTTATTAAGTTGAAGGGTGACGCTTCATTTTAACCAGTTTGAGCAAGATATTATTATCGGCAGAGTATATGGTATAAGAAGCAGCACTGACACAAGAGAGGTCAGATTAGATACTGCGGAAGTTAAAACGAGTTGAGCTTCACTGTCATACTAAGATGAGTGATATGGACAGTGTGTCCAGTGCTTCGGATATTATTAATAAGGCTCATGAATTCGGACATCCTGCCATAGCAATCACTGACCATGGTGTAGTGCAGGCATTCCCTGAGTGTCTCCCACGCATCTGAAAAAATGGAAGATTTCAAGGTTATCTATGGAGTAGAGGCATACTTAATAGATGATGATAAAGCCACTGGTAAGAAACGGTAAGGGGTCAGAGTCTCAATGATGAATTTGTAGTATTCGATATCGAGACAACTGGTTTTTTCTGCTCATTATGACAGAATTATAGAAATCGGTGCAGTTAAGATTAAGGATGGAAAAATTACTGAGATTCAGTGAGTTTGTAAACCCTCAGATTCCTATTCTATAAAGATTGAAAAAGCTCACATCCATCAATGACGGTATGGTGGCAAATGCGGATACCATCGATAAGGTGCTTCCGAGAGTTCTGAATTTCATTGGAGATGCAGCGGTTGTTGCTCATAATGCAGAATTTGACGTGAGTTTCATAGCTGATAATGCTGAGCGTTTAGGTCATAGAATTGACTTTACGGTACTTGATACGGTTCTTATTGCCCAGTACCTTATGCCGGGACTTAAGAACTTTAAGCTGGATACACTTGTTAAGCATTTAGGTGTTGTATTAAATAATCACCACAGAGCTGTTGATGATGCGGAGGCCACATCTCATATTTTCTTAAAGCTTATAGATATGCTTAATGAGAGAGACATTTTCACTTTAGATGATCTTCTTAAAAAAAGGTAAAAATCGGTCCTGAAGCACTTTAGAAAACTCCATCCGTACCATGCGGTATTACTTGCTACTTCCATAGAGGGTAAGAACAATCTGTACAGAATGATCTCTGCATCCCATCTTGAACATTTTTACAGATTTCCAAAGATTCCAAAGAGTTTACTTAAGTCCCATAGGAAGGTATCCTTGTTGGCAGTGCATGCGCATCAGGTGAATTGTTCAGTGCAATTCTTAACGGACGAAATGAGCAGGTAATTGCAAATATTGTAGATTTCTATGACTATCTGGAAATTATGCCTGTTGGTAACAGTGAATATCTTATTGAAGATGAAAACAGCTTTGTAAAAAGTGAAGATGACATAAGAGATATCAATAGAAAGATTGTTGACTTAGGTATTGAGTTTAATAAGCCTGTATGTGCAACGGAGATGTGCATTTCTTAAATCCTGAGGATTCAATATACAGAGCAGTTATTCAGGCGGGCAGCGGCTTTAAAGATTTTGACAGACAGCCTCCGCTTTACCTTAAGACAACAGATGAAATGCTTAAGGAATTTGAATATCTCGGTTCAGAAAAAGGCATATGAGGTAGTTGTTAAAAATACAAATATGATTGCTGATATGTGTGAAAAAGATTTCGCCTATCAGACCTGACAAATGTCCGCCTGTAATCGAGAATTCCGATGAAACACTCAGACAGATATGCATTAATAAAAGCTCATGAAATGTATGGTCCTGTTCTTCCTGAGGAAGTAAGCAGCAGACTGGACAGAGAGCTTAATTCTATTATTTCAAATGGATATTCCGTTATGTACATAATTGCCCAGCAGCTTGTTTGGAAATCAAATGACGACAGTTTATCTTGTAGGTTCACGAGGTTCCGTAGGTTCTTCATTTGCGGCAACTATGGCGGGTATTACTGAGGTTAATCCGTTGTCACCACATTACTTATGTGACAAATATGTTATATGTTGATTTCAAATCTGAAGATGTACTTAAATTTGCCGGTGGTGCAGGGTGTGACATGCCTGATAAGGTCTGTCCGAAATGTGGCAATAAATTGCAGAAATTAGGCTTTGATATTCCGTTTGAGACTTTCCTTGGTTTCAAGGGAAACAAAGAGCCTGATATTGATCTTAACTTCTCCAATGAATACCAGAGTAAGGCTCATGCATTTACTGAGGTTATCTTTGGAAAAGAAAAGGGTCAGACATTTAAAAGCGGGAACAATAGGTACAGTTGCCGAAAAAGACAGCATTTGGTCTTGTTAAGGGCTATTTTGAAGAATTGTCTGAGAAGACAGGCACGACAATGGTCAAGAGAAAATGTGAAATTGAGCGTATTGCAAGCGGATGCGTTGATGTACGAAGAACTACAGGTCAGCATCCGGGGTGGTATTGTTGTTTTACCTATCGGTGAGGAAATTCATTCATTTACACCGGTACAGCACCCTGCAAATGATATGAAGAGTGACATTGTAACAACTCATTTCGATTACCACAGTATTGATCATAACCTTCTTAAACTGGATATCCTTGGACATCTGATCCTACAATGATTAAATATCTTCAGGACATGACGGAGTTGATCCGCTAACAATTCCTCTGGATTCTAAAGAGGTTATGTCACTGTTTGCCAATACGGAGGCTCTTGGTATTAAGCCGGAGCAGATAGGTGGAACTGAGCTTGGAACTCTTTGGAGTTCCTGAGTTTGGTACTGATTTCGCCATGGGAATGTTAAAGGAGGCAAAAGCCTACTCAGTTTCTGACCTTGTTCGAATTGCAGGTCTTGCCCATGGTACTGACGTATGGCTTGGAAATGCCCAGAAGCTTATCCAGGAAGGAACAGCAGCTACAATTTCCACTGCCGTATGTACACGAGATGATATTATGGTTTATCTGATTAATAAGGGAATGGACAGTGAATTATCATTTAATATCATGGAGAAGGTTCGTAAGGGGTAAGGGGCTTAACTCCTGAATGGGAAGAGGAAATGAGAACGCATGACGTACCGGAATGGTACATCTGGTCATGTAATAAGATTAAATATATGTTCCTAAGGCGCATGCAGCGGCTTATGTTATGA
>VOFK01003258.1_pt1 | contig 10340 bp, 15 predicted proteins | sample 5384121 | NCBI WGS metagenome assembly VOFK01 (sample SAMN12384730, study PRJNA508395) | human gut metagenome | isolation source: healthy gut J | host: Homo sapiens | reverse complement strand
CAATCGAAGCTTCGGTTCTGTAATAAGCGCCGCAGCGATCATCACCCTCTGGCGCTGACCGCCGGAGAGCTGGTGAGGGTATTTTTTTTTTTGCAAAGCTTTTCCGGGTCGAAGTCGACCTCATGCATTATGGCAAGAACCTTTTCATGACGTTCTGTCCGGTGTGCGCTCTCATGGATCAGCAGTCCCTCTGCAATCTGTTCTTCGATGGTCAGAACCGGATTTAAAGAGGTCATCGGCTCCTGAAAATCATGCTGATTTCTTTTTCCGCGGATGCGCTGCAGATCCTGGCTGGAAGCGTGCGCAACGGAAGAATCTTCGTGAGAATTTCTCCGCCGGATACGGCGGGGAATTTTCTTAAAAGGTGCAGAATGGAGAGCGCCGTCTGGGTTTTTGCCGGAACCGGATTCCCCCGACAATGCCAAGCGTCTCACCTTCTAGGAAAAGGAGATGCCTTTTTACCACTTCGGTCGGTGGCGTGGTATCGTAAAATGCAATTTTTAAGTCACGTACATCGAGGTGCCATATCAGTTACCGCCTTTCTTCTGTAATCCGTCGCCGAGGGCGATTACGCCAAGCGCCAGTAAAATGACGGCTTGAAGACCGGGGAAAACAGAGCCCCAAGGAGCAGTCATCAGATACGTCTGGGATTCTGAGAGCATCCGTCCAAAGCGAGCATCGGGCGGCTGGACACCGGCCGAAAGCTCATGCCGGCCTCCGGAGAACGGCGTTGTTGAAACCGATTGCTGCCATCGAAAGAAGGGAAGGACCGTATTTGGCAGGATATGTACAAATATGATCCGAAGATGGAAACACCCATCAGACGGGCACTTTTGACATAGTCCATATCTTTGCGTGCGAAATTCGCTTCTGGTGATACGTGCAAAGCTCGGAATGAATACGATACCGAGTGCAAGGATCACGTTGTATTTGGGGACCCAGCAGCGCGATAAATACCAGCGCCAGCAGGATTCCCGGAAAGGAAAACAATGACATCGTTTATGCGCATCAGGATTTCGTCAATCCATCCGCCAAAATACCCGGTGAACGCACCGACAAGAACACCAATAGTTCCGCCGAGCAGCAGAGTAGCGAAAGCGACGAAGAAGGTTGTACCGGTTCCTTTTAAGACGCGGCTGAAAATATCGCGTCCAAAGTGATCGCAGCCGAACGGGTGTGACAGAGATGGAGCAGCAAACTTGGCTGCGCCGTTCATTGCATCCGCCAATGTACACGGTGTGTAGAAAAAAGCCGATCAGAAAGAAACAGAAGCATAAAAAGCGGTGAGAACAGCTCCGATGATCAGCGTGAGATTGCGTTTTTCTTTTTCATAATGAAAACCCTTTCGCTTTGTCGTGGGCGGCTCCCCCACGACCTTTCGGTCGCGGGAGCTGATGATCGAAAGCTCCCGTCGTCTTTTACGCGGATACGCGGATCAATTCTGCCATACAGCAGATCTACCACGAAATTGATGATAATAATGAGGGCGGCGATCAGTACAAGGATGCCCTGAACCACGGGGTAATCGCGGTTGGAGATTGAAGTGATCAGAAAGATTGCCCATGCCCGGAATCGAAAAAACCTGTTCCAGAATAATGCTGTTTGCCACAATATCTGCGATTGTCATGCCCCAGAAGGTCAGTACCGGAATCAGGGCGTTTTTCAGCACATGGTGATACATAACACGGCGTGTACTGTTTCCGCGGGAATAGGCGGTGCGCACATAGTCGGCATCGAGCTGCGAGAGCACAGAGCTGCGCAGCAGCCATGGGAACAGCGCGGAAGTGCAATGGCGGCAGACGGTGCAACAAGATAACCGACAAAACCGGAAAAATTTTCAGAAATCGGCACATAGGCGCCCGGCTGAAACCATTTGAGAATCAGACCGAAAAGATACGTGATCAGAATACCGATGAAAAATCCCGGCACAGACATGATCACCTGATTGATCGTCATGATCAGCCGGTCAGATGGCCTCCGGCGTGCTGTGCTGTGAAAATGCCGATGGGAATCGAGACAACAAGAATCATCAGGAATGCGATAACGGTGATAGCGATGGTAATCGGAACTTTATCGCGGATCAGTTCTCCGACCGGCATCGAGTACGAATACGAGGTGCCGAGATCTCCATGAAAAAAGCCGGTTACCCACGAAGCATACCGTTCCAGAACCGGCCGATCCAGTCCCATTTCCTTGCAGAGCCTCAATCCGCTCCGGCGTGTCGCCTCCGTTCCAAGCTGCGATTTTGCCGCATCTCCGGGTATGACGGAAAAGGCAAAGAACGATAGAAAGGATACAAGAAGCAGCGTAAGAAGGAGAGAGCCGAATTTCTTTGCAATGTATTTCATGAATGGAAATTCACTCCTTGTGTAATGTAGATACTCCGGGAATTTTTTCCCGGCTTATAAAAGCAGGCACAGAAAAGCTTCGGGCGTATCGGCTGAAGGTTTTTTTCGTGCACTGTCATTTTGTAGACAATGCAGGTGTAAATAGCAAGATAAAATTGGAATATCTCGAATTACAGAATAACAGGAAAAGGCCTCTTGCATAACCGGTGCGGATGATGCAAAAAGCCTTTGATAAATTGCCTTCGATAAATCTCCTGTTTAGTTTTCCATTTCCGTCCGAGGTACGTTGCCGCTACCTGGAGGAGCTTCTTTCCGTGTCGCCCGGCAGGGGGACTCCCTGTCTTTGCCGCAGAGAATGACCGAACCAATGGCATCACCGGAGGAGAGAATCGGAAAAATGAGCTCCGGCAGAGGAGTAGTATTGTCTGTGTTTTCCAAAATTGAAAAATAAGCCTTTTCACCGGGACGCGCAAGTACTGTTTTCCGGTTCAGAATCGCCTCCTCCAGCCGGCTGCTGATGGACTTGCCAAAAGATAATTTTTTCTGTTCCGGCCCGTTTGCCGCTACAATCTGTTCCTGATCCGAAACACAAACGAGACACCCGGTCACCGTTGAAATCGATTTTGTAAACCCTGCTGCGCATTCCGCCAGCTCTTCGATCGGTGAGTATTTCTTCAGGATAATCTCACCCTCCCGTCCGGTATAAATTCCATGGCCTGTCCCTCCTCCCGGATCCGCACGCATCGTGCGCCGGATTTCGCTTGGGAACTACCACACGCCCCAGATCATCAATCCTTCGAACAATTCCGTCGCTTTCATATGAAAAATTCCTCCTGTTTCCGCAATGTACTTTCCATAATTTGTGCTGTATGGGTAGTATGTGGAAAAACAGGTGGGAATTATGCATGGAAAAGAAGAAAACAGTATCTCCGCTGTTTACAGCAATTTCGGAAAAAATACAGGGAACAGCAGTGGTTAGTCTGGTTGCTCCTTTTTACAGAAGACTGCGGTCTTTTTCCGAGATAGAACAAAAGCGATCGTATCCGGTCCGACATGGCTTCCGGTGCAGTAATCGTAAGTATTGATAAATTCACGCACCTTCACTCTTTTCTGGATTTCTTCCATCATATAAAGAGATTCCTCATAGGCATCTGCATGTGCGATTCCGACGATCTGCTTTTCCGGTTCTTCGATCGTTTCACAGAAAAAGACGAATCAAAAGTTCATTTAAAACGGCCTTGCGTCCGCGGACATTCTTGTAGGAAACAATATAGCCATCTTCACTTCCACGCAGAATCGGTTTGATTTTCAGCATATTTCCGACCACAGCGACACTTCCCTTGATTCTTCCGGTACGGGAAAGATATTTCAGATCGCCGACGGTGAAAACACCGTTCATTTTGCTAACGTAGGTTTCCAGAAGATCTGCCGCTTCGTCTACGTTCAGGCCCCGATCGCGCATTTCGCTGGCATAGATGGCGAGGATGCCCTGTGCAAGAGAGGCATTCAGGAATCGACGAGGCGGATTTTACGTTTTCCGCCGTATTCTTCAAGAAGCTCCTCTGCAGCAAGTCTTGCGGAGTTATAAGTTCCGCTGATGTTTTTGCTTAAGGAAAGATAGATGACATCCTGATCTGCCTCAAGAGCGGTGCGGAACGCATCCGCAAAAAATTTGCGGTGCTGATCAGTCCGGTCTTGATTTCACAGCCGGTGCGCATGGCATTGTAATATTCTTTTCCTTTTGCAAGCTCCTCTTCCGGTGACAGATCCGGGTCGAAGCAGACCAGCTCTTTTTCCATTCACAAGATTGACGAAAGAAACGACATGGATATCGTATTTTTTTTCGCAGTAACAGCAGGCAGATTTGCTGCTGAATCAACAAAAACCTGAAACATAAATAAATTCTCCTTTGTAGTGTAAATGTCCCCCAAAATGATGTAACTTTTTGATAAGCATTGTAACATATGTATCACCAAAAGAAGAGGGATTTCAATGGAGGATAGACAACATACTACAAAGGAGTGTGCCGACAAGTTGATTCCTGAAATCATCTGTTTTCGGAAGAAATTTGACCAGGTATCAATGCATAGTAATAATGACCAAAAACGGCAGACGTATTTTTAGTAAAACGGCTTTTTGAAAACTGCGCGTCGCATTCTCGTTACTTTAGTGATGAGTTAGACGCGCAATTTTACCATATAAAACAGAACAAATGTTTGATATATTATTATGGATATGGTAAAATACTTTTATGGAGAAAGATATGTTTACAATTAATAAAAATGGTCTTTCATATGGTAGAGGATATGTGTACTCTCTGCAGTATCATCTGGTCTGGTGTACCAAGTACAGAAAAAAGGTTTTAAAAGACGGAATTGATGTGGAATGCAAAGAAATGCTGGAAAGTCTTGCACAGGAATATAAATTTCAAATTCTGGCTATGGAGGTTATGCCGGATCATATTCATTTGCTTGTAGACTGCAGACCACAGTTTTATATTTCAGATATGATCAAAATCATGAAGGGGAATCTTGCGCGCCAGATGTTCCTTTTGCATCCAGAGCTAAAGAAAGAGTTGTGGGGAGGACATTTGTGGAATCCGTCTTATTGTGCTGTAACGGTCAGTGACCGGAGCCGTGAACAGGTACTTGCTTACATAGAAGGGCAGAAGGAAAAATCCAGAGTTAAAACCCGGAGGAAAAAGCGAATGAAAATCATATCCAGTTATGGTGTAGAATTACGAAAACAGAATATTCCGATCCGCCAGACACTGGAGATTTACCGTTCTGCTGTCCGCTATCTGGTCGAAGTGTATGAATCTGTGTGGGAAGAACTGGCCCAAATTGAGGAAAGTAAGAAACGTTTCAATGCAGCGGAACATCTGGTGCATACAACGAAACGGAATCCGGCCCGGTTTGATTTTGATTTCTGCTTTCCCAGGATGCCATCCTATTTCAGACGGGCGGCAGTCCAGCATGCGCTTGGGAGTGTATCTTCTTATCGGACGCGTCTGGAACAGTGGAAAGCAGAGGGGGAGAAAACAGGAAAGCCGTATCTGAAAAGTGAGCAGTATGCCATGCCTGTTTTTTACCACGATGTCATGTACCGTGAAAACACAGAAGAGAAAGATGCGGCCTTTTTAAAACTGTACGATGGCCGCGACTGGAAATGGTTTGCTGCGCGGATGAAACATACGGATATGGAATACTTAAGAAAACACTGGTCGGGCAAAAAAGCTTCGGCGCCAACGTTGGAGAAAAAGCACCACAAATATTTTCTGCGTTTTACGTATGCGGAAGAGGTATCTTTAAACCAGACACCTGTCAAAGAACAAACGATCTGCAGTGTGGATCTCGGAATCAATACGGATGCGGTCTGCACCATCATGCGTCCAGACGGAACTATCCTGGGAAGAAAGTTTATCAATTTTCCCAGTGACAAAGACCGGATGTACCGTGTGCTGGGACGGATTCGAAGATTTCAGCGGGAACATGGATCGCGTCAGGCGCAGGGAAGATGGGCATATGCAAAACGTCTGAATACAGAGCTTGGCAGAAAAATTGCAAAGGAAATCGTTCTTTATGCATCAGAAAATAAGGCAGATGTGATTGTTTTCGAATATCTGGAAATGAAAGGAAAACTTTCCGGGAAGAAAAAGCAGAAACTGCAGATGTGGAGAAAACGTGATATCCAGAAACGGTGCGGACAGCAGGCACACAGAAAGGGAATCCGAATTTCCCGAATCTGTGCCTGGAACACGAGCAGGCTTGCCTTTGATGGATCAGGAGAGATTGCCCGTGATACACGGGATCATCGTCTGTGTACGTTTCAGACTGGAAAAAGATACAACTGTGATTTGTCAGCATCGTATAATATCGGAGCGAGATATTTTATACGGGAACTTTTAAAACCCTTACCGGAAACGGAAAGGTCTTCCCTGGAGGCAAAAGTTCCTGCAGTAAAGCGTAGAACCTCATGTGTTTATGCAGATCTGAGAGAACTGATTTCAGAAATGGAACTGCGTAAAGCAGCATAAACACAGGCAGATATACAGTGGATTACCTGTTATGTGGAAACCTGCCGTATCCGGCATGGAAGAAGCACATATCTGTGCAAAATCTAAGTTACAGGCGTATCCGCCGATATTTAGTCTTGCCGCTTAAAGCGTCTGGAAGCACGTGACTTTAGTCATGTGAGGGTTCACTACTGTTTCAGCTAATTTATGTTTGCAGGTTTGGGAGATTGTTTCTTTTTTCCGTCTTTTCTCTGATTTACATCCCCAAATAAGGGATGACAACAGAGTGGAACCCAAATGTTAGCTGGACTTTCTAAAAACCCATGTTTGCAAACCGGTAATTTTGATTAGCTGTCAGCTAACAAAAAATCGGATTGTGTTAGCTGGAAATTAATCATTTTGAATGGAATTTTGTGTCACTGAACGTGATTAGAAAATAACAAAAAAAGCGTTCGTTGTCATTTCCGAGACTGTGAGAAAAAAAAGTCTGTAAATAAGATTCTCCTATGATATGCAAGGGTGGCAAGCCTAAAGTTTCAGGCTTCTCACCTTTGTTTTATATATAACAGTTGCTTACAGGCATGTCAAGAGCAGGCGGTTTTCCGCCTGTCTTGATCGTCGGTTTACTCGTTATTCTGGAAGACGACCTTCGTACATAATACTCAGTTCGCCATATACCTGCGCCCAGTTTCGAATCGTACTGGTCCATTTTTTCGTAGCCTCAAAAGTGGCCAAATACAGGGCTTTTAACAGGGCGGTATCGCTTGGAAATACGCTCCTTTGGCGATTCAGCTTCCGGTAGGTAGAATTCAGTGATTCTATCGCATTTGTAGTATAAATCACCGTTCTGACCGTCGTTGAAAACTTAAAGATTGGCGAGATAGCATCCCAGTTGTCCTTCCAGCGCTTCATGGAATTCGGGTATTTCGGAGTCCATTTTTCTGTTACACGGTCTAAGGCAGCCAGCGCTTTCTTTTCATCTGTGGCCTGATAAATGGTTTTCAGATCCGTAGCGAAGGCTTTTCTGTCTTTATCCGGGACATATTTCAACGTGTTTCTTACCTGGTGCACAATACAGCGCTGGTATTCCGTCTTTGGAAAAGCTGCTGCGATTGCTTCTTTGATGCCGGTTAAACCATCTGCACAGATGATTAATACATCTTTGACACCCCGGTTTTTCAGTTCGTTCATAACGGAAAGCCAGTATTTTGCGCTTTCGTTGTCGCCAACGCTGATGGTCAGAACCTCTTTCTTTCCTTCCGTGTTGATTCCAAGAATCACGTAAGCTGCAAGCTTTCGGATCACACCATTATCTCTTACGGAATAGTGAATTGCGTCAATGTAGAGAATGGGATAGACTTCGTCCAATGGCCGGTTCTGCCAGTCTTCGATCTGTGGCAGGATCTTATCAGTTACATCAGAAATAAAACTCTCCGAGGTTTCAAAGCCATAAATATCTTCGATGGTTTCGGAAATCTACCTGGTAGTCATTCCTTTGGCATACATGGAAATGATCTTCTGATCAATATCGGAAATATCTTTCTGGCGTTTTTTCACAACCTGTGGTTCAAATGTTGATTTGCGATCCTGTGGCACTTCGATTTCCATCGATCCATACCGGCTGTTGAGCTGTTTGCGCTTATACCCATTGCGGTAATCATCATTATCTGAGCGTTCCGGATTTTTCGTAACCAAGATGATCGTCCATTTCCGCTTCCATCATTTCCTTAATGGTACCGCCTAAAAGATCCTTGAGCGCATCCTGGATGTCTTCAGCAGACTGGATATCATACTCTTCCAGGAGCTGATGGATGATGTTTCGTTTTCCTTCGGTCATTTGTACTCGATGTACCGGTTTCTTTTGTCTTGCCATAATAAAAGGTCCTCCTAATGATATTTATTGGTAAACGGTAGGGGTGAGTACCTTTTTATTTACTTCAAGTTATGCCATAATTATATTCAACAAAATCAAATAATCAAAAAAGTTTAGTACTCAACTTTTTTAACTCACTATGATTCAGAGGAGGAATCTTATGGCTACGCAAACCAGCCTTGTAGCTCAGCAGGTGAGGATCAGACAATGGGCAGAACAGATCCGGAATTGTCAGAACCGTCCCAAAGGGATGAATGTTGAAACCTGGTGTACCCAAAATAATCTTACAAAAGCCAACTATTATTACCGTCTCCGGCGTGTCAGGCAGATATACCTGGATCAGATGCAGGACACAGAAACCACTGCTTTTGATGGAACTGCCCGCACCTGCACCAGATCCAAAGAAAACAGATACTCCAAAAAGAATCCGGTACATGCATTTCGGCAGGAACTCTGCCAATGATCCGTATTAAAAAATACCAGGGGACTGTCAGCTGAGATATTTTCCGGTACTTCACTGGAAATGCTCTGCCATCTCATAAAAGGCTTTTACCCATGCTGAATGATGCAGATGCTTCCGGATTTAAAAAGGTGTATCTGGCGATGGGATTTACGGATCTCCGTCGTCGTGGGATCGATGGACTGGCAACAATCGTACACTTTCAGTTTAAGCTTGATCACTTACGACAAAAAATACACTGTTTCTTTTCTGTGGAAGAAGATGTGACCGGATCAAAGCACTGCTCTGGGAAGGCGATGGTTTTCTCCTTATGTACAAGAGACTCGATAATGGTGCATTCCGGTGGCCCCGTTCGGCAGATGAGGCAATGGCGATCACAGACGACCAGTATCGTATGCTGATGATGCAAAGACTGGAGATCGTTGCACGCCATCCGATCTCTGAGCTGAAAGAGACACCCCGCATTATAGCCCTGTGCAAAATGCCGAAAATAAAAAAGTACCAAAACTGTAAAAATGATGTGTATCAACCGGATGAAAAAGGTTATCCACAAACAGTCTTTTCTCATTCCATTTGTTATCGTGTGAATAGAAAAACTGTTGTGGATAATACATCTGAAAAGAACTGTAAAACAACGGCTTTCCAGATGTATTATCCACCGTCATTATGACGAAAGCCCATATCTGAAGGATTGGCGGAAATACAAAAATTCTGTTATAATCGGGAATCAGTATAAAGACAGGAGTTCCGGTTATGACGATCAAGTACACAAAAAGAACAACTGAATAAGTTTGATAAGGATCTGCTGATAGAGCTTTTCTCTTGGGATGCAGGGACAGATGGAAGAATTGTCCAGGCAAACGCAGGCCTTAAATGACAGGATGCAGCTGATGATGGAACAGATGGTCCTTTTCCAGAAGAACCGTTTTGGCAGATCCAGCGAAAAATGGCGGATTCTGAACAGATACGTTTCATGGAAGTAGACGGGACTATCGTATTCTTTAATGAAGCAGAGGCAGTCTGCGACCTGGATGCACCGGAACCTGATGGACCTGGAATTGAAAGCACCCAAAAAGAAAAAACAGCCAGGGAAAAAGCGGCTGACATAGCAGGGCTGACAGTAAAACGTATTGATCACTATCTGAAAGAGGAAGAACTGACGGCTGAGTTTGTGAAAACGGATGGAAACAGCTTCCGGATGCCATTTCCCGATGTTATCAGTTCATTCCGGCCAGTGTCGTGATAGAGGAACATCATATCGGCGTTTATTCCAGTAAACTGATGAACACATGATAAAAACCACCCCTTATCCCAGAAATCTGCTTCATGGAAGCCTTGTGGTCCCCGTCCCTTGCCGGGCAGTCATAAATGGTAAGTATGTAAATGCGGTACCTCTCTACCGTCTTGAAAAGAATTCGAAAGGTACGGGCTTGCCATTACCAGACAGAACATGGCGAACTGGATGATCCGTCTTGGGGAAGAATATCTGGGAAACCATGTATGATTATCTGCATAAACTTCTGTATGATTATCATGTGACATACAGGCAGATGAGACTCCTGTGCTTGTAAACAAAGACGGCAACTGTTGGCGTGCTCAGAGTTATATTTTGTGGGTGTACCGGTCAAGCTAAACAATGCATGC
>VOFK01001005.1_pt1 | contig 10367 bp, 14 predicted proteins | sample 5384121 | NCBI WGS metagenome assembly VOFK01 (sample SAMN12384730, study PRJNA508395) | human gut metagenome | isolation source: healthy gut J | host: Homo sapiens | reverse complement strand
GGATAGCGTTTCAAATCCGATAATTCAAGGGACGCTGCTATACCATACAACGCATTGCCACTTAAAACCTCACCAATGGAGAAAATTTAATCAGGAAGTTTAAGTGTCTGGCCGGGATAGATGGTGTTGCTGGTCAGGTTGTTCAGGGTCTTAATCTCCGTCCAGCGGCTACCGTTACCCAGATTGGCCTTTGCAATGCTCCACAGAGAGTCACCCTTCTTGACCTTGTAGGTCACATAGGACGGCTCCTGCACGGTGTCAGTGGCAACCACAGTACCACCGCTCTCCGTGGTAATATATGCGTCCGTGAAGCCTGCGGCCTTGACACGGGCAAGCTGGGCTTCGGCATTTGCCTTAACACTGTACGCACCAGTCTGAACCTTGTACAGGTTCCCAACCTTCTTCACCAGTGCTTCAAAACCCCCAAGTTCCCTGGATAGCTGCAAGCTGTCTGCTTGCGTTTTCCAGTTTGGAGTATGCACCAACCTGTACCCGGTACAAACCGTCCGTAGCGGGCTGCTGGGCGGCTCCTGCGTACTTATCGTAGTAGGTCTGTCCATACCCCGCACGTTTGGCCTGGGCAGCTTCGCTCTGGTCAGCAGGGCGCTCATACTGGGTCATAACCGCATTGGACGCTTCGGCAACAGACGTTGCGCCGTTCAGCGTTGTCATCATGGCCTTGTAGCCCTGCATTTCCTTCCACATGAAGTCCAGCTGCATACCCAGGTCACCGATAGATTTACCAGTGGATTTTGCGTAATTCAGCAAGGCTTCCTTGCGGCTCCAAAACGTCCACTGCGCCAGTCCGTAACCCGCACTGTCCTTCACAAAGTTGGTGTAAGCTCCGCTATCCACAGCGGCGGTGTAGCTGTCATCGGTATATCCCAGCTTGCTTTCATAGCCGTTTTGCAGATTGGTGGGCTTGAAGCCGGACTCTGCATAGATATTACCCATGATACCCGCAACCGCAAAATTATTCAACCCCTTGCCCTTGAAAAAGTTCCAAATCGTGGAAGGATTGTCCACGGACTCCACAAGGGCAGAAGGAGGGGTAACTTCCGGGGTTTCCGCAGCGGCAAGAATGGCGTTTACCTTCTCTGCAATCTCCCCATGACGGGAGTACAGATATTCACCGGGACAAGCCTTGTTCGCAAACCAGCGGTGAACGGTCATGTTCTGCTTGTCTACTTGACCAACCAGGGACTTGTCACCCTTCCACAGCAGGCGCTTGATACCGTTGCGCTTGCAAATATCAGCCACCAGTTCAATAAGGGCTGCATACGCCTTATCGGTCACTGCATAGGGGTGGGTGGTGTCACTGGCTACCTCAATGGTAATAGCCCTATGGTCATTGGAACTGGAAGAAGAACACCAGGAACGGTCTTTTTCATCCACAGACAGGCCGATAGACCCGTCCTTGCCTACCACGTAGTTTGCGGAACACTCCCTGTCCGTAGTGGCAAAATAGTCACACCCCTGCTTCGCAGTCCACTGTCCCACAATGCAGTGAATGGTGATGGTGTCAATCTTGTGGTTTCTGGGGCTTGTCTTGTTTTTTGTAATTCTGGTGTATGTCACCAGGGAACTGTTGCTCATAGCTTAGTCCTCCTTCGGAGTATTGTAGGTCATTGCCTGCTTAGAGTCGGAAATGCCCGCAGTAGTGGGGTCATTCACCACACCCAGGATAACCAACACGGAAAACGCAGCGTTCACCACATCCAGAAGCCTGTTGCCCAGGTCACCCAGGTCAATAGTAAAGCCGAACACAGCCGCCACCACCTGCACCAGAAGCAGGACGGCGGGAATGATGGTCAGCCAGAAATTCTTGTTCTTAATTCTCACAATCCAGTTGATGTTGCTCATAATGCTTACCTCCGTTTAATAAAATAAGGGGCTACGGAATTTTCATCCGCAGCCCCATTGAGCGCATACCGGGAACCTTTGTCCCGGCCATTTTCATTTATCCCCGTATGGGGAGTTCCTTGACTTCGTTCAGAAGTTCGGTCACCATGCCATTTCCACCCAGGGCATGATAAGCGTCATACATTTCCAGGAAGTTTTGCAGGCCATGTTTGGTCACATAACCCCGTTCCTGCCACTCTGCATGATACTCAATCAGCTGCACCCGCAGCAGAAGCATAGTACCTTTGCTGTTTGCGTTTCTGTCCTTCTTCTGATTTTGCAATATCCAGACCACGTATCCAGTCAGTGCAGTCAGAATGATAGGCAGCGCAATGATGTACGTCTGAATAAGAAACTGTTTCATTCCCATTGGTATCACCTTCTTCCTTTGCCTGTTATGGAACAGATTTCATTCAGTCGGTGACCAGGGCTTCCAGTTCCAGGTCAATCAGCAGTTCCTTCACCTGGTCTTTCAGCAGGTCAGGAACGCTCTCAAAGGTACGCTTACCCTTGATGATGAGCGCAACATAGATAACAGCCATCTTATCCACCTCCTTCCTTCCAATAATCCACACGTTCCAGGCGAAAATACGGAACAGCATGGTTATACCTCCAACAGTTTCTTGACTTCATCCCTCAACTGTGCGGGCACATCTTCCAGGGTCTTGATACCCTTCCTGATAAGTTCAGCGTAAATCTTAGCCATCTTACACACTCCCATCAGAACCAGTTCATACACCTCTGCAAGAGCAACCTGAACGTCTGTAATGCTGTTCGCATTGGACTCAAGCAGAGTGTTGATACGCTCCATAGCCTTTTCCTGCGGGCTTTTCTCCCCCAGAATAAACCAGGAGCGGCCACCGTCCACACGGTTGCTGATAAGCACCATATCCGTGTAGGTTTCGGTGGTTTCGCCGTCCGTGATAGTCACGGAAGAAAGGTTGTCCTGAAACACGGAGTCCTCAATAACCCCTTCGGCAATGTAGTTGTTACCGTTCAGTTCCAGGTTTTCCAGCTTCGTTCCATTAGCCAGAGTGATTGTGTACATCGTTATAGACCTCCTTCTTGAGATTGTTATAAAGCCTGTCCATATTCTCACGTTGTTGCTTGCTCATAATTCGGTAGTGGTTACGGAACCACGAACCATACCAATCATCAAACTCCTTCTCTGTGAGGATATGAACCAACTTCTTCATTTTCCTTCTCATGCAAGTCAACCGCTTTGGATTGATTTTCTGAATGACCCTGCCTGTTTCGGTCAGGGGTATTGCACTTGAAGGAACCGCCACAAGCTGGACAGCTTGCAGATACGGGTCTTACGGATATTGACCGTGATACCCAGTTCGGTTGCAATGGCGATAATACCTTGCAGCAACTCTTGTAGAAACTCTTTGCTTTCGGGGATAGCGTAGGAGTCATCCATGTACCGTCCGTAGAACTTTACACCCTTGACGATTTTCACATAATTGTCAATCGGTATCGGATAGATTATCCCGGCAATTTGCGCCACCTGGTCACCTATGTTCAGGTGTTTATACATGAATTTCTCACCAGTCAGCAGGCTCTTGTCCACATCCTGATAAGCCAGGGAATTGAATACCTTCTCCATGCACCTTTCATATTCTTCATCGTCCATGTAGGAAACATCTACTTTAGAGCGGTCAATCACTTTTCGCAGGAAGTTCAATGACCTCTCGTCATGGATGTACTTTTCAAATTGCTCCATCAGGCGGTCATGCCGGATATTGTCATAGTATTTTGAAAAGTCAATCAAAAGAATGTATCCGTCATTGGAACCGTGCAGGGTGTAGTATCTTCTTAGATGGTGCAGCAATCTGTTCCGGAAGAAGTCAATTCCACGGCCTTTAATGCTTGCACTGTTATCATAAATAAGGTACTTCCTCACGGCGGGTGTCAGAATTTCATCACATAGAGCGTGTTTTGCAACACGGTCATGTATCTGCTCACCTGTAATCCTTCGGACTTTTCCTCTTTCGTGAAGCGTGAACTCCGTAGATGGTAGAAACACATGGTTCCCGGTTTCATGCTCCTGTTGCAGTTCGGACAGTTCAAATAAAAGGTTCATTTCAAATCTTTGCACCTGCGGCTTCCAATCGCTACCCTGTTTGGCTTTTTAGAAAACTCTCATAGAGTACATTTCCATCAAATATCTCACGCTGATAACCTCTTTCACCATTACTGGTACGCTCGTAAGCGTGGGTGTCGTGTTTCGTATTTACCATAGTGGAGGGACAATCTCTCCTTTCTCTACCCGCAGAACGGTCAAAAGCCTATTTAACTGCGGAATTGAAATCGGGACGCACACCATTAACGTTGGAAGCGTTGTTGTAGTTCGCATTGCCGTTGTTGTTGACATTGGCGAAATTGGCAGCGGAAGTAGAGATTGCCCCGGAAGTCTTAAATTTGTTGTCCGCTTTTCTCCAACCCTTAATCAGGTTGATTTCTGTCTGTATCGCTTCACCAAATCGCAGGTAGGTATTCACATCCACAGGTAGGGTTTCAATCGCATACTGCAATTCCTGTGCAAGGCGGTAGCATTGGCCTATGGCTTCGTCCTGGTGTATCCTTCTCTGAATAAGTTCTTCCATGCAGGTAGGGTAGATACTGTTTGCAATGAAAACCTCTTTCGTGATTTCCCGCAGACAGTCCACAATGACCTGCCTTTCATCGTAAATAAACCAATCGTCAAAGGCTTCCCACTTTATTTTCAGACGGTCATAACGCTCCCGCTCCGCTTCTGTCAGTTCAGGGTATTGTCTACCTCCAAAGTGTTTCAGCAGACGCTTTTCCGCTTTCTCATAGGAATATCCGAAATCCCGCAGAAGCAGTTCCGTTATTTCTTTGCGTACCTTGTACAGATGGTGAAACACTTCAAACTGGGACGCTTTACGTTTGTTCTTCAATACAGACATTGTTATTCTCCCCCCACCCCATAAAGGGGTGGGGATTTTCGATTTAAGATTTAATAGAGAAAGCGGGACGCACACCAAAAACGTAGGAAGCGTAGTTGTAGTACGCAATGCCGATGAGGCTGACAAAGGCGAAAGAGGCAGCGGATACCACGTCACGCAGCCAGAAGGTCTGACGATTGGAAATCAGGTCAGGCCGGAAAGCGAACAACGGGTACTGGCTCTTGTCCACAGTGTAGAGGGAAGGAATACTGGAACCATCATTTCCAACACCAAAAACCTTACCGCCGTAGCAATTCTGTTCGGTCATCAGTTCCACAGTGGAGTCATACCAGGAACCGCCAGACGGCCTTCCGTTGGTCACGGCATTGCACAAATACTGCCTGTGCGTCAAGATATGAGCGGAACCAAAGGCAGAGTTAATAGTAGTCTTTGCCTGGGTAAGCCCCTCCGTGTACATCTTGCTCCCCACATAGCCGCCCGTAGTGATATTCGTATCATTCATAACATGAGTGTACATGGAAGCGTCAGGAACCAGAGTTACATGTGGTGAGTATTCAGGTCTGTATCACCTGCCCACATATAGTAGTCAAAAGCAGCAATGCGATAATTTACGCCGCTAATCGTCCAGTAGTCACCGATGTACATATCGTCAAAGGTTCCCGCCTGAATAGCCGCCCACTGTTCACTGGTTACGGAAGAACCAAGGTTTTTACCCCGGTACACAGAGTTGTGAGCGCCAGCGCCGCTTGCCGCCACCTTGTTCAAAAGGGCTGTATTGGCCGCAATCAGGTCAGCCAAGTCTTTCTTGAGGTTTTCAGCAGATACCTTCTTAAGTCCATTGCCGTCATGGATAAACAGCATATCAGAGTCAGCCACGGTTTCCAGTGCCGTGAGGTCAGCCATCTTTTTTGCGTTTTCAATTTTCAGAGTAGACATTTTTCTTAAACCTCCTTGTATTTCCAGTCAGCCATAATAGCGTTGCCCAGGTCATCAGTAATGACCGTGAGTTCATCATCGTCCGTGGCAAGCGGAGCAGTGAAATCATTGGTCAGGCACATGGTTTCCAGAATAACCGTCCGTTCCGTCACATCCGTAATCTGGTTTTGCAGATTTCCAGCCACATCCCCAGAGAGTTGCCCCTTAATCATTTCAAACCAGGTGTTAAATACCTGTTCCTGGGTATCTTCAAAGTTCTCAATCTCCGTTTTGTAGCTGGTCTTGATGGTCTGGATAATCGTATCACCTTCTGCTTCCAGGTCGGCAACGTAGGCTTCAAAGTCTGCGTTGATGGAGTCCGCTTCGTTCTTAAAAGCAGTCTTTTGAGCGATAAAGTAATTCTGAAAATCCTCATACAGGTTCGTGCCGTTTTCCACCATAGACATGATGGTATTCAGGGCTTCATTCATGCGATTTGCGTCCGTTGCCCCGAAAAAAGGAATTGTCCCTGTTGCTGTACTGGGTCACGTCCTGAAAGGATACCGTACCGTCCTCATTGGTAATTTCTGTGTAGCGTTTCAGGCCAGCCCATACAGCGTCCGTGTAATTAGTCGGAAGCATTTGCCATGCCATTTAGAGTCCCCCTCCTTTCATCCCAAAATTCCATGTGAACATCCTCCTTCCGATTGTTTGATTACTCAAGCGGTCATAGAGGTCAAGAATGGCTCCTTCCAATCTGTTCAGTTCAGCAAAATCCATTGTATTGCCGTTTTCCATATATGTAGGGGCATTGCCATATGCCCTCTTGAGTGTGTTATTATTGATGGTCACAAGGTTAGCTTCCAGTTGATTGATTTCATCCGCATAGAAGTAATCCGCAGCGGTACGGTCTGCGCCCAGGGATACAATGGTGAAGGAGTCGTACAGTTTCACGGCCATATCCCGCAGGTGGGCAAGGTTATTTTTGATACGGTTGAAGTCAGTAGCGTTAAACCTGTCACCTTCATACTGGCCGTTAGCGTTTACGCCTCCGTACCAATCTGTCTTAGGAGTCTGCCACATACTATCCCTCCAATCTCCGGGCAGTTATTTTTCCAGAAAAAGATTGATTAAAGTTGAGAGTAGCCCGGTAAATCGTCACTTTCATGTTGTCACGGAACTCATTTTCCTGGTACACTATATCGTTCACGTCAATCTCTGGGTTACCACGGGTGGTGTACTCATACTCAATGCCTGCGGAGTAGTAGTCCGCAATCCATTCAGCAAGGTCTTGTGCCATCGTCATGTCAGAGATAAGAGGGTTAGACCATTTCACTGTCTTGCCACGGTTCCGCAACGTGACAGTAGCATAACGCTCCACAATTTTGTATCGGTAACCCCATACCTCAAACTGATAGGTTCCTGCCACAGCGAACTTCGCCGTTACGTAGAAGTTACCCTGGTCAATAAGAGTCACGCCCGTAGTTCCTTCGTCAAGAGTAGCCCTGTATCCATAGGACGCAGAACCCATGTAGAAGGTGATTTCCTCACCTGCGGTCACGGTTACTTCCTCACTCACAAGGCTTTCCTCCGGGTTCCCGGTCTGATAGCTAAAACATGGAACAATGACTTCCTTGACAGTTTCCTGCTTGATTGCTTTGGGAGAGGAAGTCATATCGCCCTTCGTCATCGTGAAGTCTGTCACATCACCAAAGGCAAAGTGATTGACCACAATGCGGTTATACGGATTAGCCGTTCCAGTGAACTCAATCTGCATAACGTCAAAGTCATCAAAGTTATGGTGAATAACCATATCCTTCTGGATGGTATCAGTCACCGTGTATTCCTCTACCAGGTTCCCAGTGTTGTAGGTTCTCACCACAATGCCAGAAGGGAGTGCATGACCGAACACCAGCCTGATACCGTAGTACATACAGATAGCTTCCTGCGTGACAGTCAGTACAGGATTTACGGCGAACTTTCCATCTGCGCCGGACTGGGCGCTGGATACATAACCTGTGTTCAGGTTGGCATTATTCGTGTTGCGGGGAAGAAAGTGCATACCTCCATCCACCACCGTATAGCCCTGGGCAAAACTTCCGTACTCGTCTTTCGTGTCGGTGTTCATAATGCTTCCTACCGTAGAGTACGGGGCTTCTCCGTTGGAACTCACCGTTGCCAGAGGGTTAAAGTTGGACTTTATTTGAATAAGACCATCCCTGGACTGGGAAAGAACGCAGCGGCAGGCGTTGGCGATAATTTGCAGTGCTTCCTTGCACTTCACACGGGGAATGGGGTTCTTGCTGTACAGATACTTCAAACGGGGGTCAATGTAATATTCTGTCTGGCCTGCGGTCTGCATGATTTCCACTGCAAGGTCAAAATAGCTTTTCCCCTGGGCATTATACATACCCTTGTAATACTCTGTGTCCATACTTCTGAACACATCTTGACAGCGAATTGTGGCAGTGTAGTCATCGGACTCCCATTCAGAACAGAGAAGGTGATTGCCCTTAATCCATTCGATTTCACCGCTTTCTGGCAGCTGATACCCATAATAAATATCCATTTCCTGTCCTGTTTCCAGGAAGTTGATAGCGGAACTGGGGTTATCCACGTTGAAGTATTTATCGTAGTTTTTGAGCGTGACCGTGAAATCAATCTGGGGAATATCCGCACCGATAGGGGATACATAGCTGCTCAAGCTGGAACTCATTACGGAGTCGTTATAATAAACAAGGCCGTAGCCGAAACGGATAGAGTAGATACGCAGCCGGGTTTTAAGGTTCTTCATCTTATAGAACACCAGGGTCAGCTTAGACGTATCCTCAAACACTTCCTCCGTTGTGAACTCCGATTGGTGATTTCCCCGAAACTCTACCGTCCGTCCTCCATCACTCACAATGTCAAAATCAACTGGATAATTCTCTCCAAAATTGATTGTGATACCACGGAAATCCGTAGGAAGAATATTCAGGTTGATGGTTACAGAAAACTCCCCGTCAGAAATCAGGTTATTGCTTGTCAAGCCAGTATCGTAGTACCCGCCCACGGCTGTACCTCTGGGCAAGAAGAACATAGACCCGTCTACCTTCGTGAAATTTTCTTCCAGTGTAGCGTAGATAGTATCATCTGTTTTCTTGCCAAAGAGGTTTGCCGTGTTAGAGTACCGGGTGAAATCACCATCCTCAATCTTTGCCTTTGCCTGGGCTTCCTGATTGACAAGGCCGAAAGAAAGCATAATGTAGGCTCTCTCACGCAGAGAGGATTTCATACTGGCTCTGTATTCATCAGATACTTTCTGCATAATCCTCACTCTCCTACATCAATCAGGTTCACCCGGCAGTTACGGTAGTGAGTCGGCATACCGCTGTCATCCACATAATAGGGTTCGGCTGTTCGGTCGCCACAGTACATTTTGATGGTGATAAGTTTATTGGTAACGGGGTCAGGGAACGTAACGTAAACAAAGAAGTTGGACAGGATGGAAAGTATCTGGCTCCACTGTTCAGCGGTCAGCCACGGCCATTCCAGATTGTTCAATTTATACTGGTCACGGCCAATGCGCTGTCCAACCACAGTACCGTTTGCGTCACGCCCTGCGTCCACCAGCGTTGTTACAATAGGTTCTACGCCCCTCTTAGGGGAGGGAGTTCATAACCGTTGATTGCCAAATATGCCATTGTTCTCCCCTCCCCTTTAAGTGAAGCTGTAACCGTTTGTGTCACGCTGGGTTTGCACAGCGTCCGTAATAGTACGGTTTCCAATTTGTACTGTTGTCTGCTCCCTCTTGTTGGCCTGCCTGTTCATGTCGCTTGCCATCTGGTTCATTGTCCCTTGCACATACTCCACATAGAAATCAGCCATAGCCTTTTTTTGAACCCAGAGTAGTTCGGGGAATCATTATCATCTTCCGGCAAACCGCTTCTCACCTTTTCGGCAAGCGTGTCCATCCATTCAGTGTGACGTTCCAGAGGAAGCACAGCTTCCTTTCCTGCTTCTCACCGCCCAGGAAGGAGTTTCCAAAGCATACCAAAAAGCTGTGCGCCGTCCAGAATACCGCCCTTTGCGTTCCATACCAAACTGAAAGACGGAAGGTCTATTGCTCCAAAAATGGGGGTCTTTATGCCAAGATACTTTTTTACCGTTGGCAATTTGATATAAGGCTTGCCCAAAGAGTTCCAACAGCATTACTCCACCAGGACTTCACATTTTCCCACCAAGTAGCAGCCTGATTGACAATGCCAACCTTTGCCGGATAAAGTACCTACCACACCAGACCACCAGGTTTTAACGTTAGACCACCAGATATAAGCCTGGTTGGCAACATTTGTAGTAAAGGATTGTACGGCTCCAACCTTCCCACTCCACCAGGACTTGCAGTTGTTCCACCATGTCAGAGCGTCATTCTTCAAACTGGTAGGTGAACTGCTGCACGGCTCCAACCTTCCCACTCCACCAAGTTTTAACGTTAGACCACCAGGTACTGGCTTCATTCTTTACAGAACGTTGTGAACTGAGAACTGCACCCACCTTGCCAGACCACCATGTTTTCACGTTATTCCACCAGGTAGAGGCCTGGTTAGTGACAGTGGTTGTGAACTCTTTAACTGCGCC
>VOFK01001400.1_pt1 | contig 10409 bp, 17 predicted proteins | sample 5384121 | NCBI WGS metagenome assembly VOFK01 (sample SAMN12384730, study PRJNA508395) | human gut metagenome | isolation source: healthy gut J | host: Homo sapiens | reverse complement strand
CGTTCTGTGGCCCGTAGTGCTGAAAAGTAAGGGAGTATGTGATATGATTGTTCTATGTTCGGCGGCGTGGCAGACTTCTCCAACCCCGTTTACGACACCACCCTACACCCTGCTGACTCTGCGTTTCCGTCTTTGCTCTTACCTCCTTGACTCCGGCACGCGTCTTTTCCTGCCATATGTTTGCCGAGCGTTCATTCCTCCCGGAAGGCAAGACTCCGCGACGAGCTGACCGGCGCACGCAAGTTCTTTCTCTCACCCGCTCGTGTCCACCCTTATCATGGTCATCATCGGCTGCGGTATGCTTCAGGCCTGAACCAGATCTGGGCGTGTTCGGCGCTGCGAACCAGCCCCTTGCCGGTATAGCAATGCTGGCAGTTGCTGCATGGCTGGGCAACATCGGCAAGAACAACAAGATGTTCTTCGTTCCGATGGTCTCATGCTCTGCGCGACCATCACCTCCCTCACCATGACCATCATCGCCAAGATCAAGCTCATCGCCGCCGCTGGCGCCGCATGGGGCGACTGGTTCCAGATGATCTGGTCCATCGGTTCTTATCGTTCTGGCTGTCATCCTCGTTGTCGAGGGCGTACAGGTCATGACCAAGAAGGAGAAGAAGCAGGCCTAATAGCCGCTCTATCCTGACGGACCGATAAAAACAGCAGATGTTTTCCGCCCGCTGTGCTTTCGCACGGCGGGCGGTTTTTCATGCGCCCTGCCGCCCGCGGTCCGGGCGGCGTTTTCGTACCATGACTGAAGTGCGTATTGAAAAACGATATAAAAAGTGTATTATAAAAGGAGGTGTATTACCCTCCGGTTGACAAGGACACACACGGTTTTGACGGGCAGAAAGAATGCCCATACATCCTCAAAGACCTTGCAAATACACAAAGTATTCTCTGCGGCCTTTCGTCGTCTGACCAGCTTTCTGCCACGGCAAAACTGCTTGCACCTGACGGCGATGGATTTTCGAGTGATTTTTGACTTTTGAGGCGCAGATGTGTCGTAACCCATCAAGACGAAAAGGGCAAAAAGAGCCCGGAAAGACGCGCTGTCAGGCGTGTATGCTCTTGTCAAGGGCTTAGTCCAAGAAATATCTGAAAAGGGGCCACGGCCGAAAATGAAATCTTGAAAAACTCGCACGGGGGCATATGCTGCTCCCTCATCCTAGCCCTTATCTTCATTGCCTTTTCCTTCACCTTCGCCCGCCGCGGCACGAAAGTGCGGAGGATGATTTTTTCGATTGGAAAAACATGAAGCAGCTTGGAGTTCATTACGCCGTGGTCGTATATTGACAAAAACCTTACCGTACATTATCGGCCTTGACGCGCGCGGCGGCTTTCGCGTCTGCGATATACAACGACAACTTTGCGGATGACGCCGAGTCTGAGAGCCATGCGCGGCGTCCGGTCGTTCATCACGGACCGCACAGCTATTGGGATGAAGGTCTATATGTTGCCGCAGTAAAAAGAACGGCACTGTCAGCGTCGCGTGCCGGATACCGTGAAGGATGAGATTGAATGCCGTCCCGCACGGCGCCGCGGCTTAAAAACGTCGTCAGTCTTACTCAGGGCACTCCGGGCAAAGTGGCTTCACATCGCTGATGGCGTTCTGGCCGACCGAGCGCGCGTTGCCGCTGTCGGGGGAGCTCAATTCCGGATATGACCGCGTGGCGCGGAATAAAGAATGTCTACTCCATGCGCAATGGGAATTACATGGGGCTGAGAGGACGGAACCTGTGTATTTTCCGGGGAATGCTTCACGGGAGAAAAACGCCCCATATCCGTTAGAGTTTGATTTTTCCGCGTGGGAGAATATTGCGGACGTATATCCGACGCCATGCCCGTGGGGGATACTTGTTTATGCCCCCTTACAGGACGGAAAGACTGATAAACTGGGCTTCCGAAGTTATAACGGAGGATGTCGTTTCCGTCCATTTTGACGGTATGACTTATCATTTATATTACGTGTGCAAGGACGGCAGATGTGTGAGTACTGCTCCGAAGAGGCCGCGCAGATATCGAACAGATATGAAATAAGCTCGGTTTATGCACGCGGTATGGCAGTCAGCCATGACGGGAGAGTTTGTTCCGGCGAGCACGGCGAGGAAAAAGCAGTATACATATGGACTTTATACAGTTTTGACTGCCGCGAAGGGACGACGCCAAAATAAGCGGCGCCCCGCGCGCGATCGACGGCGACTATAGGGAAATATATCGTTGCCTGTGAGGACGGGAAATACCGCGTCGCAATGGAGAACGAGCCATTAAGGCGATATGTAGATCGCCGCAAAGAAAAAACAAGCAATATTGACCGAAGAAGGAGAACAACGTGTCAGTATACGATGAATACCAGCCCAAAGCTGCGCGACGGATGAGGGCCGTCCACCTCGTGAAAAAACGGGGACTGGGTGAGGACTGCGTCCAACAACGGCTTTCCCAAACGCTGGACGCGGCGCTGGCGAAGCGTCGGGATGAGCTGTGGGGCGTTAAAATACGCGGGAACCTTTATTTCGGCCCCATTCAGGTCGCGGAGTGCGACACGGGTTTGAGCATTTTGTTTATAACAGCTGGTTCTGCTCGGCATACGAGCGGCGGCTGATAGACGCACACCGCGCCTTTTTCATTCCGATGGACTTTCGCAACATGGGCGCGTACTATGAAAAACTACCTCACGGTCAACGTCGCCATGCCGTCACGCCGATGAACGACAAGGGCTATTTCAGCCGCTCCACCTGTCAGGGGGGCTTCCCAAGGCCATCATCGACAAGGCGGATATAGTCATTCTTGAGGTCAACGAGGCGCTGCCGTGGATGTGCGGCGGCGAAGAGAGCTATGTGCACATTTCCGAGGCCGACGTTGTGGTCGAGGCGGGCAGTTATCCGCTGCTGGAGATGAAGGCGCCGCGGCCGAGCGGAGACGGAGGTGCGCATCGCGCAGAACCTCCTGCCCTTCATAAAGAACGGCGCGACGGTGCAGCTCGGCATCGGCGGCGTGCCGAACGCCTCGGCGAGCTTATCGCGGACAGCGATTTTAAGCGATCTCGGCATGCACACGGAGCTTGCCGCGGGACGGGTACCTCGCCATGTACAGGGCGGGCAAGCTAACGAACCGCTGCAAGACCCTGCATCCGGGGAAGAGCGTGGCCGCCATCGCCATGGGCACGCGCGATTTCTATGACTGGATAGACCATAACGACGAATTCCTCGGCCTGCCGCTCAGCTATGTCAACGACCCGCATGTGCTGGCGAAGAACAACAGCATGATTCTCCATCAACGGCTGCCTGAACGTTGACCTTTACGGACAGGTGAACGCGGAGAGCGTGGGCTTCCGCCAGATAAGCGGCACGGGCGGCCAGCTCGACTTCGTCGCAGGCGCGGTGCATTCCGCGGGGGGCAAGGCCTTCCTTTGCCTGCCGTCCACGCACACAGGGGAAGGACGGCACAGTGCAGTCGCGCATCGTGCCGCACTTCAACATGGACATTATCACGACGCCGCGCAGCATGTGCCACTACATCGTCACTGAGTACGGCGCGGTGAACCTCGCCGGGCTTACGACGTGGGAGCGCGCGGAGGCGCTCATCTCCGTGGCGCACCCGGACTTCCGCGACGGACTTATAAAAACGCGCAGGAGCAGCACATCTGGCTGCCATCGAACAAGAGGTAGGATATCTGATATGAAAATAGACGCCACGCTTTATTCCGGCCGCCCGGCCGAAAAACGCATCGACAAGGAGGAGCGCTGCTATGACCTGCTTGAAAAGCTGGGCATAGAGTTCTGCCGCGTCGATCACGACTATGCCGATCATATAGACGACTGCCACGAGGTCGAAAAAAGATACTGGCTGCGAAATATGCAAGAATCTCCTGCTCACCAACAGACAGCAGACGGAGCTTTATCTTTCTGCTCATGCCGGGGGGATAAGCCTTTCAAGACCAAGGTGCTCTCAAGCAGATCGGCACAGCGCGCCTCCCTTCGGCACGCCTGAGCAGATGCTCTCCGCGCTTGACATCACGCCCGGCTCAGTAAGCGTGCTTGGCCTGATGAACGACCGGGAGGGGCGCGTACACCTGCTGGTCGATCGGGACCCGCAGGAGTAGTACTTTCGGCTGTCACCGTGCATAAACAGCTCATCCTGCGCATACGCAGTGCGGACGTGTTTGAAAAGCTCATCCCCGCGATGGGGCACGAGCTGCGCTGGGTAGACCTGCCGTGGGAGCTTGACGAATAATTAACGATATATCGCTGCGGCCCGCGCCAAAAACGGGAGCCGCGGCGAGCTTCATGCCCGCCCCGCGGCAATAATCGCGCCTTCCGCGGCATATATATTAGCGGGAGGTGTTTTCCGTATGCCGTATGAAGAAAGCAGAACCACAGACAAGCCGCACAGCCTCAGCATTGAAAACCGCGAAAGGATGAGTCTTTCCGGGGTGGAGGATGTCTCCGGCTTTGACGAAAATACCGTTATACTTACGACCAGCCTCGGCGCGCTCACCATCCGCGGCGACGGGCTGCATATAGGCCGGATAGACCTTGAGCTGGGTCAGCTCGAGGTGCAGGGCCACGTCCGCGAGCTAAGCTATGACGAGCCGGTGCAGCGCGAGTCGCTGTGGATGCGGCTTTTCGGCTGATATGGAGGTCGAGCTTGCCGTGCAGGCGCAGTCGCTGGTGCTGGCCTTCGGCCTCGGCGCGTTGCTGGGGCTTGCGTATGACTGCCTGCGCCCGCTTCGGGGCGGCGGCCTCGGCGCGGCCGTGCTGGACGCCGCGTTCTCGCTTGCGGCGCTGGCGGGGGCGTTCACGCTTGCCATGAGCGCGCAGCCCGGCCGCCTCGGCATCTGGGAGCTTGCAATGACGCTTATAGGCTTTATAATGTATATGTACACCGTCAGCGACAGGGTGTACGCACTTTTTTTTGACGGCGCACTCGGCGCTGTGGAGGGGGCCTCGCCGCGCACGCGAAAAAATAATTAAAAAAACCGCAGAATTGGCAAAAATTCTCTTCCATAAAGTGAGAGAATGCTTTATTATAAAAGATGATTGAAGAGGTATCTATGCAGTCTCGAATTTCGCTTCTGCGCATTGCCGCGCCCCAGCTTCTGGTGTATGCCCTCGCTGTTCGTCTGCCGTGCGGGATGTTTCATATGCGGCAGCGCTTGCATCCAGGAGGCGGCGCTTTGCGCGGCGCAGCGCGAAATCTGGGCAAGAAAGCTCGAGGCCGTCGAGAGCGAAAGGAAGGGATGAAGCGCTTGCGCGCGAGAGCTGGGACTGGTGATGCCGGGCGAAAGGATATTTTTATTTCACAACAGACAGTGCCGCCGCGAGATGATGCCCGCGGCGAGACGGAGAAAGGGTGCAGGATGGGACTTGAAATTGGCGCCGTTATTGAAGGAAAGGTCACGGGGATAACTAAGTTCGGGGCGTTCGTCGCCCTTCCGGAGGGGAAGAGCGGCCTTGTGCACATCTCCGAGGTGGCCAACAGCTACGTGAACGATGTGAACGACTATCTCTCCGTCGGGCAGACGGTGAAGGTGCGCGTGATCAGCATAAATGAGGCGGGGAAGATAAACCTCTCCGTCAAGCAGGCGCAGCCGGCTCCGCCCGCGCCGCCGCGCCGCCGCGCCCGTGCGGGAGGCGCGTTCTCAACTGCGCGCGCAGCCGCCCGCGGCGGATCCGCCAGTGCGGACAAGGCGTTTGAGGACAGGCTCAAGAAGTTCATGCAGGAGTCCGACAGCCGCATTGCGGACAACCGCATGTATTCCGAGCGCCGCCAGCGCAGCCGCCGCAAATAAAAGGTTTACCGCGCCATGGCGCGCTATCTGCGCGCGCCGGGGGCGGTATTCTGGGCGTAAGGAAGGAAAAGCGAAAATGGCAGACTACAGAGAAATATACGCAAATAAGCTCACCACCGCCGAGGGAGGCCGCGGGCCGCGTGCAGGACGGTTGGCTGATAGGCATGGACGCGGCAGTTGCTGCTCCCCGGCGTCGTGTCCGCGATAGCGGCGCGCGCGGCAAGGGGTGAGATATCCGGCGTGAAGATAGACACCCTGCTGGACGTGTACCCGTTTGAGTTCTATGCCGATGATTCGCTCAACGGCCGCCAACGGAAGCTCATGGTTTTCCAGCGCCGGTGCGCGCAAGGCCGTCAACGGCGGCTGGGGCGACTTTCATGCCGCGTACTACCGCGACATCCCCGGCGATATCCAGCGCCTTTACGACCATGACGTTGTACATCACCGAGGTCTCCCGATGGATAAGCACGGCTATTTCAGCATGGGCACTGTCGGCTCGCTGAGTGAGGCGTCCATCGACAAGGCAAAGCGTATCTTCGTTGTCGTGAACGACAAGCAGCCCCGCCGTCTGCGCCCAGCAGATCCACGTCAGTCAGGTTGACGCGATAATCGAGGACAGCCACGACCTCGCGGTCCTGCCCCCACGAAGATGACGAGATCAGCGCCACCATCGGCGGCTATATCGCCGAGCAGATCCCCGACGGGGCCTCGCATCCAGCTCGGCATCGGCGCCATCCCCGACGCGACGGGCATCGCCCTCAAGAGCAAGCACGACCTCGGCATCCACACCGAGATGTTCACCGACTCCATGGTCGAGCTTATAGCCTGCGGCGCGGTCAACAACAGCAAAAAGCAGATACACCGCGGCAAGACCGTCACGACCTTTGCCTTCGGCTCCAAGCGCATTTATGATTACATCGACGATAACCCCGCCATCGAGATACTCCCCGTCAACTACGTCAACGACCCGGCGGTCATCTGCAAGAACGACAATATGATCTCCATCAACGCTGCGGTCGAGGTGGATCTGTGGGGTCAGGTCTGCGCGGGAGAGCATCGGCACAAAGCACCTTTCCGGCACGGGCGGCCAGGTCGATTTCGTGCGCGGCGCATGCCAGTCAAGGGCGGCAAGAGCTTCATCGCCTTCACCTCCACGGCAAAGGGCGGCACCATAAGCAAGATCCAGCCCATCCTCACCCCCGGTGCGCTGTGCACCACCAGCAAGAACGACGTGGACTATATCGTCACGGAGTACGGCATCGCGCAGCTTCGCGGCCTGTCGCTCAGCAAGCGCGTGAAGAACCTCATTTCCATCGCGCACCCCGACTTCCGCGACGAGCTGACCTTCGAGGCCAAGAAGCGCGGCATGATATAAGCGCATTAGCACCCCGGTGCGGACATATCCGCGCCGGATGTGACGGAAAAGTAAAAGCTGCAAGTATCACTTGCAGCTTTTTCGTTATAGTGATAAAATAAACTGAATGTTTTCGACACGGAGGAACTCATACAATGATTGCAATAGGCAGCGACCACGGCGGATTTGAGCTTAAGCAGGCCATAATGGCGCATCTCGACAAGCGCGGTCTGGAATATAAGGACTTCGGCACCTATGATAAGGCAAGCTGTGACTATCCCGAGTACGGCAAGGCAGTCGCGCACGCTGTCGCCTCCGGCGAGTATGAGCGCGGCATCATAATCTGCGGCACGGGAATAGGCATTTCCATCTCCGCGAACAAGGTGCCCGGCATCCGCGCCGCGCTGTGCACGGACTGCTTCATGGCGGAGGCCACACGGCTTCATAACGACGCGAACATTCTCGCCCTCGGCGGCCGCGTCGTCGGCGAAGGGCTTGCGCTGAAGATAGTCGATACCTTCCTTGACACGCCGTTTTCAATGATGAGCGGCACATAAGAAGGATATCAAGATAGAGGGTAAACGGCCGCCGCAGGCCTCCGCATCCCCGGAACATGCGAGGAAATTTACTTTGGCACGAAATCTGGAATTTTACAAGGGGCGGCGCAAGAAGAGAAATTACGCGCTCGTTCCGTCGGCGATAGCGCTCGGCGTGATAATGCTGATCGTCGTGCTTTTCTACGGAATGCAGAGTACGCGGTCATCACCAAGGACGGCGTGAGTGTTGAGCTGCCCATACTCACCAAGGGGCAGTACCACCGTTGACAGCGCCGGAAACGAGGTGAAGGTGTTCGACACGGTCGAGACGGAGCTTGTCTATGACGAGCCGGACTATTCGTATATCAAGGCCACGGCGGGTAAGGACGTGCCCGAAATGCGCGCCATATTCGTTCCCTACACCGACCTTGACAGCGAAAACGCTGAAAACCTATACCGCCCGCCTCAAGCGCGGCAACGCGCTCCTGCTGGAGATGAAGCCGCGCAGCAGGCTCGCTCATGTGGGATTCGCAGGCAGAAATGGCGCTGAGCTACGGCCTCAATGTCTCAAACGATCAGACGGCGGCCATGCCCGCGCTCATACAGCAGCTCAAGGATGAAAACAAAGGGCATTTACCTTGCCGCGCAGATAAGCTGCTGTCTGATGAGCTTTTCGCCTCGCGCAGCACCACGGTCACTTTGCGCCGCGCGGACAACAACGCCAATTATGTGGACAGCAGCGGCACGTGGCTCGGACCCGTACAGCATGAGCGTGCGCAACTATATCGTGCAGCTCGCGCGTGAGCTTTATGATATGGGCTTTGATGAGGTCGTGCTGGCCGACGTGGCGCACCCCACGTTCTCTGAGCCGACCGAGCTTATCTATACGGACGCTCTCCACCGCGCCCAGCACCTCCACCGCGGTGTGCGGCTTCGCCATCTACGTCGCAAATCAGCTCAGCGACAGGACGGGGCTTCTGTCCATCTACTGCGATTCAAAGCCCGCGCTCGTCAAGGCTGACGACAACGGGCAGGACGCGCGCCTGTTCATGAAGATATATACGACAGGGTCTATCTCCGCACGGATAAGTACGCGTATCCATATAATGTGGACGATATCAAAAGCAATGTCACCATCGGCAATGTCTACGACCGGCTTGTGCCCGTGGTCGAAAACTATCTGCCCGACGGTGAGCGGGATACCTCATGGGTGCTCATAGACGTGGCGGAGGAGCCGAAGAAATAAAGCCCGGAGCAAACATTAAAATAAACGCAGAGGCCGTGCAGTGCGGGGAGTTTTTCCGCACTGCACGGCTCTTCTTAAGTGAGAAGCTGATGCAAATATGAGTAATATGTACGCCCCTTGGTGAATATAATTTAAAATAGATTGACTGAACACCTTTGCATACAGGAAATGAAGGGGGTACATATAAATGAAAAAGAAACTGGCAAAGCTGCTGGCATGTATTCTTGTTGTGGGGCTGCTCTTGCCCGCAACAGGCACGGCCGCGCTGGCGGACGGTGTGGATGGAACTACCACCTCCGGCACGGGAACGCCGGAGGACCCGAAGCTCACGACCTCTACCGTGACCGATACCGACGCCAAGACCGGCGAGACCACCGTGACCATAACCATAGAAAAGGAATGGACGGATGAGGGCGTAGACGGCGAGGAGCACGGCACGCAGACCGAGGTGACGGACAAGACCGGCGGCCTTGTCAGCGCCTCTGGTGTGAGGCAAACGGCAGCGAGACGACAGGGGAAAACTCTTCGGAAGAGAAGGAGAGCACTGTCGAGATAGATAACGGCACGGCAGCGTGCCCGGCGGCCCCGGTATAGAGGCGGAGGTTCCCGATGTGACCGTCGGCCTCACGCCCGGAAGCAAGGATGAAAACAGCGAGACGTCCCGCGCATGGTTTGATGAGGACACGCTGGAGCTGCCCGACTGGGTGCGTCCGGCGGACGAGAACGGCCGCGCGTGGATAACCGAGGGCAGCAGCACGAATCGGACGGGACCGTCACGAATATCACCGTGGAGACCGATGCCGCGGCGAATTCCACGACCTATACAAAGACCACGACCACTCCCGACGGGAAGCTCGTCAGGGAGACGGTCACATGCACCCGCGACGAAAACGGGAATATAACCGGCTACAGCGTGCTCACCACGGAGACGGTGCCCGCCACGACGGAGGACTCCGCGCCCCCGGCGAACGCCACGATAAACGCGGGACGGCGGCTGGACGTCCTATGACTATGAGCTTCCCCCGAGAAGCCCGGGTGGCCTCGCCGCCCGACTGCGACAGCGAGGGCAACGTCATAAACGGCGAGGTCGTCGCCGAGATACGCGATGAAAACGGCAGCCTCGTCGGCTATACCGTCGTCACTGTCAAAAACGGCGTCGCCGTCGGCTAACGACCCATCCTCGGCCGGTATGTCGCCACGACGACGGTGGAGGAAAAAGCTGGAAGACGGCCTTATCAGGCGCACCACCACCAAAACGACCGTCACGAAGATGAAGAGCGCCTCCCGCAGCGGCGAGGGTCTCTGACGGCGTGCGCACGGTGCTGGGCTGGATGGGCGACGTGTCAGGCAGCGTGGAGCGCGGCGACATGGAGACCTTTTGAGCCGGGGCATAAGGAACAGCGGCAATAAAAGACCGACTTCCTGCGCGACCTCTTCAACCGCCCCTATGAGCTGAGCGAGTATGACAAAAACGCCGATGAGTTT
>VOFK01003039.1_pt1 | contig 10426 bp, 22 predicted proteins | sample 5384121 | NCBI WGS metagenome assembly VOFK01 (sample SAMN12384730, study PRJNA508395) | human gut metagenome | isolation source: healthy gut J | host: Homo sapiens | reverse complement strand
ATATATGAAGTAAATGAGTATAATATTATGTGCCAATGCTGTCTAAACTTATAAAATACATATTAGCTGTTATATCTATCCTATTTGGTGTGATGTTATTATTAGGCATATGCTTAACTATTGGAATAAAGCATGCCATCATCATCTTATACCAAGGACCAGATAGAGCGTTTATTTGACATCCATTTACCCGCATATAAAAAAAGATTCGCTTTTGGCGTCGTGAATCATTTACACATGATATTTCAGAGTATCAAGAGTTTCAATTTGATTCCATGAACCAGCGAGAATGGACGATGTTTTTGAATAATATCAAGTCAAGGATAGGTGATACGACAATGATGGATATTACAGTTCATAAGTATTCCAAGTCTTATCCTCGGATAGATGGCTTTAAGGGCGGCTACGGATTCTCGCTTTTATAAAGATTACGAGCAAGCTCGCTTTTGTAATGATACGATACTATATAGAGGTTATTTTGAATATAAATCGTATTGAATCCAATGAAAGGTTATTTGTCCATACTTATTGTGCTGTCAATAGCTGGATGTACTTATTTACAACCCTCGAACTTGGGAGCAGTCGATGCTTGTAAGTTATCTTCCGTAGATGATACAACATTTTGTAAAAAGTATTAATACCGCTGATTCTATTTGGATTAATCCTCTAAATAAGATTGTAAAATTCAAGGATATTTGAAAGAGATAGCCTACTTTATGTGTATTTCAAATATCATCAAAATGTGAGTGGACACCGAACCGGATGTTGGATGCCTTTTGATAGGCATAGTGAAACCGGTTATATCGTACTAAATTTTTGCGATACAAGCAGTAAAAGTCTTTCCAATATACCTCGACTGAGGCATACACTAATTTTAATTTGTATCAAGTAGTATTTTCAGAAGATTTCAAAGGACATCACGATGGAGATGTTTATTATTTTGAATACGTATCACCGTGCTACAATGATTCTTGGCAAAAAGTATAATAGCATTGGCTATTATTCTCCATTCAATTCTTCGACGTGGATTTTGACGGGAAACAAGAACTGTTAATAAGCGATTGGGGGCAATGCCAGAGTGGAAATCATTATGAGGTTTACAAACTTGATAGAGATGGCTTGAAGCTGATGAATGATCTTCCATTCAACGCTATTGATAAATTGTACCATAATCAACTCGGAGAACCAAACTATTAGCCTATATCAATTTGACGGAATTTCAGACTGTTGTAAAGCTGTCTTTTTTCGAAGCATTCAGACCATATTAAAAATTATTCCAATAGGCTTATCAAATGGGTGGACAACAGGAGGCAATATTTTTTGAAAGAATATTACAAGCAGAATAAAATGAATTTTAAACTCGATTCGCTTTACCAATATTTCAATCAAGATTCAATATATATTTATGCTACAATAAATGGATGCTTAACCTTTGTAGAAAAGCAGTCACTATAATAGTCGTACTCATTTACTTGTATATAAATTAATAAAAGTAAGTGAGTGAGTAAGATTGTTATTCTCCGGTCATATTATCATCTAAATTCGGTTCCTCATAGAATAAGCCATTAAATATGGAGTAACTATATTGCTCCTTAACTGTAATATCATCTGCCAATATCCTGCCTTTTTTCACCGAAAAGTCGCGCAATTTCTACATAAATTCATGCTCCAGTTCCAACTTTCCTATCATAATGGAAGAGAAATGCGGATGTTGTATAGTGGAGATACCGATAAATAGCAATATGATGTTGTTATTAATGATATTACAAGGTTAAGCCAAGCCAAATTTTTCACCACAAAAATTTTTTGCAACGCTCCGAAATCGTTCGAGCGCAGGATATTCCCCGAATACCCCCCCCGCTTTGCGGGATTGGGGTGCGACCCCGGCTATCCTTTGGGGATAATCATATTATTCCCGCGTATTGTCGAGAATCTAAACTTTTATGGCTATGACAAACACACTCTCAAATTCCTGCGGACTTTCACCCTCGACGAGTTCAAGGAGTGGAAAGGCATCCTCCAAATCCGTATCATCCGCAACGAGCAGACGGGCAAGTATTTCTTCGGATATGGCGATAAGGCGGGCGCCGTTACCTCGAAGTATCCCGCAGAACCGCTCGATCATCCCGTCGTTTCGGAGGTGATCTCCGAGGAGAGCGGCGAGCAGTTTCTCCTGCTTCACAATGCCGGGGACAACCCGCAGTTCACCACGGTTGCCACGCTGTAACTTTGTCCCTCTCTCCATCGAAAGGCTGTTCCTCCAACTCCGGGGGAGCGGCCTTTTAATTGCTATTACGAGTTCAACCAATATTCATTTCATCATGCAATTACGTCATTCACAACGCCGGGCAGCCAAGATGCGGTTAGCCCTGCAAGGAGCTTCGGGATCGGGCAAGACCTATTCGTCGCTCCTTATCGCCCACGGCATGACTCCTCCGACTGGTCCAAAAATCGCTGTCATTGACACCGAGAACGGGAGTGCGGACCTCTATGCCCATCTTGGGGAGCCTACAACGTGCTCTCCCTCTCCTCGGAGCCTTACAATCCCGAGAAATACATCGACGCCATCGGTATCTGCGAAAGCGCAGGCATGGAGGTTATCATCATCGACAGCATCTCCCATTGCTGGGATTACCTGCTGGTTTCCACGCCAATCTGCAAGGCAACTCCTTCGCCAACTGGGCCAAGGTCACGCCCCGGCAGAACGCCTTTATCCAGCGGATTCTCAACTCCTCGTGTCATGTGATCTGTACGATGCGGAGCAAGCAGGAGTACGTGCTCAACGAGCGCAACGGCAAGATGATCCCCCCGAGAAAGTGGGGCTTAAAGCCGTACAGCGGGATAATGTCGACTACGAGTTCACCATCGTATTCGATGTCAACATGAAGCACTATGCTTTGGCTTCCAAGAGACCGCACGGACTTTTTTCGCCGGGAAGGCGGAGTTTCCCGCTGACTGAACAAGTCGGGATGCAGATTCTCGACTGGTGCAACCAATGTCGAACCCAACCCTCCGTAAACTATGGAACAAGCTATCCTGCGGGCAGAGTCGCACAGTAACAACGTACTGCCCTTTACGCTCCGTGAAGATGCACGGGATGCAACACAGCTGATTATCCCCTCGCCCTCGTTCGGGGGAAGAAGAGGGAATCCCCGTTCCGGGAAACTCCCGAAGAACAGCCCCGCAAGCCTTTCATCGAGGCCAATACCAAGGCTGTTACACTCAGCCACCTCCAGAACGATTGCATTACCCCGGTCTTCTCCAGGGACAACGAGGTGACCATCTCGCACAATCAGTTCATCGAAACCATGTGGGAGTGTGCGCAGCGGATGTTCCGAAAGCTGTACGGTGGAAGAGCCCGAAAATACGGGTGAGCCATATCGTCAGGGACGGACACCCGAAGCCATCCACAAGGCCGTAAAGGACCTTACCGACGAGGACAAGACCATCTATTACGAGCGGATGATGTTCTGCATCGAGATACCCGCCATAACGGAGGTTATCGACGGATGCAGGCTCAACTTGACCGTAGGAGGTGTAAGGGCCTACAACCAGAACCTTTTACAGTAAGAAAGGCTTCGAGAAATTCAAAGTCTTTATCGGGCTCAAGAACATGGTTTGTTGCAATATGTGTGTGGCCACGGACGGACTGGCCGGGGAGATGCGGGTGACGAATACGCAGGGAGTTGACAGCCAAGATTACGGAGCTGATCGTAAGCTACACTGCCAGGCGGCATTTGGAGCGGATGCGGGCGTTACTCGATACCTCCATGTCGGAAAGTCAGTTCGCGCAGATGGTGGGGGAAGGCACGGTTGTATCAGTTCCTGCCGCCTGCACAGCGTAAGCAACTCCCGGAGTTCGAGTTCACGGACTGCCATCTGAACACCATCGCAAGGGCCTATTACAACGATACGGCGTTTGCGTGCGACAGACAGCGGGAGATTGACCTATGGAGGGTGTTTAACCTCTTTACAGGGGCCAATAAGTCCAGCTACATAGATTCGTTCCTCGCAAGAAGCCGGAATGCAACGGTATTCACGGAGGGAGTGGCAAAGGCGCTCATTGGAGAACCCGAGTACAGGTGGTTTGTTGAGTAAAAACCGCTTGATATGATACGGCTATTCTACAAGGTATTCTTCGTGGATACCTGCTGAAATGGTGGGGGTAACCTGTTCAAATATTGAATTAAAGGATGCCGGTTGGAATACTTTTTTGCGAAATAACGAGTGTAACTTATTGAAATACAATTCTAATTATCGGAGGTTCGAGTCCTCCTCCCGCTACCAAAGCGGACAATTCCTACGGAGTTGTCCGTTTTTTTGTTTGCCGGAATGAATGGTCGGGCAAACGGCGCGCTATTTGCAGCAGGAGTCGATACCATAAAATTTCCAAAGCCATGAAAGAGAACAAAGACACCGCCTGCGAACCTTGCGAGCAGAATTTCGAGCGTAACATCAATCGTTTGGTTAAAGAGGGCAAGGCTCCGACGCCCAAAGCCCGTCAGCAGAAAGAGCATGAAGTGAAATCGGCTTTCGCCGAAACCGGGAAAGGAGCGTAAATAGTCCGTTTCCCGCGCCGCAAAGAGCAAGGGGCGGGTCCGCGGACCTGCCCTTCGTCGTTTATTCAGCCCTGCCTGCCGGACGCCTGTTCCTGCCGGGCATTCCCGCAGGTCGTCGCCCAGGTCCTCGCGCCCGCATCGGCGATCCGCATCGCTCCTCGACCACTTCGATGCTGGTTCTGAACGTCGTAGCGTTCGCCGGGGTCGCGGCGCATGTCGTAGAGCGCCAGCGGGAATTCGTGCCCTTCGGCCACCTTGCCCGGGCGTCCGCCGTTGCCGGGCGGGAATGCCTCGCGGATGGGCGAACACGAGTTTGTAGTGTCCGTCGCGCACGGCTTCCAGGCTGTTTTTCCGGTAGTAGAACAGGAACGACGTGCGTGGCGCGGCGTCCGGCACGCCTCGAACAGGCTGCGGATGCTTACGCCGTCGATTTGCTTCGCCGGGAGCGGCGTGCCCGCTATCTCCGCGAAGGTCGGCAGCAGGTCGATGGACGAGGCCAGCTGGTTGCAGATCGTTCCGGCGGGCGTCGTCCCCGGCCACCACACGATGCACGGCACGCGCTGCCCGCCTTCGAAGGTGGTTCCCTTTGCCTTCGCGAAGACCGCCCGTCGAGCCGGCGTGGTCGCCGTAGTTGATCCACGGCCCGTTGTCCGAAGTGAGCACGACGATCGTATTGGAGGCCGCGCCGCTCTTTTCCAGCGCCTTGAGCACTTCGCCCACGCTCCAGTCGATCTCCATCATCATCGTCGCCGTACAGTCCCTGCTCGCTTTTGCCCTTGAACTTGTCCGAGACGAAGAGCGGCACGTGCGGCATGGAGTGGGCCAGGTAGAGGAAGAACGGGCCTTCGGACCTGCGTGTGATGAAGTCGACGGCATGTTCCGTGTACCGGGTGGTGAGCGCGCCTGGTCCGCGGCCGAGACCGACGGGTTGACGACCTTGCGCCCTTCGTACAGCGGCAGCGGCGGATAGACGACGTCTGCGGATGGTGGGGCCACATGTCGTTGGAGTAGGGCAGCCCGAAGTATTCGTCGAAACCGTGGTCGAGGGGCATAAGCCCCGGGCGGCATCCCACGTGCCATTTGCCGACGATGGCGGTTGCGTAGCCGGCTTTCTTCAGGTTTTCGGCCATGGTCTCCTCGTCGGGGTTGAGTCCTGTTTTCGATTTCGGACCGAGCGCCCCGGCGAATCCGATGCGGTTGGGGTAGCATCCCGTCAAGCCCGGCGCGCGAAGCGCTGCTGACAGCCTGGGCGCTGTAATAATTGGTGAAGCGCATGCCTTCGGCGCAGAGCCGGTCGATGTTGGGTGTCCGGTATCCGGTGGCCCCCGTTGCGGTCAGGTCGCCGTAGCCCATGTCGTCGAGGTGGATGAGCACGATGTTCGGCGGCTGTTGTCCGGGGCGTTTCGGGTGTGCGTCGGCGTGCTGTGCCGCAGGAATTCCGGCGAAGGTCAGCAGCGCCATGCCGGCGGCCGGCCTGAATCTCGATGGGTTCATTCGGGTAGGGTGGGTCCTTATCCGGGGATGCCGTTTCGTGAGGCCGGGACCCGTTTGTCTTCACGAGACGGACGTGACATTTCACAAAATTAATCTTTTTTCCGGAAAATGATTATCTTTACGCGGTTTAATGAGCGGTGATTTATGGTTAAAAAGAATATTCTGGGGACCATCGGCACGACCCCGATGGTGCGGATCAACCGGCTGTGCCCCAATCCGAACGTGAAAATATTCGCCAAACTCGAAGGCTTCAATCCTACGGGAAGCATCAAGGACCGCATTGCGCTGCGGATGATCGAAGCCGCAGAGCGGGACGGACGGCTGACGCCCGGCAAGACGATCATCGAACCCACGTCGGGCAATACGGGCATCGGCCTGGCGATCGTGGGAATCGTCAAGGGGTATCCCGTGGAGATCGTCATGTCGGAGGCCGTGTCGATCGAACGGCGCAAGATCATCCGCTCCTACGGCGCCAAGGTGATTCTCACTCCCGCCGAGGAGGGTACCGACGGGGCGATCCGCCTGGCGCGGAAAAAAAGTCGCCGACGCCCCGGCAGGTATTTCATGCCCGATCAGTTCGCCAACGCCAGCAACTACCTGGCGCACTATCAGTCGACGGCGCTCGAAATCTGGCAGCAGACGGGCGGCGAGATCGACTACCTCGTCTGCGCCATCGGGACCTCGGGGACGCTGATGGGTCTTTCGCGTTTCCTCAAGGTGATGAAGCCCGACATCAAGGTCGTCTGCGCCCAGCCTACGCGCGGCCACTACATCCAGGGGTTGAAAAATATGGAGGAGGCGATCGTACCCGACATCTACGATCCGTCGCAGATCGACGTGCAGGAGATGATCGAGAGCGAGGAGGCGATCTCCATGGCCCGGGAAATCATCCGCAGGAGGCGATCTTCGCCGGCATGTCGAAAGCGGCGCGGCGATGCTGGCGGCGGTGCGTACGGCGCAGAAGATCGAGCGGCAATATCGTCGTGGTTTTCCCCGACCGGGCCGAGAAGTACTTGAGCACGACGATGTTCGACGAGTTCTCGGACTGATCCTCCGTCGGAATGCTGAAAAAGCCTGCAGGCCGTTTCGGCCGCAGGCTTTTTTCGGGGAGGGAATCCCTATTTCGCCTGTCGTAGGCTTCGACGCCGCTGCGGAGGAAACGACGAATCCCTGCACGTCGAGGTCGTAGCCGCGGGGCGGAACCAACTCCCTTCCCGCCGCGCCCCTGCAACACGTAGTAGGGCTGGGCGTTGACCCCGAAGGTCTTCAGCGCGTAGTAGGAGTTGATTTTGCCGAGGTCTTGAGCACCTTGCCCGCATCGGTGGTCACCCATTCGCTCTCGGGAAGCACTTTCTTGTCGTCGGTAGAGCGCGACGATCACATAGTCGTTGCGCAGAATGTCCAGCACCTGCGGGTCGGACCATACGCGGGCCTCCATTTCGCGGCAGTTGACGCATCCGTGGCCCGTGAAGTCGATGAAGAGCGGCTTTAAGCCGACCTTTGCGGCATAGGCTTCGGCCTCCTTTGATCGAAGAATCCTTCGAGGTTGTGCGGCAGGTGGAGGAAGTCGCTGTGTTTGGGCTTCTGTCCGTCGACGGTCAGCAGCATGCGCGCCTCGCCGCCTGCCGGGGCCGGTCCGGAGCCGTCCTGTCCGATGACGAAGTCCTGCGTGTGCAGGGGCGGCAGGTAGCCCGAAAGACCTTTTGAGCGGGGCGCCCCACATGCCGGGGACGAGGTAGACGACCAGCGAGAAGGTGACGATGGCCAGCGCCAGGCGTCCTACGCCGAGGTAGGGCATGTCGCTGTCGTGGACGAACTTGATTTTACCCAGCAGGTAGAGACCCAGCAGCGAGAAGGTCACGATCCACACGGCGAGGTAGATCTCCCGGTCGAGCTGTCCCCAATGATAGGTTTGGTCGGCCACGGAGAGGAATTTCATGCCCAGCGCCACCTCGATGAATCCCAGCACGACTTTCACCGAGTTGAGCCATCCGCCGCTCTTGGGCAGCTTCTTGAGCATCGAGGGGAAGAAGGCGAAGAGGGTGAACGGCAGCGCGAAGGCGACGAGAAGGCCAGCATCGTCACGATGGGACTCCAGAACTCCCCGGCGGTGGATTTGATCAGCACCGAGCCGACGATGGGTCCGGTGCACGAGAACGACACCAGCACGAGCGTCAGGGCCATGAAGAAGATGCCGGCAAGGCCTTTGAGTCGGCTTTGGAGTCGGTTTTATTGACCATCCACGAGGGGCATCGTGATCTCGAACGCGCCGAAGAACGATGCGGCGAAGACCATGAACACCAGGAAGAAGAGGATGTTCGGGGAGCCAGTGCGTGGCCAGCCAGTTGAAGATGTCGGCCGTCACGGCATCGCCCCCGACGAGGCGGGTAATGACGATGATCGCGGCTATGGGCAGCGCGTGTAGAGCGCGACGATGAAGAACCCGTACATGCCGGCGCGGATGCGGCCCAGCGCGGGGCTTCCGGAGCCTTTCATAAAGAACGAGACGGTCATCGGGACCATCGGGAAGACGCAGGGGGGGTCAGGAGGGCGGCGAAGCCCCCACAGAATGGCTTCGATGATCAGCCCCCACAGCGAGCCGCCGCCTGCGGCGTCCTTCTGCGCTGTGCGGGGCGATTTCGGCCGCAGGGACGGTTTCCGGTAAGCCGCGGCGCTCTCCTGCCGGAGTTTCCTGCGGGCTGCACGGCGGGCGTCGCACCTGCGGGCAGGGTGATCGTCAGTTCCGTGTCGTCGGGCGGCATGCAGCTCGTGTCGTTGCAGATCATCCATGCGAGTTCCGCTTTGACGGTCGCCTGCGGGGCCGTGAGTTTCACGCTCTGGGCGAACTGCGCCTTTCGGGCGAAAGTTTCCGATCTCCATTCCGAACGTTTTGTCGTAGTGGCGTTCGGGACGGGTCAGCTGCTCGACGCCTCCTTCGAGGACGGCGCCTCGCCCGGGGTGAAGGTGATCGTCGTGGCGTTGGGCCCGCCCTCGTAGGGTCCCATGTCGTACATGTGCCAGGGAGCCGGAATGGATGCTTCCAGCACGATCCGGTAGGTCTGGCCGTCGAGGTGCTGCACCGAGCTTTTCCAGCTGACGCTCTGCGCCGAGACGGTCGTGGCGATCATTGCGGCAAGGACCGGCAGGAGGGGTGCGAATCAGTTTGTACATAGTCGTGTCGCTTTTTTATATTTCGGACAAATATACGGGTTTTTTACGGATAAATTGCTAATTCGCACGATGATTCGAATTCGCTCGTCATTCCCACCACAACCGTGCCGCACAACTCGTTGCGGCGCTGAATCCGTCGTGCGGCAGGATCTTCCGCGCGACGAGTGGGAGTGCGTGGTGGTGAGCAACAACTCCACGGACGACACCGAGGCGCGTTTCGCGGCCTTTGCCGCGGCGCATCCCGGGTGCGGCCTGCGGCTCGTCGCGGAGGAGGGACCGGGTGTCGTACGCCCGCAACCGCGGACCGGGAGGCGCAGGCGGCTGGTGGGCCTTCATCGACGACGACGAAACGGGTCAACGAGGGGTTTCTGCGCGCCTATCTCGAATTCTTCGAAACCCGTCCCGGCCGTCGTGGCCGGGGGCGCATCGTCGCCGAGTACGTCGCGGGACGTCCGGCGTGGATGTCGTCGAAATACGTCGAAATGCCGATCGCCAAATCCGATGGATTTCGGGAGAGCGGGTGCGTCCGTTCCCGGCGGGACGCGTTCCCGGGGGCGGCAATATGGCCGCCGCGGGGCTGGCCGTTACGGGGTTCGATCCGACGCTGGGGCGCGTGAACGGCGAGTTGATCGGCGGCGAGGAGAACGACTTTTTCGAACGTCTCCTGCTCTCGGCGGCGAGACGATCTGGTATGTGCCGGGGGCGGTGATGTGGCATCATTCCGCCGGCGAAACTCACCGGGCGCTTATTTTTTCGGCGGTTGAGCTACAACGTCGGGGGTGAGCCAGCGGCTGCGGGCCGAAATACCGCCGGCTGCCGAAGACCTTCGTGCTGGAGATCGCCAAATGGGCGGCGACGCTCGTGCTCTGCTGCACGATGCCGCCCCGCAAATCGCGGTGGCTGCTGCGTCTGGAAATCAGCCGGGGCTGTTTACGAAAATTAAAAAAATTAGGAGTTGCAGGCTTTGGTCGCATGCGATAAGCCCCTCCCGAGGGAGGGGATTTTGGGGGTGGGGCCGAATTGTAAATACGGCAGAACGCCGTAAGAACGCCGGGCGACAGCGAATTCCTCCGGAAGAAAATTGGTTGTGATTCCGGTATGCACTGCTGTTTTTAAATACAAAGGGCTGAACATTTGTTCAGCCCTTTGTATTTAAAACAGGTACTTTTTTGACCTTGTTCACCAGCCGGTGGATGTCGGCC
>VOFK01001018.1_pt1 | contig 10432 bp, 15 predicted proteins | sample 5384121 | NCBI WGS metagenome assembly VOFK01 (sample SAMN12384730, study PRJNA508395) | human gut metagenome | isolation source: healthy gut J | host: Homo sapiens | reverse complement strand
CTGAACAGATGTTTGTTGATGCTAAAGCTTGTAATATTGTCAATCAGGCAAAAGATGAGAACAGACGTGTTTGTGCGGTAGGTACTACTGTGATGCGTGCAATAGAAACGGCTGTCGGTACAGACGGGCATCTCAAGGAATTCGAAGGCTGGACAAATAAGTTTATTTTTCCTCCATACGATTTTTCGGTGGCCAACAGCATGGTCACTAACTTCCACATGCCGCTTTCCACATTACTGATGCTGGTGGCTGCCTATGGTGGTTATGATTTGGTTATGGAAGCTTATAACACTGCTTTGAAGGAAGATTATCGTTTTGGTACGTATGGTGATGCTATGCTGATTTTAGATAAATAGCAAGATAAGTAAAAGGCACTGTGTATGAAGGTTTATTTAGGGCTTGGAACTAATTTAGGCGATAAGGAAGCCAATTTGCATACGGCTGTGCAACAAATAAATATGCGGATAGGGAAGGTGACTTCCCTTTCCGCTTTTTATGTTACTGCTCCTTGGGGCTTCTCTTCCGAGCATTCTTTCCTGAATGCTGCCTGTTGTGTCGATACTTCTCTTTCTCCCTTTGAAGTTTTAGAAAAAACTCAGTCGATAGAGCGTGATTTAGGTCGCACAAAGAAGTCTGTTGATGGTAACTATAGTGACCGTTTAATTGATATTGACCTCTTATTATATGGTGATTTAATATTGGATACACCTGTTTTGACTCTGCCTCATCCCCTTATGCATGAACGGCGTTTTGTAATGGAACCATTGGCAGAGATAGCACCCAAAGTGGTGCATCCGGTATTAAAGCAAACAATGGAATATCTGAAGCAACAGCAATAGACTTTGCATTACCAATCATATTTTCAGTGTTATGCCACAAATCGTCGTGTCACCTTGAATGCCGACATCATTCTGACTATCAGATAACTGATGAAGAAGGCAGCCACAGCTATACAGATAATATGAACCACTGCCGGAACTCCTTTAGGCAACCATGCGGCAAAACATATCATACCCTATTTGCACAAAGACAAAATGGCAAAGGTAAATACCGAAGGGTCATTGAGGCCAGTCGGGAAAGGGCAGGAGAGTAGGGCACTTTGATTCTCTGCATAATGACAAACACAGGGAAGGTCATCATAAATACATTGATGCCGCCGAATAGCCATACGATTTCCAAATAGGCATAATTGCCCGGAAAGTATTCCTGCATGATAAGGTAACCTCCAAATGTAATGGCATATCCTGCTGCAAACATAGGTATACCGATGGAGAGGGTTTTCTTCCAACTCCATTGCAAAGGGTATTTCACCAGATAATAAGCTAATATCAGATAACCGATGAAGCCTGACACATAGTAGAAGGAGCCGAAAGCGTTCCAGTCACACACCCCCAGAATATCCATATTGCCCCAATTACCGATGTATCCCAATGCGGGAGCTGCCATTTTCAGATAGGGAAGAAATAAGGAGATTCCCCAAATACGAAGGAACAGCTTGACATCTTTTTGTGAGGCTCGGTCTAGCCATGCCCCGAAAACGGGTATAACGAAATACAGCCCTATCAGCATATAAAGATACCAAAGGGGCGTGGTGTCGTAGTTGAAATTAAAGATAAAGGTGCAAATCTTCGTCACTGTCATTTGCCACGTGAAGGTGGACATGTCGATGGTGGGGTTGTCAGTGGTGGCAATATAGTTCAGGTATACGAAGTACAGCACCGGTAGCATCCGACCAGAAAATGAGGGGTGGCACAATGCGCCCGATGCGTTTCCGGTAGAACTCGTTCATACTGCTGCGGAGGGGAAAAAGCAAAACTCCGGTCATCATGACGAACAGAGGTACGCAGCTTCGCACTGCGCTTCCCGCAGCACACCCCTTGCAGGAAAGTGCTGCGGTCTGTATCAAAGCGCGCCACAAAAGGGTCGCAACAATGTGCAAATACGACCAGAAAACAGGCGATAACACGTAACAGGTCTATCCAGCCTATGGTTTCTTTTCTTTTTAATTCCATCTGTGGTTAAGTGTTTTATACGGTAATATTGAGTAAAATTTCTCCCTTGGTATTCAATACCTTTATTCTCAATTCGCCTTTCTTTTTCTCGATAACCATCACTGTGGCACTGTCCATATCATATCCTCCGCCGACAATGACAGGAAAATTATTATCCAGTTTTCCTTTCGGATGATAGGCATATTCGTGGGTATGTGCATTCAGGCTGACGTTGAAAGGAGCTTTTTTCAGTAATGGTTTCCATAAGTCTTCGCAAAGGTTCTTATAGTCGTTTCCATATAAAGGGATATGATGAATCAGGATTCGCTTTTCGGCTTTTTTGAACTCTTTGGATGCCAGTTCTTTTTTCAGGAAGTCCACCTGCTCGTTACGCAGCCGGGTAAAGTCGTTCAAACCATAATACACCCAGTGGTCATCCGGTTTGTCTTCACCGCAGTCCAGCATCACGATGCGTGTGTCACCCCAATTGAAGGAACCGTAGGTTTTATTGCCTACATAATCATAATGGTCACGCAGACCGATGGAATAGGCATTGCGTATTTCATGGTTGCCACGCATGAAGAAAGTAGGTACGCAGTCTCCGTGTACTCCTTCAGTCAGTTCACTGATAAAGGCAGTTGCCTGTTCGTGGCTGGCAGGATCGTCTACACAGTCACCGTTGAATACAACAAAATCGTAATCGATGTCCTGAATCTGTTGACATAAAGCGCGGAAAGTTTTGGGATGTTGGTGTAAGTCATTAAATACTACGGCAGTAAAGTTATCACTGTCGGGGGCAGGAAGAGTGAATTCGCTGAATTCCGATTGGGCGGTATTGCCGAATACTTTGTTATAAGCCTGATAGCGCAGAATTTCTTGTGAGCAGACGCGGTAATAGTACTTCTGCCCCGGCTGTAAACCGTCCAGGCGGATTTTATGCAGTTTGTTGTTACACACCGCTTGTCCGTCCATAATGGTGCGCGCACGTTGCAGTTGGGTTGAGTCTGGTTCCGTATTCCACCCAGCAGTGCAGGTACGGTAGTCTCCCACATCACGGTGATTCCGTTTCCTACCGGATTCTGCAAATAAGGTTTTGTACGGAATATCTTTTCTGCCTTTTCTGCTGTGCGGAGGGTTACCACCAGCGGGCGGTGGTCGGATGCTACCGGTTCGTCCTGCACTTTGGAGGAGATGGCGGCAAATCCTTTGGCATTATTTTTCAGGGTAACAATATAGTCGAGTGTCTCTTCTTCCGGTTTGGGGGCGGGAAAAGTGGGTACTTTCGGATTGAAAGTATCTGAAAATCCTTTTGCAACCCTTTAATGAAATCGGATTGAGGTTCGGCATTCATATCTCCGGCAAGGAAGAAAGGTTTTTTGGCGGAAGCAGCGAAATTCTTTATCATTTCCAGTGATGTCATTCGGTCTTCCTCCGTCAACGAGAGATGGGTGCAACAATAGATATAGTCTTCAAATTCGGCCATAATGAGTGCACGGGCCTCTTCACGTCCCGGCAGAGCCATGGTCTGGATGCGGATAGGAGTTTGTTTGGTGAGTAGTCCGATGCCATATTTCCCCCCGTCGTAATCAATGGCGGGAGCAAAGTAGGCGTGCATTTGCGTGCGTTCGGCTATTTCGCCGAGCACGTATGTTTTTCCGCTGCGGTTGGTCATACTGTCCAGTTCCTGGATGGCTACGGCATCGGGGCAGGCATTATTTATCACATTGGCCACACGTTGGAAATTCTGTACGTTATCCATGCCGTTGGCATTTTTGATATTGTAAGTCATTAACCTTAAGGTATTTTGAGCTTGTGCGGACGAAAGCGTCAGTAAGGCTGTAACAGCCAGAAAGAGTGTCTTTTTCATGTTTTATCCGGTATTATTTAAATTGAAACGCTTCAAAGGTAAGGATAAAAAATATTATTCGGCTACTCGTTTATATTATTTTTGAGACATTCTGTATCCATTGGAAGTTATTTTTATCTTTTCAATGCAGGAAGTAAGTTTTAAGGACTTACAACTTCGGTTTCATTAGGATAAAATAAAGGCTGTCATGAGAGAATCCCGTCAGATTCTTCCGTATCGGTCAATACTTTTTTCCTGCCGGTGAAGCCTGTGTCATTCGGATGCTGCTCACTACTCCCTGCTCCAATGGCAAATAATATGGCAAGAAACAAACAGGCTTGTGCGCGGTCTCCTTCGGGAAACATTCGAAAGAGCAATGCCACCAGGGTGGTGCCTAATGTCTGTCCCAATAACCGTGCCGTTCCCAACATGCCGCTTGCGCCACCGCTTCGCCGGGTGGGTGCGGAAGAAACAATGGTGACATTATTGGGAGTCTGGAACAGTCCGAAGCCCATACCGCAGAGAGCCATCCGCCATACAATATTCCAACTTTCGGGATGCTCGGGAAGAATATAGAGTGAGAAAAGTCCTGCTGCAAATACGGCCATTCCCATTCCTCCCAACAGTCCCGGATGCACACGCTCTACAAGTCGTCCGGCAAGAGGGGCTGTCAATATCGTGGCCAAAGGCCAGGGAGTCAGCAACAGTCCGATTTCGACGGCATTATAATGCAGTACATTCTGCATGAAGAAAGGCAAGGACACCATTGCTAACATTTGTGCCGTGAATGATGTGATGGATGTACCGATGGAGAGTGCAAAGATGGGAATACGCATTAAGTCGACCGGCAGGATGGGGGCTTCCTGCTTGAGTTGCCGGCGGATAAAAAAGGTTCCTATGATGGCGAGAAGCGCAATTTGCAGACCGATGAAGTCACGGTTTTCAGAATGCGCAAAGCCCTCCAAAGAATAAATCAGCAGTCCGAAAGTCAGTGCATTGGCTATTGCACTGATTTTATCGAACTTGTGTTGTTTCTCGGCCGGAGGATTGTGTGGCAATAAACGATGGCCGATGACAAGCGCTGCCAGTCCTAACGGGATGTTGATGACAAACAGCCAGTGCCAGCTTCCCAACGCCAGAATGCTGCCGGCGATGGATGGTCCGGCGGCTGCCGAAACTGCAACGACCATGGCATTCACTCCCATGCCGCGACCTAATATTTGTGGCGGATAAATCAGTCGGATAAGTGCCGTGTTGACACTCATTACACATGCGGCTCCGAATCCTTGGATGACGCGTGCCGCCGTCAGCATCCAGAAGGAAGTGGATAAGGTGCAGGCAAGTGATGCACCGACAAAAATGGAAATGCCGATAAGGAATATCCGCCTATATCCATAGATATCGCCCAATGAGGCGAAAGAAAGCAGTGTCATGGTGATGACCAATTGGTAAGCATTAACAATCCAAATGGCCGTTGAGGGTGTTACATCGAAATCGTGTGCTAGCGTAGGCAGGGCGATATTCATAATTGTCCCATCCAAAACCGACATCATGATAGCCAGCAATACAGCTATCACAGCTAAATATTGTCGTGGTATAAATGCAATCTTTTCTTTATTCATGTTGCAAAATTAACGCAAATCGGACAGACTCGGTTTAATTTCTTCTAAATAATTAAGAAACCTGTGTTAAAGAGTTGCTAAATAGTATGCGGCTTGGAGAATAATGCTTATCTTTGCGACCGTTAAAAACAGTGGAGAGATTTGAGTAGCTTGCAACCACAGAAAAAAATGCTAAAAAATACATTGACTTTCTTCCGTATAATTCCTACTCTGATTTAATTCCCCCGTTTGATAACGAATTAACTTTTAGTTTTAAATTCTTAATTTTATATTCAAAATGGGATACTTATTCACATCCGAATCGGTGTCAGAAGGACACCCCGACAAAGTGGCCGATCAGATATCGGACGCTGTGCTTGACAAACTGTTGGCATTCGACCCCAGTTCGAAAGTAGCTTGCGAAACCCTGGTGACTACCGGACAGGTAGTACTGGCAGGAGAGGTGAAAACAAAAGCGTATGTAGACTTGCAACGCATTGCACGTGAGGTAATTAACCGTATCGGTTATACCAAAAGCGAATATATGTTTGAAGGAAATTCATGTGGCGTGTTCTCGGCTATTCACGAGCAAAGTGCAGACATTAATCGTGGTGTAGAACGCGAAGATCCGATGAATCAGGGTGCCGGAGACCAGGGAATGATGTTCGGTTATGCTACCAACGAAACAGAAAACTATATGCCGCTGTCACTCGACCTGGCGCATAAACTGCTGATGGTCTTGGCTGAAATTCGTCGTGAAGGAAAGGTAATGACTTACCTCCGTCCCGATGCAAAGAGTCAGGTGACTATCGAATATGATGATAACGGAAAGCCTGTCCGTATCGATACCATTGTGGTTTCTACCCAGCACGATGAGTTCGTGGCTCCGGCTGATGCCTCTAAAGAAGCTCAGTTGAAAGCTGATGAAGAGATGCTGGCGAAGATTCGCAAAGATGTAATTGAAATCCTGATGCCCCGTGTCATTGCAGAGATTCATAATGAAGACGTTCTGGCTCTGTTCAATGACCGGATAGTTTATCATGTGAATCCTACCGGTAAATTCGTTATCGGCGGTCCTCACGGGGATACCGGTTTGACAGGACGTAAGATTATCGTTGATACTTACGGTGGAAAAGGTGCTCACGGTGGTGGTGCTTTCTCCGGTAAAGACCCCAGCAAGGTAGACCCGTAGTGCTGCATACGCTGCCCGTCATATTGCCAAGAATATGGTGGCAGCCGGCGTAGCCGATGAAATGCTGGTTCAGGTTTCGTATGCCATCGGTGTGGCTCGTCCCATCAATATCTATGTAAACACTTACGGCCGTAGCAATGTGAAAATGACCGATGGTGAAATAGCCCAAAAAATAGACGAACTGTTCGATCTTCGTCCGAAGGCTATCGAAGAACGTTTAAAACTGCGCAATCCGATTTATGAAGAAACAGCTTCTTACGGACACATGGGACGTGAACCCAAAGTAGTGACCAAGACATATGAATCTATGTATCATGAAGCAAAGACAATGGAAGTGGAATTGTTTACTTGGGAAAAGCTGGATTATGTGGATAAGATAAAGGAAGCATTCGGTTTATAAAAGCCGGATTCGGATATTGTGTGTTTTCGGGCGGATTCATTCCGCCCGAAAATATAAGAGTTTACAAGAATGAATGATATAAAAAACGTATGTGTATATAGTGCGTCCAGCACAAAGATAGCAAAAGAATATTTTGATGCTGCCGAGAAATTGGGGCGTCTTTTGGCGGAAAAGCGAATCAATCTGATTAATGGTGCAGGCTGTATCGGCTTGATGGCTGCAACCTCCGATGCGGCATTGGCTGCCGGCGGCACTGTGACCGGTGTTATCCCTCATTTTATGGTAGAACAGGGATGGCATCACACTGGACTCACCAAGCTGATTGAAACCGAAACCATGCACGAGCGCAAACGAATGATGGCCGACCTGTCGGATGGAGTGATTGCTTTGCCGGGTGGTTGCGGCACCTTGGAGGAATTACTTGAAATCATTACTTGGAAGCAATTAGGCTCTATCTCAATCCCATTGTCATCTTGAATATCAACGGCTTCTATGACTCCCTGTTGGATATGTTGCAAAGAGCAGTGGACGAAAACTTTATGCGAAAAGAGCATAGTGCCATTTGGAAAGTAGCTTCTGAACCCGAAGAGGCTGTAAATTTACTCTATACAACACCTGTCTGGAACAAAGAAATCCGTAAATTTGCAGCGATATGAGCGAAAATTGTCATCCCGGAATAGAATATCTGCTTCAGCTGTATGCCGAAGAACAGAGCCGTGTAGATACGGCTTTGACACAAAAGGTGCATCATGTCACCGTTCAGGAAGGGATGAAAGGAGAACCAATACCCTATCAACTGCGGTCGGATTGGATGGTGACCAGTGTTTTGTTTCTGTGTTTCATTTTGGTATCCTATGTTCTTGCCCATGGAAAGAAACATCTGGAGCAACAGTTTAAGAATTTTTCCTTGTCGAAAGAGCGTGCCAGTTTATTTGATGATACCACTGCCTCGGATGTCCGTTATACATTGGTTTTGATATTCCAAACCTGTATCCTTGCCGGTTTCTGTGTATATGATTATTTTTTTCGGACCACGATTTGCTTTTATTCCGCGTTGTACCCCACTATCTGCTATTGAGCACTTTCATCGGATGTGTGGTCATTTTCTTGTTGTTTAAGTGGTTGGCGTATAACTTTGTAAATTGGATATTCTTTAACAAAACCAAGAATATGATTTGGATAGAGTCATATTTTAATGTGATAATCGGAGCCGGTTTTTTGCTTTTTCCCATTGTCCTTTTGATTGTTTATTTTGATTTATCGCCGCAACTTGCACCTTATTTTATCGGTTTTGTTATAATAATTGCTAAAATATTGCTGTTTTATAAGTGCATTCATAACTTTTTCAACAGAATTTATGGCGTTCTCCATTTAATTCTGTACTTTTGTGCGCTAGAAATTCTTCCCTGACTTGATACTGTGGAGGGGAATAGTTATAGCGAACAACATTTTGGTTTTAAATTTTTAGTACATTGAAAATAAAAAAGTCCTCGTTTCTCAGCCCAAACCGACTTCTGAGAAGTCGCCTTTTATTACGATATAGCTGAGAAGTACGGTGTGAAAATCGATTTTCGCCCGTTCATCAAAGTTGAGAGCTTGTCGGCCAAAGAGTTCAGACAACAAAAAGTCTCTATTCTTGATCATACAGCAGTGATATTTACTTCAAGACACGCTATTGATCATTTTTTCGGTCTGTGTGCCGAGTTGCGTGTTACCATACCCGAGACAATGAAGTATTTCTGTACTTCTGAAACAATTGCTTTGTATATACAGAAATATGTGCAATATCGTAAACGCAAAGTATTCTTTGGGGCAACCGGTAAATTTGCAGATTTGCTTCCGTCTATTATCAAACATAACACAGAGAAGTATCTTGTTCCGATGTCGGATGTGCATAATGACGAAATTAGAAACGCATTGGATGCTAAGAAGATTCAACATACCGAGGTAGTGATGTATCGCACAGTAAGCAACGATTTCACTCCCGAAGAAAGTTTTGATTATGACATGTTGCTGTTCTTCAGTCCTGCCGGAATCAACTCGTTGATGAAAAATTTCCCTGAATTCGATCAACAAGAGATTGCCATCGGATGTTTTGGTCCTGCAACAGCTAAAGCGGTAAAAGATGCCGGTTTGCGCCTTGACCTGGAAGCTCCCACTGTAGAAGCTCCTTCAATGACGGCTGCATTGGATATGTTTATCCGTGAACGTAACAAAGATTAAATTTTTTAGTTTATAGCCCGAAATCGGGGGTTTTGTATCAAAAAGTTATAACTTTGTGATTCGAAACCCCGATTTCTTTTTATATGGAAAAGTAAAACTATGGCAGAATATACACTTAGCAAAGCAGAACGATTGAATAGCAAGGCGATGATAGAACGTCTTTTTGCCGGTGGAAACAAGTCTTTTCCGGCTTTCCCCCTGCGTGTGGTGTATATGTGGTTGGATGCTTCGGAAGGGGAGGCGCCTGTTTCTATTTTGATAAGTGTTCCCAAGAAACGCTTTAAACGGGCAGTGAAACGCAATTTGGTGAAGCGCCGGGTACGGGAAGCGTACCGCAAGAACAAACAGCTATTGACGGATGCACTGGTTGCCAAGAATAAAAGACTGGTTTTAGCCTTTATATGGTTGGACAATGAGATTCATCCTTCGGCCGAGATAGAAGGGAAAGTGAAGAGATTGCTGTTTCATATAATGGAAAAAATAGAATGAAAAAGCTGCTTTCACGTCTTCTGTTACTCCCTATTTATTTCTACAGAGGGTATATTTCTCCCATGACTCCGCCTTCCTGTCGTTTTGTTCCTACTTGTTCCGAATATGCTATCGAGGCGATTAAGAAACACGGTCCTTTTAAAGGATTGTATCTGGCCGTTCGTCGTTTGTTGCGTTGCCATCCGTGGGGTGGTTCGGGATACGACCCTGTTCCTTAAATTATATCATTTATGCTACTTGATATTCCCAGTCATTATGCAGCTCCGATAGCGGGCGAGAGCATTTGGAATGTAGAACCTGCCGTTTTCTCTCCTATTGAGGGGAATTATTATTCTGTGGGCATTCATCCGTGGAAGGCAGGAGCGGTGCGCGAAGAAGAGTGGAGGCTGTTGCGTGAAGCGGCGGAGCATCCGGCTGTGCTGGCTATCGGTGAGGCAGGTCTTGATAAACTGATGCCGATAAAAACCGGCACTTCAAATGGCAGTTTTCGAGAAGCAGATTTTGTTGGCGGAAGCGATGGGAAAACCCTTGATTATTCATTGTGTGAAAGCCTTTAACGAGTTGGGTGGAACTGAAAAAAATTCCGTCCGAACGTTGCCGTGGGTGGTACACGGCTTCCGTAATAATGTGAATATAGCGGATGTTGCTGCGTGAGGATATTCGTCTTTCGATAGGAGAGAAGTATCAACT
>VOFK01002380.1_pt1 | contig 10433 bp, 8 predicted proteins | sample 5384121 | NCBI WGS metagenome assembly VOFK01 (sample SAMN12384730, study PRJNA508395) | human gut metagenome | isolation source: healthy gut J | host: Homo sapiens | reverse complement strand
GACAGAGAAAAGGACAGATATGCTCCTGCATTCGATTTTATGTGGAGTGTCAGAACAGCTAACTCTCAACAACGTAACGGTACATCATGCCCTAGGTATGGCATATCTTTTTCGAACGTTCTGAAAACATAAAAAAAGAGGTTGTAAAGTTGTTTCTTTCCCCTAATTCAGAACAGAGTAATCATCTACTGCAGACGCCACACATTTTGCCAACTGTAAAGGGAGATATTCTGATTGAAAGGGTGCACATTTGAGAATAATAGCGATGACGGAACTAACGATACGCGGCACATATGTGAAGTAAACAAGATTATCGACTCAAAACGATACGAGTAGCTCTGAAACACTTCGAACAGTTGGGATTCAAATTTGCTGCCCCCGGCGACGGGTTTTGGGTTCATAAAGTATCCCGTCACCGGCGAGCTGAAAACAAATACAGTCACAAAAAATCAACATCATTAACGAAACATACATGGATACTGACTTTCGCCAATGCTATTCAAAAATGATTTGAAAACAGGAGATGTAGTGGAAAACAAAACATGGAATCCGACATTTACAGTGAGAGGATGTACTATAAGAAACCATAGGGCAAGAAATCTCATTCACAAGAAACCCCTTTGAAAACTGTTATGAAAACAATAATCTGTCATCAATGATATTTGGCAATACTCTTTCAGAGGCGAAACATTCTTTCTGGTTTGAAACTGGTGCTGTAAACGACGTGACAATCAGAAATAAATGGGGTTCAAGAACTATGCCGACTGGTGGAAAAACCTCATGCCGCAATATACATCGCCTCACCAGATTTGGCAAGAACTTCGACCAGACTGAGTGCCACGACAAGAACATCAATATCATAAACAACAATGATTGACGGATTTGAATCCGAGAGTGGTATGGGTGACAGAGCAGAAAAAACCTTTTATTATCAAAGGCAACAGAATAAACCTTAACAATGAGGTGAAAAGCCCCGTTCCTCAAAGACGCACCGGTTTTCCGCAGTTGGAGAATTGCAAAAATGTCAGCAATCGAGGATAATATGCACACAGGACTGAAACCGGCTAAAAGCAATGAAGCCGACAAGAAAAATCAAGAGAAACTTTGAAAATTAAAAGAAATAAAAAAATCTGAAATTCGAATAATTGCTAGTTAACGACAACTGTTCTGCCCCATTATTGCTAGGAAGTCAGGTAACGGCATTCGCTGCGAGCAGCCCAACATAGTGTAATGCTGTTTGTAGATGATCTTTGATGGGCTGATTTGGGATAAGTAACAACCCTGTATTCTCGATACTCCAAAACATCAACAAACTAAAAGTCTCGAGGACTGTATTTTTCAAGAGCCTATGTAGCGAAAAGTTACTTCAAGCCCGAGCAGAGCATCGCTTCTGACAGGCAAAAGAATCGTTAAGATGCGGATTCGTAAGACATATATACGGCAAAAAGATACAAGCCTTTGAATTTGAAACATTCGACAAAGACCCCGGCAAAATGAAGTCGAGAGCTGTATCTCCCTTGGAAGAAATCACTTATGCTGAACGACTTTAAAGAATTCGGTTACTATAACATGCTTCTTCTGTAGGTAAATGGCATCTTGGCACAGAACCATATTTCCCTACAAAACAAGGTGATTCGACGCTATGTACGGTACATGCGAACACGGACATCCGAACAACTACTACCAACCGTTCTTCAAGACTAACAACTTTCCCAAAAGCCAGAAAGAATACTTATCTGACAAATCTCATTGAGACAGGGGGTAGATTTTATTATCAAATACGACGACAAAAAGTTACACCTTTCCTTGCTCAACGTGTGGTATTATGGAGTACATGGCCCTCAAAATGGAAGAAAAGACTTAGTGGCAAAATATGAAAAGAAAGGGCTTACTGGAAAATACGCACAGTATGCAGCGATGATTGAGACGCTTGACGACTGTAGGAGAAACCAGAAAAGTTCATCAGAGAAAAGGAAATTGCTGACAATACAGTTATAATCTTCTCTTCCGACCAGGGAGGGCTTTCAAGAACGGACAGCATTTAAGAGGGTGGCAAGATGGAGGAGATGACCTTGGCTGAAGGCGGTTCACGCGTACCATTCATCCTATACGACCCTACTCATAAGAAAATGATGGGCAAAGACCTATAACTCAGCCGGTGTGAAACAATCGATGCCCACTCTTTGGCCAAATCTTTGCCTCAAGGCAAACCATGTGGGACAAACAGGTAGTAGGAAAGAGCCTCGTCCCAGTTTAAAGCGGTGCTGTTCCTCAAAAAGACAGAGACTGTTTGTTCCGAAGCTGAAGACACTGTGAATGCTGCTATAATAAACGGCGAATGGAAACTGATTAAATACAGAAGTAAAAAGGGTGCAGCTCTATATTATCAGCATGATGAAAGCGGAAACCACAAATCTTTATCAACGTATATCCTGGAAAGGACAAAAGATATGCTTGAAAGACTGGAATGTAAGTGGATAGAAGAAGCTACCCAAAAAAGAACTTTTATAACATAAAGATACTAAACCTTTTACTACTTCTATAGTATTAAATATAGGAAACATCTGTTACTATCATAGGTAAAACTACAGACAGATGTCTTCTTTATGCTATAAATATTGTAAAAAAACTCAATAAACAATCTTTCAATCCTATACCCTATATGAGAAATACATTATCTTAACACTTTTACTGTTATTAAACATAGCGAATATCTCAGCAAATATAAAAACTTGAACAATAACTGAAATTCCTTTACGGTGACATACCAGAAGCAAAATATGTAGATTTTGATGACTCTCAGAATGGAAAGACATCCGCATACTCACGACTGCTTTTTGATATTCAGCAAATGCCTCACACAGAAAGACAGTGGTGGCTACCTTGAGTGGTATAGATGGTATCGTAAAGAGATATATCTGGACTGAAAAAAGACCTGTCAGATGATTTTATTTTCATAGACTTCGAGGCTTCATACATGGCCTGCATCAGGTATGGATGTAAAATCTTGGTAAATTTTTTGTGCAGGAGAAAGCACTTCATACGGATACATTCCTCGTTCTTTTCATTCGATATAAAGAAATACCTTGTGAAGGCAGAAATATCATCTCAGTAAGAGTAGACAATATGGAACCCAGCGCCTGCTGGTATCATGGCTGCGGAATATATGGAAATGTATCATTAAGAAGCCACAAAAATGCTTTCTTTGAAAAAGATGGAATTTTATCACTACCCCCTCGGAAAGACAAAAAGTCTGTGTAAACGCAAAAGTTGGCTTCAGCCGAAAATCTGCCAACTATTTAGCCAAACTGGAAATTTTTGACAAAGCAGGTAAATGCAAAGCACAATCGGAAACATTAGAGTTTTCCACCAACAACAACAATGCAGAAATCAATCTCAACCTAAAATCAAAAAGACCGAGTTGTGGTTCTGAATCAACTTATATACATCAAGTTAGTCAACACTTACCGACAGAAATAACAATATAATCGAAACGAAAAAGTATCGATTTCTGGATTCAGATATATAGAATGGAGTCCCAATAAAGGATTATACTGAACGGAAAACAGTATAAACTTAGAAGGCGTATGCGAACATATGGAAGGAGGTCTACAGGACCATTACAACAGAACAACTCATCAGATGGAAAGTTAAACTTCTTAAAGATATGGGATGTAATACCAGAACGGCTCACAACCCTCATCTGCCTATTTTCTATAAAGTTTGCGACTGGAGCTTGGAATGTTCGTCATGGACGAAATATTCGACGGATGGCACAAAAAGCAGACTTTGACTATGGTTCAGGCTTTCGACAGTGGTATGAGAGACTTAAGAGATTTCATTGAAGCGGACAGGAATCATCCCTCGTGTTCCTATATAGTATAGGAATGAAACCAAAGCGCGTGATGTTGCCAAAAAATATGCCATGAGAAGATCATACGAGATTAATACCAGGAGACTCAAACTCTGAAGATATGGATTGTATATGGCGTGAACGGATGGGAGCGAAAAAAGAAAACTTTTCTGAAACATATAAGCCGGGAAATAGAGCATTCATAGGAACAGAAAAACCCTCATACATGGCAAGTGTTAGAGGATATTATAGAACGCCAGACGTGGTATATATCGCGGAATTCCAATAAGAAACAAGATCCGATGTTCATACCCAACCTTACGGATATAAAGAGATTTTCTCATATGACTGGACATCACCAGACAGAAGAAAGAGTGCAAAACAGATATTCAACTCTTCGTATGATAATGCCACCGTGCGAAGTTACAGCCAGACATATCGCATAGAATCGTTAAAGAGACAAAGACTGGTTCTCCGGAAGTTTTTAGATGGACGTTTGATTACCATGGCAGAAGCAGGATATGTACATGGAGGATGGCCGTTCAAGGCTTTCCAATCTGGTGCACTTGATTTGGCAGGTTTTTCAAAAGACAGCACTTTCTCTACCAAAGTGAATGGACAACAAAGGATATGTTCATGATGACTACCATTGGACACATCCTAAAATGAAAGAAGGAACAGAAATACCTTGTAGATTGTATACAACAGGCGATGAGAAGTTGAACTTTACTCAATGGGAATTTCTTTGGGAAAATAAAAAAGAAAAAATGGAATGAAATGCAATGAATTCAGAGTCCCCATGGACACTGGTGAAAGATTGAAGCAATAAAGCACAGCAGAAAGGGAAAAAGAACACAGGACATCGCAAGTTACGGCGGGCACACCTGCTAAAATTCGATATTGACATCGAAACAAGAATCTGAAAGCAGATCGTCAAGATATCAGCATTATATCCATAAGTCAAAGACAACAACGGAATATTATACCCGTATGGAGAAAACAGAATACATGCCAATATAAAAGTGTTGGGTGATGCAAGAATCCTATCATTTGAAAGCGGTAATCCCTGTTGATACAGAAACAAACTTCATTGCAAAAATCAAAAAGATGTTTCTTTTGGACTTAACAGGATTTTCATCCAGTCTACAGGTGCTGTGAAATTCGCCGTTACATTATATCTTGTGGTTAACATATCAGGCGATAAGAAATTATGGAAGCTTCAGACAAAGTTTCAATTTTATGTAAGCATCTCATTAAGAGGAAAAGAAGTCCCCAAGATAATGTTGGGAATATATTATACAGATGAAACCTGACCAAATTATAAAAATACAATGCCCCATTTTCGCTAAAAGAGGCGGCTACAGTTAAAGCTGTTATATATATAAATGGTAAAGATGAAATTTACAGGAAAGTTTTTGGTCCGAAACGAAGCTTGTTGGGGAAAGCTTAACGGAGAAATCCGCAGTGCAGTTCACGCCGGAGAACAAGCGAAACAGCTAGTCTCACTAACTGTATCAAAAACTAAAAAAGATGGCGAAGGGTATTTCGGCGACGGATTTGTTATACCGAAAGCAAGGTAAAGGGCTCAATACATGGTATCAGGAAAAATGAGGTGGGAAAATTCAATGCCAAAATTCTCATAAGATACCACAGAAGTAGCAGCACATATTCATATATGGAGCCGTATGGGTCAACGACGCTGTTGGTTAATTCTAAATTTATCGATACAGGAAGTGTTGGTTTCACTGGCGTGAAATGTCGTTCCTATAACCGTTGCTCCTGGGAAAGCAAACAATATAACCTTAAAAGTGTGTAAGCATGATGCTACACCTCGGGTATTGATCAAACAACAATTTTACAATAACAAAGTTAAATTTACATTAATGGTGTTAACAGGGCCGCCGAAAAACCAAACCATGGTCATAATCCATGCCAGACGTTAACACAAAGCCAGAACCCTAAGTTGTTATCAGAACCTTATGCCTGAACAAGAAGCTTTTTGTTTGGGGAAAAGGATGCAATTCAACAACCCCCAACATAGACAGAATAGAATGAAGGAGCGCTATATGTATGAAATATTACCGTAGTTCGCCGGTGTCGACACCTTCAAGAGCTTCAATGGATCAAGGCTCTCTCACCCCCCTTGCCTTCATGAACCCAAGAAACTGGAAATGTTCCCAAGTGATAAAAATACCACATTTGCATCCATATTAAGCGAAAATGGCTATGTCACACGTGTATGTAGGCAAATGGCATCTTGCAGGAGATGAGAATAACATTGCTCTATGGCTAAAAAATATAATGGAGGCATTCCAAGACAATACATACATGATGACAGTAGGACAATGCTCCTTACTTTCACATATAAAAACGGTAAAGTAGTGGCAGGTATCAGGATAAGTTTTGCCGCAAAACTTCCTGAATGAAAACAATCCATCTTTACAGACTTCTTTTACCGATTGGGCGCACTCGATATACTGGAAAGCATAAAAACAAACCATTCTGCCTCATGCTGCCCTATTCTCGATCCGCACCGGACTATGCACGCCCAATTCGATATCAAATGATTATGTACAAAAAATCTGAAGCCGGAAATGCCGTTTACGATGAAACCTGAATATGCATCACAAAGACCAAGCTGGGGAAAAGGCAGCGAAAAAAGACAAGAACGAGGCAAAGACATTCGGATACAAAGGCCCTGAAACAGTATTTTGGTATGGTAAAAACACATAGACGACAGTGTAGGCAGGATTCTTAAATTCCTTGAAGACAACGGCTTACTGGACAATACAATAGTGGTATTTACATCCGACCACGGAGATATGTTCTTTGAACATAAAGAAGGAACAAAGGGAGTTCCATACGAAGCCTCGTCTCGCATACCGTTTGTAATAAGATACCCTGGAAAAATCAAGGCAGGAAAAGTCATAAACAAAGCATATGTGAATACAGACTTTGCTCCTACCATACTTTCCTTATGGGTATAAAACTGACGTAAAATTCCATGGTAAGGAGATACTTCTGCCGACTAAAACAAAGATAAAATTGTAAATGGCAACAGAATAGTACATTTTTGCACAATGCGAAGGCTGGTGGGCTGCTGCAACAGACGGCAGATACAAACTGGTAATAGACAAAAAGAATCGCCATGGCTAATCGACATGAAAAAGAAAGATCCGTTTGAACAAGAACTTTGCTATAATGATGCAGACAAGAAAGCAATAGCACAAAGATACCAAAGAGAGCTGATGAAACAACTTCAAGAGTTTAAAGCACGGGACTTAACAAAAACAAGGATATACTAAAATAATATGTCTTGAACAATAATATAATTAACTTAGGTTATGCGCGACATTCATACCCACTTACGGATGCAGTGACAGCACCGGAAAAATTAAAACACCTCCTCAAAACGCCTAATATCATACTGTTTGTGACAGACGACCGCATGGTATGGATGCATTTGATGGATGCTACGGAAACAACATTATCAAAACTCCTAACCATGGACTCGCTTGCCGCTAATGGAAGTAGGTTCACTCAGGCATATTGCACTGAAGTGCAAGTTCGGCAGCAAAGCCGTTCCGTCCTGCTAACGGGTAAATACGGACATGCCATCGGAACTGACGCCGACTACCATCATTTCAGTACTTTTAAGGATGTGCGTTCCTTCCTGTAATCCTTTCAGAATGGGTATTTTACACAGGTAGAATAGGCAAATATCATGTAGCCCCTGAATCCGTATATCATTTCGATAAAAGTATACAGGCAATCCAAAAATACTGTAGAAATGGCTGAAAACTGTAAAGAGACAAGCAATTCTGAAAAACGTTTTTCCTCTATTTCTGTACTGACGACCACACCGTGGTTACAGAAAAAAGTAGACGACTGAGTTCCTTAATCCATTCGGTAACAGAAAAGACGGATACAAGGATGTTCCAATATAGTATATTCGCCGGACAGTGTCATTGTTCCTTCATTCCTCCCTGACAACAAAGAAACGAGAGAAGAAATTGCACAATATTATCAATTTCCAAGAGTTGACCAGGGAATGGGTAAACTTCTCTCATATCTGAAAGAATCAGGAGAAAAGCTGACAATACTATAATTATATATTTCAGATAATGGCTTTCCTGGAGCAAAAACTACACAATGTATGAAATGGAGACTAAGGATTACGCTTATCACATTAGCTCACACCATTCATTAAGTCAAAGAGATTACAAATGAATTGCAATGATTTCATGGAGTCGACATGACCCCTACCATGCACTCGACGGCGGGAAGTATAAACACACACCAAGATGAAGGATTCATGGGACGCTCCTTCCTACCGGTTATAGAGAGTGAATCTCACGAAGAAGGATGGAACAGGATTTTCGCTTCCACATACATTCACTTGAAATCACAATGTATTATCAATGAGGGTAATGAGAAAAGTGACTATAAAAATAATATGGAACCATAAGCTCATTCGTTGGAATATCCGTTGCATCTGATTTATGGTTCGTCAACATGGCAAAGACATTGCAAAACAATTTGACACACTTCGGTAAAACGCACTGCGGCTCCTATCTTCACAGACCAAATTCGGCTTTATAATCTTAAAGGCCCTGATGAAATAAACAATCTGGCTTTGAAAAAACTATACAGACATCTCAACAAATGAAAAAAGAGCTGAAAGAGTGGCAGTTGAACTAAGATCGCTGGTACACATAATGTGGAATCTGATATAGCTTCACTTTCGGCGGGAGCCGGGAGAAAAATTATAATAATAAATTTACAAAATGAAACATGAAGACTACTACTTTCCTTGACATTAATTCTCATGGGGGCACTGTTAAAAGCAGCCCCTCTGAAAACTAAAAATAAAAGCTGGCAGAGATTTCAACATGGATGGAAATTCTTATTGGGAGACAGCCCTGAAAGGGAAATCAACTAGGATGACTTTTCAAAAAGAACTGTGTCGCACGACTGGAGCATTTAAACAACCGGATTGTAATTAGGAACGACGGTGTCGAGGGAATTCAGATGGTTACAGAAAACTACTGAAGACCAAAGAAGATTTAAACAAACAGTTCGACGGTGTATAGAATTCAAGTTCGACAATGGCTGCTTGAAGCCACTTGACCATGCGATGTCATTCAGATATGACCCACAAACTCAAAGTGGATTACAAGTGGGTTACAACAGTAATCCCGAGCAGACGACCATACAGAAACGTTCATCTGATAAAAACAAACTATGTTCATTTCCGCATAATGGAGGTGTATCATAATACCACTCCTATAGCAGAAAAACATACAGCCACAATAAAAGCGAATTATGAAATCCATGGGCACATTGCTTCGATAGAATGAAATAAAAACTATTTAAAAGAAAACAGATGGCTGCGTGAAGATGTTAATAGTTCAAGAAAACATGACCAGCATTCGTACTATAATACCTCATTTAATTGGCGCGAAAAGCAAGGAAGTGGCAAGAACAGAAAGTCAATCATGTCATCGAAACATTTAAACGAACTAAAGCGACACAAATGTTGTTTTCACAATTCAAATCTGTGGAGCGACAAAAACACCACGCTATCTCTATACTGGCAAAAAGTAGAGATGAAAATACAATGGCTTTTGGACGATGCAGTTACGGAGATAGGCATGAAAATCATTCGTATGACGAGGAGACTTACTTTGTCCGTGGTGTTGAAACAAAGTTGAAAGGTGTTTGTTCCCCATCATGAAAGGGCTGGCAGTCTTTGGTGCTGCAGTACCAGAAAAGTCTGGATATATCGTTCAGAGCAATTAAAAGAAATGGGATGTAATGCTTTAAGACATCACATAACCCTTTCGAACCAGCCTTCTATGAATGCATTATGGGGTTTATGTGGACGAAAGCTTTCGACGAATGGACTACCGGATGGAACGCAAGCTGGACGAAAATCTTACCGGTAAAACATGAACGATTTACAACCATCTCTTACAACGAATGGTGAGCGTACCGATTTGGCGAATATGATAAAAAAGACAGAAATTCATCAGTAATAATTGGGGAAATGAGATTCCAGATTTTTAGGCAATAAACACGCAGAGAAACGATAGCAAATGTTAATGCAAGAGGTAGAGCCAACCAGACCATCATGTTGTGAGCGAAACAATTGTAAACTTACAGATAAGAATGGAGTAACAGAACACCGCCTGACCTTATGGGGATTCAACATAGAACGCGATTTTGGCAGCAAGGACATGTACAGACCCATGCACGAAAAATACCCTGAGAAACTGTGCTTGAAGTGAAGTCAACAGAAGAACTCTGCTACCATATAGCAATGAGAGACAACCCTACGTAATAGGAGGATTCATCTGGACAGGTATAGATTACTCAGGGAGAGAAACCAAAGAAATCCTGGAAGAAAGAGGATGGAACTCATCACTACTGATCTTACATTAAACAAGAAATACGAAGGAGCTCTGTACGAAGCTTGTTGGACTGAAGAACCAAGGATTTTCATCACTTTCTTTGCGATGTCTCAGCATCAGGACCTATGGAATACACTACATACGGACAGGCTGGCGAACGTGTCGTA
>VOFK01003349.1_pt1 | contig 10444 bp, 14 predicted proteins | sample 5384121 | NCBI WGS metagenome assembly VOFK01 (sample SAMN12384730, study PRJNA508395) | human gut metagenome | isolation source: healthy gut J | host: Homo sapiens | reverse complement strand
TTAGTGAAAGATGCAGATGCACTAATAACCGCACACGCACTCAACGCAACCACGAATTACTAAGCGAACGCCGGACACCATTGCTACAGCCACAATCGGTTTCGATCATATAGATACGGAGTATTGCCACGAAGCAAGCAGTGCATGTAATCTCGACTACTTGCACCGATGCAAACTCCGCTCTCCGTAGCACAGTACTTTGCAATCCATACTCTTATTAATAAATCTCCTCGAAAGGAAAAACTTATCAGAAATGACCATCTGGCATTGTCGGAGTAGGCAACGTAGGCATCAAAGTGGCTAAAGTGGCTCGCGAATTAGGCATGCGGGTATTGCTGAACGACTTGCCACGAAAGAGAAAGAAGGAAGTACAACTCTGCTTCTTGCAAAGCTGCCTAAAGAATGTGATGTTATCACTTTCCACGTACCTTTTATATAAGGAAGGCAGATACAAGACCTGCCATCTCGCCGACGACGCCTTTCTGTCGCGCTAAAGCGGAAGCCTGTTATCATCAACACTTCACGCGGATAGAAATAATCGAGACCGGTGCACTGCTGAACGCTTTGGAAACAGGACTTGTTTCGATGCTATCATTGACGTCTGGGGAAAATGAACCGGCCATAAACTCACCTTATTGGATAAGGTATTCCTCGGCACACCGCACATCGCCGGCTATTCGGCAGACGGCAAAGCAATGCAACCCCGCATGTCGCTGGATGCCCTGCCGGTTATTTCAATTACAAGTGGCAGACTATCAGATTATTCCTCCTGCCCCAAGCCAACCGCGCATTACAGCAGATACCCTATCGGCCGCCTATTTACAAATGTACGATCCCCGGACAAGACAGCAATGCGCTCAAAACGCATCCGAACTATTTGAGAAGTTACGGGGAGACTATCCTTTAAGAAGAGAAAAGAAGCATACACAATTGTGAATCATCCGGAATAGCATGCCGCTTCTTTCCGCAAAGATAATATCCCGAAAGGTTATCAGCAAACTTCCGACAACAAACCGCCGATAACTTTCGGGTAATATTCATATTCCAGCGCATGCACCTTCTTTGCCACGTCTTCTGCCGTATCCTGCGGCAGGACAGGGCATTTGTACTGCACTATAATTTCGCCCTCATCGAAATGCTCATTCAAATAATGTATGGTAATACCGGTTTCCGTTTCACCGGCAGCCACCACAGCTTCATGCACATGCCCGCCATACATTCCCTTACCGCCAAATTTAGGCAATAAGGAAGGGTGAATATTTATAATTTTATTAGGATAAGCATGCAAGATACAGTCCGGCACACGTGCAAGGAAACCGGCAAGGACAATAAAATCTATTCCTTTATCTTCCAACAAAGACAATACAGCCGTACCATCCACCCATGCGGCCTTGTCCAAACAGGCAAACGGAACATTCAGTCTACGTGCACGTTCCAAAACAAAGGCAGTCTCCCCTATCAGCCAAAACCAGCTTTACGTTCACCGATTCGCTATTTTGGAAATAACGGATGATATTCTCTGCATTTGTTCCGTTACCGGAAGCGAAAATAGCAATGTTTTTACTCATAAACCCTCAAATCCTGCACAAAACCGTGAAAAATGTGCAAAAGGTGCATTTAATTCATCAAATATTTGCGAGGAACGAATATTCATTCCTTTGCACCGCAAATTTAAAAAAAAAACTAATTATTAATTAAAACTTAAAGTTATGTCTGAAAATTGCATCAAGAGTGAAAGCGATTATCGTCGACAAATTAGGCGTTGAAGAATCAGAAGTTACTAACGAAGCTAGCTTCACTAACGATTTGGGAGCAGATTCTCTTGACACTGTAGAACTTATCATGGAATTCGAAAAAAAGAATTCGGTATCTCTATTCCTGATGACCAAGCTGAGAAGATTGGTACTGTAGGTGATGCTGTATCTTACATCGAAGAACACGCTAAGTAATCTTAATCCATTCATATCTTAGTATGGAATTAAAAAGAGTTGTAACAGGTCTTGGCGCCATTACTCCCATTGGCAACACAAGTACCCGAATTCTGGGAAAATCTCGTGAATGGGGTTAGTGGAGCAGGACCTATTACTCATTTCGACGCATCACTTTTCAAGACCCAATTCGCATGCGAGGTGAAAAACTTTGATGCCAATCAATATATCGACCGCAAAGAGGCACGCAAAGATGGACTTGTATACCCAATATGCCATTGGTGTAGCCAAGCAAGCGGTAGAAGATTCCGGTCTTGATGGCGAAAATGAGGATTTGAACAAGATCGGTGTCATCTTTGGCGCCGGTATTGGTGGAATCCGTACATTTGAAGAAGAAGCAGGTAACTATGCCTCCATAAAGAAAACGGTCCTAAGTTCAATCCGTTCTTCATCCCCAAGATGATTTCGGATATTGCTGCCGGACAAATTTCTATCCTGTACGGTTTTTGGTCCCTAACTATGCGACTTGTTCTGCATGCGCCACTTCTACCAATGCCATTGCCGATGCATTCAACCTCATCCGCTTGGGTAAGGCAAATGCCATCATCAGCGGTGGTTCGGAAGCAGCTATCGCAGCCTGCGGTGTAGGTGGCTTCAACGCTATGCACGCTTTATCTACCCGCAATGACTCTCCGGAGACTGCATCCCGCCCGTTCAGCGCAAGCCGCGACGGTTTCATCATGGGTGAAGGCGGCGGCTGTCTGGTTCTTGAAGAACTGGAACACGCTAAAGCACGTGGTGCCAAGATTTATGCAGAGGTTGCCGGCGTAGGTATGTCTGCCGATGCGCATCACCTGACAGCTTCCCACCCGGAAGGTCTGGGAGCCAAACTGGTAATGACAAATGCGTTGGAAGATGCAGAAATGAAACCCGAAGAAGTAGATTACATCAACGTTCATGGTACATCTACTCCTGTTGGTGATATTTCGGAAGTGAAAGCTATCCAGGAAGTATTCGGCAAGCATGCTTATGAGTTGAACATCAGTTCAACCAAATCCATGACAGGCCACTTATTGGGTGCTGCCGGTGCGGTGGAAGCCATCGCAAGTATTCTTGCCATCAAGAATGGCATTATTCCTCCGACTATCAACCACGAAGAGGGTGATAACGACGAAAACATCGACTATGACCTGAATTTTTACGTTCAACAAGGCTCAGAAGCGTGAAGTGAATGTAGCTTTGTCCAACACGTTTGATTCGGCGGTCATAACGCATGTGTTATTTTCAAAAGAAATACGCAGAATAATACGGTCGTGTTACGTAATCAAAATAGATAAAATAAGGCTCTTATTCCATAAGGACAGAGAGTCTTATTTTTTGTTTTTATAAGATACTCGGATTCTTTCCCCTGTAACATCCGGTTCTATGAGCAGGCACTGCTTCACAAATCCACTTCCATCCGTTCCGAAAAAGGACGTCCGTTAAATAACGAGCGGCTGGAATTTTTAGGCGACGCCATTTTGGATGCCATTGTCGGTGATATAGTAGTATAAGCACTTTGAAGGACGCAGGGAAGGCTTTCTTTACCAATACCCGTTCTAAAATCGTGCAACGGGAAACTCTAAACAAACTGGCTGTAGAAATAGGGCTGGACAAAACTGGTTAAGTATTCCACCCGTTCTTCGTCGCACAACAGCTATATGTACGGCAATGCTTTCGAGGCATTTATCGGAGCTATCTATTTAGACCAAGGCTATGAACGCTGCAAGCAGTTCATGGAGAAAAAAATCCTCAAGAACTACATCGACCTCGACAAGATGTCGCGCAAGGAAGTCAACTTCAAGTCCAAACTTATCGAATGGAGCCAGAAACCAAAATGGAGGTTTCCTTTGAGTTGATAGAGCAATTCCTCGACCAGGATTACAAACCCGATGTTCCACACCGAAGTCCGCATAGAGGGGCCTTTCTGCCGGTACTGGCACAGGCTATTCCAAAAAGGAGTCACAGCAAAAATGCCGCACAAATGGCATTGAAGAAAATCAAGAGTGACGAAGCCTTCAAAGAAGCTATTGAAACAGCCAAGATACAGAACCACGCGGCAAAGGAAAATATGGCAACAGAGGAAACCCAAATTGTCGCAGAAGAGGCTTCTGCTGTAGAGACATCAGAAGTTCTTGAAGCTACAGATTATACGGAACCTGCGGATGCTGCACAAGATACGGTCAAATCATCCGAAACAAATCCCCATACGCTTACCCTGGACGACTAAATCATGGTCTTCGGTCACTAATTTGAGCTTTCCGGCTATCTCCCCAAAGGAGCGGAAGATATTTCATTCCCTTTCAGCGTTACCATACGTCCAAACTGTCCGCCTGCAATCAACTCCGTAGCATGCCCTCCCATGCGGGTCGACAAATTACGGTCAAAAGGCGTAGGCGAACCACCCCGCTGGATATACCCCAAAAACCGTTTCACGGGTTTCGATACCCGTTTCGTATTCAATCTCCTGTGGCGATATATTCGGCTGCACGTTTCTTGCCGTCCGTCTGGATTCCCTCGGCAACCACAACGATGGAATACGGCTTTCCTTTCTTCAGACGATTCAGAATCGTATCACCTATATTATGAATATTATAAGAAAGTTCGGGAATTAAAATCACATCACCGCCACCAGCCATACCGGAGTACAACGCAATCCATCCGGCTTTATGCCCCATCACTTCTATCACCATCACCCGCTTGTGCGAACTGGCGGTAGAGTGTAACCGGTCTATGGCATCCGTAGCAATACTGACGGCAGAATCAAAACCGAAAGAAAAATCGGTCCCCCAAATATCATTATCAATGGTTTTAGGTACGGAAACTATATTCAAGCCCATGGCAGCCAACTTAGCAGCCGTTTTCTGCGTACCGTTACCGCCGATACAGACAATACAGTCCAGCCCCAGTTCCTTTACATTCCGTTCTATCAAAGCAGGCTTGTTTACATCGGATACCACCCCGTTTTTCTTTGAACGGCTTTTCACGGAAGTACCCAGCATCGTACCGCCCAAATTCAATAACCCGGACAGAGACTTGTCCGTAAACGATTCCACATCTTTTGTCAATAATCCTTGAAAACCGCTATGAATACCTATTACTTCCATTCCATAATGATTGATAGCCGTTTTGCAAACGCCGCGGATAGTCGCATTGATACCGGGGCAATCCCCGCCTGAAGTCAAAATACCGATTCTCATGATGTTTTAGTTTAAATTACGGTTCTTTTCTTTACCTATACGGACGTAAAGATAGAAAAAAAAGAGAAAAAAGATAGAGATGCCGATAAATAAGATTAATTTTGCACACTTAAACAGATTTCGATAAGAACGATGAATATTACAAAACTTCTGAATAAAGTATACTTCGCCCCCCGCTTGAAAGAAATCGAACTGTACACTGAACATGCAGGTGAGTTGCAGGCAGGTGTCCTGAAACGTTTGGTACGCATGGCCGCCAATACGGAATGGGGAAAGAAATATGACTATGCCTCTATTCGTACTTATGAAGATTTCAAAAAACGCCTTCCCATACAGACTTACGAAGAAATCAAACCTTATGTAGCCCGCTTGCGTGCCGGTGAACAAAATTTGCTCTGGCCGTCGGAAATATGTTGGTTCGCCAAGTCTTCGGGAACAACCAACGATAAAAGCAAATTCCTTCCGGTCAGCAAAGAGTCTCTGCAAGACACTCATTATCAAGGCGGGAAAGATGCTGTTGCCATCTATCTGGGAATCAATCCCGAAAGCCGTTTTTTTTTCCGGAAAAGGATTGATTCTCGGCGGTAGCCACAGCCCCAACCTGAACTCCAACCAGAGTTTGGTAGGTGATTTATCTGCCATTCTGATACAGAATGTACACCCGCTGGTCAACTATATCCGTGTGCCAAGCAAGGAAATAGCCTTGATGAGCGAGTTCGAACCTAAGATGGAGGCCATAGCCAACAGTACAATCCATGCCAATGTCACCAATCTTTCGGGTGTGCCATCCTGGATGCTGGTACTTGTTAAACATATACTTGAAAAAACCGGGAAACAGTCATTGGAAGAAGTATGGCCAATCTGGAAGTATTCTTCCATGGCGGAGTGGCTTTTACTCCTTATCGGGAACAATACAGACAAGTCATCAAAAGTTCCAAGATGCACTATGTCGAGACATATAATGCCTCCGAAGGCTATTTCGGCACACAGAACGACCCGAACGATCCGGCCATGCTGATGATGATTGATTACGGTGTTTTCTATGAATTCATACCTTTGGAAGATGTCGGCAAGGAAAATCCGCGTATCTGCTGTCTGGAAGAAGTAGAACTCAACAAGAACTACGCAATGGTCATCTCCACTTCTGCCGGACTGTGGCGGTATATGATTGGAGATACCGTGAAGTTCACCAATAACCGCCCGTACAAATTCGTCATTACCGGCCGCACAAAGCATTTCATCAATGCCTTTGGCGAAGAACTTATCGTGGACAATGCGGAAAAAGGTTTAAGCAAAGCCTGTGCTGCCACGGGGAGCACAGATTGTAGACTATTCCGCCGCTCCCGTCTTCATGGACGAACATGCCAAATGTCGCCATCAATGGCTGATAGAATTTGCGAAAATGCCAGATGACCTGGATAAATTTGCCAAAATATTGGATGACACCCTTAAAGAAGTGAATTCCGACTATGAAGCCAAACGGCAGAATGACCTGGCTTTGCAGCCTCTGGAGATAATCGTTGCCCGCAGAAATCTGTTCCACGATTGGCTGGACAGTAAAGGCAAGCTTGGCGGACAGCATAAGATACCGCGCCTCAGCAATACAAGAGAATACATTGAAGAGATGCTGAAGCTCAACTTCAAAGAATAATACCACCGCCCCAACAACAAGCCGTCCGCATCATAAAAGGCGGCGGCCCCCGGAGCGATAGACTCCAACGGCTCCAACAGCGAAACCCGCAGATGTCCGTTCTCCTCCTGAGCAACCATACAGCGGTTTGCCTGCTTTGCGATAGCGTATCTTTTACGATAACCGTTTCCGCTCCCAATACCCGATGTGCACTGATAAGGTTCCAATCTTTAAGATACATTTCCTTTTTATATAAGGAGGCAAGTGGTGCAAGTACCACCTCGTTGGTTTCCATTCTGACTTCCTTCACAAATACAGCCCTATTCAGATGAATGCCCAGTCCACGCCGTTGACCTATCGTATAGAAAGGGTATCCTTCATGCCATCCTAATACATTCCCCTTTTCATCGAGAAAATGCCCTCTGCCCGGCAGTTGCTCCATAGGAACCTCACGCTTCAGGAAAGAACGGTAATCCAACGGACAGAAACACACTCCTATACTGTCTTTTTTAGCGGCAACACGCATAAACCCACGTTCAGCGGCATAAGCACGCGCATCCTCTTTTGTCATATCTCCCATCGGGAGTAACATCCGTTGCAAGATATCCTGTTTCAAGCCCCATAAAAAGAACGTCTGGTCCTTGTCTCTGTCAACTGCCGGAGCAATGTAATAGTTGTCCTCTAAAAAGAGTTTACGTACGTAATGTCCGGTAGAGATCCAATAAATCCCCTTTTCATCGGCTATTTCCGCCAAAAGTTTCCACTTCAGCTCATTATTGCAGAGGGTACAGGGAACGGGGGGTATGCCCGCCAGATATTCATCTATAAAGTAACGGATAATGCGTTCACGGAAGAGTTCCCTTTGCATCGTATGTAATATGCTCAATACCCAACCGTCCTGCCAGTGCCCGCGCATCTTCCAGGTATTCCGTTTTTCCACCCACTTCGTAAAACGGAAAGTGACTCCCGTTACTTCATAGCCGGCTTCCTGTAACTTCATGGCAGCCACGGAACTGTCCGTACCGCCGCTCATTCCCAATAATACACGTTCTTTTTGACTTCATACTGCAAAAATAGTATTTCATCCTGAGAAAACCCCTATCTTTGCCACTTTCAAAAAAAACAATCAAATTCAAACCATGAAACAAGACTATCGACTGCTCGTCCTTGACCTGGACGGAACCCTGACCAATTCGAAGAAAGAAATCTCTCCGCGCAATCTCCGTACCCTGTTACGGCTACAGCAAAGCGGCGTACGCCTGGTACTGGCGTCAGGCCGTCCTACCTTTACGGCATTGTTCCTTTGGCGGAACAACTGCAAATGAAAGAAAACAACGGCTATATTCTTTCTTATAACGGCGGAGAGAAATCATAGACTGGAGCACCGGTGAGCTACTGTATAAAAACCTGCTTCCCGACGATGTACTGCCTATCCTGTACCAGACTGCAACCGATAACCGGCAAACAATCCTCACATACGACAACGAGTGCATACTCACCGAAAATCCCAACGACCCGTACGTACAGAAAGAAGCATTCCTCAACAAAATGCAGGTACGCCGTGTAGAGAACTTCCTGCAGGAAATTCCCCTTCCCCTACCCAAATGCCTCATTGTTGGTGAACCTGAACAACTTATGAAAACAGAAGCCGAACTGAGCCTTCGTCTGCAAAGACAAATCAGCGTATACCGTTCGGAACCTTATTTTCTGGAACTCGTTCCCTTTGGGCATAGACAAAAGCACGTTCGATCGCCGTATTATCGGAAAAAGCTGGGTATCACCCGCGAAGAAGTGGCAGCCATGGGCGACGGTTACAATGATCTCAGCATGATAAAATACGCCGGACTTGGCATAGCAATGAACAATGCACAGGAACCCGTGAAAGCTGCTGCGAACTACATTGCCCCAGTAACGACGACGAAGATGGAGTAGCCATCGCCGTAGAACGATACTTCCTGCACGCTTTTTAAAAACAGATAGTCCTAATTTACAAATATTTGTTATACCTTTGCCTTTCCAAAAAACTAACTATCAAACGTTATGGAACAACAACTGACCATTTACAACACCTTAAATAGAAAAAAAGGAGTTATTCGTACCTTTGCATGCTCCTCATGTAGGTATGTATGTCTGCGGACCGACCGTTTACGGTTTGATGCCCACCTGGCCACGCACGTCCTGCCATTACTTTCGATTTACTTTTCCGCTATCTTACACACATTGGCTATAAAGTGCGCTATGTCCGCAATATTACCGATGTAGGTCATTTGGAGCATGACGCGGACGACGGGGAAGACAAAATTGCAAAGAAAGCCCGTTTGGAACAACTGGAGCCCATGGAAGTGGCACAGTATTATATAAACCGTTATCACAAGGCAATGGAAGCATTAAACGTGCTTTCTCCCAGTATCGAACCACATGCATCGGGACATATCATAGAACAGATAGAGCTCGTAAAAGAGATACTGGAGAACGGCTACGCTTACGAAAGTGAAGGCTCCATTTACTTTGATGTAGCCAAATACAACAAAGACCACCACTACGGCAAACTGTCAGGACGTAATCTGGACGATGTACTAAACACTACGCGTGAACTGGACGGCCAGGAGGAAAAACACAATCCCGCCGACTTTGCACTGTGGAAACGTGCCCAACCGAACATATCATGCGCTGGCCAAGCCCATGGAGTGACGGCTTCCCCGGCTGGCACGCCGAATGTACGGCAATGGGAAAGAAATATCTGGGTAAACATTTCGATATTCACGGTGGCGGTATGGACCTTATCTTCCCGCACCACGAATGTGAAATTGCACAATCCGTAGCATCACAAGGCGATGACATGGTGCATTACTGGATGCATAACAACATGATAACCATCAACGGACAGAAAATGGGTAAAAGCCTCGGCAACTTCATCACATTGGATGAGTTCTTCACCGGCTCCAACAAAACGCTGACACAGGCTTACAGCCCGATGACCATCCGTTTCTTCATTCTCCAGGCTCACTATCGCAGTACGGTAGAATTTCAGCAATGAAGCCCTGCAAGCTGCAGAAAAAAGGTCTGGCAAGGCTTATGGATGCTGTACGACAACTGGAAAAGATTGTTCCAGGCAAAAAGCTTCTACGGTAAACGTGAAAAACATTACGTGCCGAATGCTATGAAGCCATGAACGATGATTTGAATTCTCCGATTGTAATAGCCCATCTCTTCGATGGTGCCAGAATGATAAACAATATCATTGCAGGCAATGACACCATTACAGCCGAAGACCTGAAAAGAGCTGAAAGACCTTCCATCTCTTCTGCTTCGATATATTAGGACTGAAAGAGGAGAACACCTCAATGAAGAACGCGAAGCCGCTTTCGGTAAAGTTGTAGACATGTTGTTGGCAGAGCGTATAAAAGCCAAAGCCAACAAGGACTGGGCTACTTCGATAAAATCCGTGATGAACTGACTGCATTAGGCTTTGCCATCAAGGACACCAAAGACGGATGTGGAGTGGAAATTAAACAAGTAAAACCCAAAACGGTTATAACCGTTTCCTATAAACGAAAGAAAGAGGTGCATCATATCCTCAAAAAAATTGAAGGTGTCATGTGCACGATGCACCTTCTTTTCTTGTTTATCAGTTTATTTCGATAATT
>VOFK01002357.1_pt1 | contig 10459 bp, 17 predicted proteins | sample 5384121 | NCBI WGS metagenome assembly VOFK01 (sample SAMN12384730, study PRJNA508395) | human gut metagenome | isolation source: healthy gut J | host: Homo sapiens | reverse complement strand
TCAAACTTCGTTCAGTTGCATTGCTCCACACTAAGAATAATTGCATCTTGGGGATTAACGCCTGAAATAAAGTTGCCTAGATCGTTAGTCCTAACTGAAAAATCGATATATTTATCAAAAGCACCTGTATAGTCAGCATACTTCACCGGATTATTGTTACAATATGCAAACAGATTCATGCCGATGAAAGCGCCATTCGCGCCAATAATCCCATCCGCATTGATAAACCTTCTCACCTGCGGATCATAATACCGGGAGTTGAGGTAATACCATCCTGTTTCGGTGTCATAATAATATCCACGGTAACGGATGGGGTTGACGTTGCCAATGAAGGTAGAGGACGTGTTAGCGTTGCCGTTACCATCGGTGATTGACAGGATACGTCCCCAGGCGTCGTAGATATACCGGGCCACAATATTGCTGTTGGTATCCAGAATGGCGATGACATCCCCCCTGCAGGTTCTTCCGGAAGGCATACCTTACCCCATTGGCAGCTGATGGAACCGATGCTGCCGCTGGCATCGTAGTAATAGTACAAAATGAGAATCTTCCCCGTAACCCGAATTCCGCGTCTCATGCACCAGATTCCCCGAGGCATCCCGATCAAAATATGGGATGTTTTTCATGTCCACCTGCTTCTTCGTCCGGAAACCCGTTTCATCATATGCATACGAAGCGGTCGTTGATTCCCTTTTGCGCAGCGCTGTCAGGCGGCGTCCGTTGGACCACGCCAGGATTCGATACCCCATTCCAGTTCAACGGGTTCCCGATAGCGTCGTACCGGTGATCGTTGTTCCATTTATTTCGGTCAGCAGATCTTTCCATACCGGACTTTCGTCTGCCATCCGTTGCATCGTTATACCCGTAATTCATCTGCTCCACCGGGGCCGATAGCATGAATGTTCTTTTGTGTACGGATGTTCTCGGCACATTCCACCAAGTTGCCGCCCGTCATCTGTACAGGTATGTACGTGATCCGCCCAGACGTTGTCCTCCCGTCCAACTGTCCAAACTCATCGTAGGTATAGGAGCCTTCAATACCCCCGTTTTCCTTGATGGTCTCGATGTTCCCAACATCATCATAGGTATAACTCAAATACCCTTCATTCCAACCCTCCTTAAGTGGTGAATTTCCTCACCAGGCCCGTTGTGCCTCCTGCCACTCCGTCAACATATTCATATAACTTGTTGGTACCCCCTCGATCTGGTCCACGCAGTTCCTTCCCTCGTCACGCGGTTCAGACTGTCGTAATCGTATGTCACGCTGAACCGTCCCTGATCCGACCGGGTTACCAGGTTGTCTTCTCCATATACTGCCCCATAAGCATGGCTGCCTCCACTGGTGATGTTGGTCTGTCCTGTCCAACGGTTATACTTGTCGTAGCTGTATTCCGCCCGCACGTCATTGTTCCCGTTGGTGCGGGAACCGGTCAGACGTCCCAGCAGGTCATAAGGTATACTCCGTCGTGTTACCCGACAGGTAATCCGTCAAACGCACCAGCTGATCCTGGTTGTTGTACACATATTCCGCCGCCGTGCCTGTCTCCGCCGTCTTTTTCGTCACGCGGTCGAAAAAGTCATAGGTATAGCTCCACCAGTCCCCATTGCCGTAAGTGGTCTTCAGCAGGTTTCCGTTCTGTTTCCTCGTATTGGTTTTCCGACAACAGCCGGTTCTGGATCATAGTTTTCAGCCGGTTCCCCCATTGGTCGTAGGTAAAGTTGTAGTTGAACCCGTTGTGGTAGATGGAGGTCAGGCGGTTCACGGAATCGTACCCATAGTAGTTGCTCACATTCCCGCGGGTCACGCTTCCCAGCAGGTACGGGTTCCGGTCGTTGTAGCTGTAGGTGGTTTCCACCGTCGAAGACGTTCGCCCCGGCGGGGGCGGGGGAGGTTACTTTGCTTACCAGCCCGTTGTCGTCGTTCAGGGTATACGTCACCCGGTTCCCACGGGCATCCTGCTCATAGGTCACATAGTTCCGTGCGTCGTTAAAGCCGCGGGAGGTCCCGATAAACGGCATGGAGGTGTCCAGCGTCCCGTCCTCATTTACGGTGCCCGTCCGAACCATGTGGCATTGCCGTAATCATCGTAGGAATATACCGTCCCGTTGCCCAGCTGGTTCGAACGCGCCGCGATCAGCTGATGCTCGTTGTCCGATGCGTAGGTATAGCTGTACCGCTCATTTTTTGCGTCCACTGTCTCCAGCAATTCGTTGGCGTCACTGTAGCTGTATGCCTGGTTCCGGTCCGCGTTATCTTCGGCGCTGATCAGGTTCCCTTCGCTGTCATAGTCATACGTTGTCCCCGTCATGTCTACATTTAACATGGCACAATGGAACCCCATACTGTTTGCGTTGTTTCGGTATACTATAGTGACCGCCACGCTTTCCACTTCCACACCCTGCGCTGCGGTTTTGCAGTGAAAAGATACCGTGCTGCTGTTTGCAGTAGATTCCTCGAGCAACAAAGGACAACATATGGCATAAAAGATAATAAATACAATTACTTCAAGCAACAGAAAAATTTCCGGCCCTCCGCCTACACTATATCCCTTTTTATTATTGTGATTTTACTAAGCCCAGCTTCTTAACCAGTTGTTTTTTACGACAATTATCATTTTATCCATGAAGATTTTCTGGCCGTTTTTTATCTGTTGACCCATTTGTCTAGCGCCGCTTTGAGTCGGCTCAAAGAGTCCCATCCTATGAGGCAATAATCATGTTTTGTCCCGTCTCTTTGGCATCACTACCGATTGTCTTCTGGCCGAGATGCCAAGGGTACTATAAAATATCAGCACTACCGCCTCTTAACCTAGATAACTGACAATGGGCCAGCAAAAAGTGGTAGAAAGCAAGTGCGCGCTTGCTTTCTATAAAAGCCTTCCTCCAATAAGGTTGAGATACGCTCTTCTCCCTCTTACACGGAGAAGAGCGTATCTCTTTACCACATTGATTAGATCATGTTTTGCTCTTAATTGGCCTTCAATACTTAGTAATTCGGAAATCAATTCTTTCAAATCACTTAAGAACATTTCTAAATTGAATTTTGACCTCAATTTTTTTTTTTTTTATTTCCCCTCTCACCCCAAGGTTTAAAAAAATCTTAGTATAATTTTTTGTTCCAAAATTAAGAAAACTTTTTATCCCACTTCTCTCTATACGGTTTAATATAAACTTTCCAATAAATTTTAGGGAAAGGTATAGTGAGGTTTTCAATAATTATGTTTGGTAGCTTAATGATAACAATCTATCCCAAATCATGCCTTTTTCATAATTATGAGCTTTTTAAAACGACATATGATTCTTCACACAACCTAATAAGCAATTTATAGATTTTCTTCTGTCTTTAATAATTTGATCTACATATACATTATTGTGAAAGACATAATACCATCTTTCTCAGTCTAACCCTTGAATAGATGCCAACGCCTTTCGAGGAACTTGATTGTCTTGATAGTCTCTTTCATTATATTTTTTTTTTTAATACTAATATTATTTGAGATAAGACTTCGGTATTCAATTGATACTTTATATTGTTTCGTATGGCGACCAAAGCAAATACAATATCGTATAAATCGTTATTGCTTATCATGGACACTATTCCTCCTTGATTATTTATGAGGCTTCTACAAAAATATCAATAGCTCGACCATTTACAATTGCATCTGCTACGCGATGATGACCATCTTGAATAATCCCTGTTCGTCCCACTCTAACTGCATGATCTCCACCATATTTTATTGCATCAGCCATTCGTTGAGGATCTAGTTTTTGACAAATCCTTTATAGGAGTTAGCGTATTCGGATCAACCCCATACTGGAATCAGTTTTTCCTGGCTCAAACGCCCGCCCTGGATTTGAGGGTGCTTTAGATATAATTTTTTGCGTGGTGGTGGCTACAGTATTTGTTATTTGTGTACTCGCTTGATGCAGATTATTAGCTATATAGGAAATACCAGCTGTAGCCCCCCTGTTGCAACCGTATTGGCTAACACTGCCCCTCCGGTCACAACAGCACTAGTAGTCGCCGTAACACTTCCACGCTAACAATGCCGGTTGCAGCTCCTGCTCCTAGTCCAACCAATCCTCCTGCTGCTGCACCTGCTGCACCAGCCCAGATATTTTCCCCTGGGAAGCAGCGACAACTCCGCCGATAACCGCACCGGCAACCGCGCCAATTCAGCCGTCAGGAACATAAACATATTGCCTTCCGGATCAACAGCGTTTACCGGATTATTAGCACAGTACGAAAACAAATTTGTTCCGGCTATTTCTGCACCGGTAGTAATTTCGCTGTCCGCATTGATAAACCGTTTGACTTCGGGGTCATAATAACGGGAATTGAGATAGTACCATCCTGTTTCCTTATCGTAGTAATAGCCACGGTAACGGATTGGATTGACATTTCAATGAAGGTGGAAGAAGTGTTGATGTTGCCGTTGGCATCCGTCACTGACAGTACCTTTCCCCAGGCGTCGTAGGTATTTGCCGCTGGTATCCAGGGTGGCAATGACATCCCCCTGCAGGTTTTTGCGGAAGGCATACCTTACCCCGTTATAGCTGATGGAACCGATATTGCCGTTGGCGCCGTAGTAATAATACAAATGAGAACCTTCACCTAAATAACCCGAATAATCCCGGAATTCATGCACCAGATTTCCCGAGGCATCCCGATCATAATATGTCCTGTTTGTATTGGCGCTTTTCCTCATCCGGAAGCCCGTTTCATCATATGAATACGATATCATGTTGGCCCGCTTTTGTAAAACGTTCCACTGGTTTTCTACAGTTCCATACAGACAGTTAATAGCTTGGAAATACAACCGGGAAATTGTATCAAAGGCACAACCAATACAATGGCTGTGCCTTTTGATATCCTACTGTTCATTTCTTTTTTTATTTCCTCTCCTTTTTTCTATCCACCTCCCATAATTAAATCCGGGCTTTTTTTTGCCAAAATAAGATTCCGATCAGCAAAATTATCAAACTATCAATATAAAATATCCTTGCTAAGAAATAGCGTAACAATGGGAAAGTGCAACCCAAAATTAGAACAAGAATATGAGCAATTAAAACCGTAAAGTACAAGACTAAAAAATATTTTCGGGTTTCATCACGAAAGCGAAGATAAAAAAAAACCATTCCTTGAACGTCATGCCCCTGTCTTCGTTTTTTTCGTGCGCTTTTATTTATTTGATAATCAATTAGCCCCCAAAAAAGCCGCGCAGATAGAAAAAAATAAGAAGAAGGGATGCTAATATACAAAATACAAATTCGAACCATTTCATAGCATTATCCCATATTGAATAAAGTGTGATTTAAATGAGTTGGAAGTAACATAACTTGTTGTCGCAGAAGAAACGCAATCTTTCCACAAATTCCTAGTCATATTTTTTATAATATTTAGTAGTGCTCTTAGCATAATAACTTTTTGCAGCTTTCTTTCCCTCATTGACAGCCGCTTTGACACCATTGTGGGTTAATGCTTTTCGTGTCCTGCTTACGGTTTGTTTTCCTAAATTGGTTAAGTGCTTAGACCCACTTCCTGGGCCACCAACAGCTCCTGCTGCTGCACCTATCGCACCATCATACAGCATATCTGTTACGTCAAACCCCTTTAGGCCCCCATTGTCCGCGATTTGATTGGAAGCATTTTCCTCCATAGATATAGCAGCGTTCCCAAGCACTATAGCGCTTAACCCGGCACTAGTAGCCGCAAGAATCCCCACTTGTTCCGCCTGCCAATACTGATGCTGCTAAATTCTCGTTCCATTCCTTCCCTTCTGCAAGATTTGTTACTATTTTTTGTTGCTCCGCTTATTATCCCACCAATCAGTCCCCCGGCCACTATATGCCAGAAACCACCGCCGTCATCCGCGCGTGACAGGATTGTTATCACAATACGCAAAGAGATTCTTATCCCATCCTTGGTCTTCTAAGGAAGCTCTTGTAATATTGGGATCATCCGCACTGATAAACCGCTTGACTTGGGGATCGTAATACCGGGAGTTGAGATAATACCAGCCGGTCTCGGTGTCATAATAATACCCGCGATACCGGATGGGATTAACGTTGCCGATGAAGGAGGAAGAAGTGTTGGCGTTGCCGTTACCATCGGTGATTGACAGGATTCGACCCCAGGCGTCGTAGGTATACCGCGCCACAATATTGCTGTTGGTATCCAGAATGGCGACGACGTCCCCCTGCAGGTTCTTCAGGGAACGCATACCTTACCCCCGTTGTGAAGCTGATGGAACCGATGCTGCCGCTGGCGTCGTAGTAATAGTACAGGTGATCCGCCCCGTTGTTCCGCGTCTCATGCACCAGATTCCCCCGACGCATCCCGATCATACAGGGATGTTTTCATGTCCACCTGCTTCTTCGTCCGAAAACCCTGTCTCATCATATACATACGAAGCGGTCGTGATTCCCTTGCGCAGCGCTGTCAGGCGGCGTCCGTTGGACCACGCCAGGTTTGATACCCCATTCCAGTTCAGCGGGTTCCCTATAGCGTCGTACCGGATCGTTGTTCCATTTATGTCGGTCAGCAGATCTTTCCACGCCGGACTTCCGTCTGTGAGCTGCATCGTTATACCCGTAATTCATCTGCTCCACCGGGGCCGATAGCATGATATTCTTTGTGTACGGATGTGCTCGCCATTCCACCAAGTTGCCGCCGTCATCGTACAGATACACATACGTACGATCCGCCCAGACGTTGTCCTCCGTCTTAACTGTCCAAACTCGTCATAGGTATACGAGACCTTCTTCCCCTTTTTTCCTTGATGGTCTCGATGTTCCCTGCGTCGTCATAAGTATAACTCAGCGTTTCCGGATTGCCAACCCTTCTCTTGTGGTGATGCTGCTCACCAGGCTCGTGTGCCTCCCGCCGCATCCGTCGGTTATTCATATGTCTTGAAGTACCCCTCGATCTGGTCCACACGGATTCCTTCCCGCGTCACGCGGTTCAGGCTGTCGTAATCATACGTCACGCTGAACCGGCCCCTGATCCGACCGGGTTACCAGGTCGTCTTCTCCATATACCGCTCCATAGGCGTGGCTGCCTCCACTGGTGATATTGGTTTGACCTGTCCAACGGTTGTACTTTTCCGTAGTTATTCCGCCCGCACGTCGTTGTTCCCATTGGTGCGGGAACCTACCAGCCGCCCCATCAGGTCATAGGTATACTCCGTGGTATTCCCCGACAGGTAATCCGTCAGACGTACCAGCTGATCCTGGTTGTTGTAGGCGTATTCTGCCGCTGTACCCGTCTCCGCTGTTTTTTCTTCGTTAGACGGTCCAGATTGTCGTAGGTATAGCTCCACCAATCCCCGTTGCCGTAGGTGGTTTTTAACAGATTCCGTTGCCCGCCTCGTATTGGTTCTCCGACAGCAACCGGTTCTGGATCATCGTTTTCAGCCGGTTCCCCCACTTGTCGTAGGTAAAGTTGTAGTTGAACCCGTTGTGGTAGATGGAGGTCAGCCGGTTCACGGAATCGTACCCATAGTAGTTGCTCACGTTTCCACGGGTCACGCTTCCCAGCAGGTACGGGTTCCGGTCGTTGTAGCTGGCGGGTGGTTTCCACCGTCGAGACGTTCGCCCCGGCGGGGGGGGGAGGTTACCTTGCTTACCAGCCCGTTGTCATCGTTCAGGGTATACGTCACCGGTTCCCACGGGCATCCTGTTCATAGGTCACATAGTTCCGCGCATCGTTAAAGCCGCGGGAGGTGCCGATAAACCATTGTGTCGTGCCCAGCGACCCGTCCTCATCCACCGTCCCCGTCCGGAACCACGTGGCATTGCCGTAATCATCGTAGGAATATACCGTCCCGTTGCCCAGCTGGTTCGAACGCGCCGCAATCAGCTGATGCTCGTTGTCCGATGCGTAGGTATAGCTGTACCGCTCATTTTTTGCGTCCACTGTTTCCAGCAGCTCATTAGCGTCACTGTAGCTGTACGCTCTGGTTCCGGTCTGCGTTATCTTCGGCGCTGATTAGATTCCCTTCGCTGTCGTAGTCATACGTTGTCCCCTGTCATGTCACATTTAACATGGCACAATGGAACCCCATACTGTTTTGCGTTGTTTCCCCGGTGGCTACTATAGTGACCGCCATTGCCCACTTCCACACCCCCTGCGCTGCGGTTTTGCAGTGAAAGATACCGTGCTGCTGTTTGCAGTAGACTTTGAGCAACAAAGGACAAATATATGGCATAAAAGATAATAAATACAATTACTTCAAGCAACAGAGAAATTCTGGCCTCCTCCGCCTAAGCACTATATCCCTTTTATTATTGTGGATTTTTACTAAGCTTCCAGCTCAACCAGTTGTTTTACGACAATTATCATTTTATCCATGAAGATTTTCTATTTTGATTTTTTTATCTGTTGACCATTTGTCTAGCGCCGCTTTTTGAGTCAAACTCCAAGAGTCCCATCCTATGAGGCAATAATCATGCTGTCCATTTCACTACCGATTGTCTTCTGGCCGAGATGCAAAGGTACTATAAAACCATCAGCACTGCCTCTTAACCTGTAGATAACTGACAATGGGCCAGCAAAAGTGGTAGAAAGCAAGTGCGCGCTTGCTTTCTATAAAGCCAGCTCCTCCAATAAGGTTGAGATACGCTCTTCTCCCTCTTACGGAGAAGAGGCGTGTCTCTTAATTAATTAGATCTGTTTTTAACAATAATACTTAGTAATTCGAAATCAATTCTTTCAAATCACTTAAGAACGTTTCCTAAATTGAATTTTGACCTCAATTTCTTTCATTTCTTAAGGTTTAAGGCATCTTATTATAATTTTTTGTTCCAAATTAAAAGCTTTTTTATCCCACTTCTCTATACGGTTTAATATAAACTTTCCAATAAATTTTGGGAGCAATGTAGTGGTTTTCAATAATTATGTTTGGTGGCAATGATAGCAATCCTATCAAATCGCTACTTGCACTTTTCATAATTATGAGCTTTAAAACGACATATGATTCTTCACACAACCTAATAAGCAATTTATAGTTTCTTCTGTCTTTAATAATTTACGATCTACATATACATTATTGTGAAAGACATAGCCATCTTTCTCAGTCTAACCCTTGAATAGATGCCAACGCCTTTCGAACTTGATTGTCTTGATAGTCTCTTTCATTATATTTTTTTAATACATATTTGAGACCGAAGACTTCAGTATGATGATACTTTTATATTGTTTCGTATGGCGACCAAGCAGAAATGCGGCATATCATTGTAATCGTTATTGTATCATGAACATTTACTCATGATTGTTGCCAGCTACCAAAAATATCAATAGCTCGACCATTTTACAATTGCATCTGCTGCGATGATGACCATCTTGAATAATCCTGTTCGTCCACTCTAACTGCATGATTCTCCACCGCATTTTATTGCATCAGCCATTCGTTGAGGATCTAAGTTTGACAAAATCCTTTTCTAGGGGTTAGCGTTTCCTCGGATCAACCCCATGCTGGAATCCAGTTTTCCTGGCTCAAACGCCCGCCCTGGATTTGAGGGTGCTTTTAGATATAATTTTTTGCGTGGTGGTGGCACAGTATTTTGTTATTTATTATTACTCGCTTGATGCAGATTATTAGCTATATAGGAAATACCAGCTGGCAGCCCCCCTGTTGCAACCGTATTGGCTAACACTGCCCCACTCAGTCACGGCTTGGCACTGGTAGTCGCCAAGCAACACTTCCTGCCTAACAATACCGGTTGCGGCTCACTGCTCCCTGAATCCAGCCAGTCCTCTGCGCTTACTGCTGCACCAGCCAGATATTTTCCCCTGGGGAGCAGCGACAACTCCGCCGATAACCGCACCGGCGGCCGCGCCAATTGCAGCCGTCAGGGAACATAAACATATTGCTTGCTTCGGATCAGCAGCGTTTACCGGTTATTAACTTTAGTACGAAAACAAAATTTGTTCCGGCTATTTCACCGCACCGGTAGTAATTTCGCTGTCCCGCATTGATAAAACCGTTTTTGACTTGGGGATCATAATAGCGGGAGTTGAGATAATACCAGCCCGTCTCGGTATCATAATAATACCCGCGGTAACGAATGGGGTTGACATTACCAATAAAGGTGGAGGATGTGTTGGCGTTGCCATTTCCATCGGTCACTGACAGGATACCTCCCCAGGCGTCGTAGGTATACCGAGCCACCACGTTGCCGCTGGTATCCAAGATGGCAATGACATCCCCCTGCAGGTTCTTCCGGAAGGCATACCTTACCCCGTTGTAGCTGATAGGAACCGATGCTGCCATTGGCATCGTAGTAATAATACAAATGAGAATCTTCACCTAAATAACCCGAATAATCCCGGAATTCATGCACCAGATTTCCTGAGGCATCCCGATCAAAATATGTCCTGTTTGTATTGGTGCTTTTCTCCGTCCGCAAGCCCGTTTCATCATACGCATACGATATCATGTTGCTCCGTTTTTGTAAA
>VOFK01001530.1_pt1 | contig 10471 bp, 17 predicted proteins | sample 5384121 | NCBI WGS metagenome assembly VOFK01 (sample SAMN12384730, study PRJNA508395) | human gut metagenome | isolation source: healthy gut J | host: Homo sapiens | reverse complement strand
GAAGCTACGTATTGCTACGCGGAACAGGTAGATGCCCCAGCGGATCAGGGTCCTGCTTGCGGTGGCCTTCGAAGCAGAGCTCGTAGGCACGCTCGCCTTGCGGATCGCCTCGCGCAGGTCCTCGCGCGAAAGACCATAGGAAAGGTCGTGCTTCGTGTCGCCGAAACCGCGGCGGCGCACAGCGTTCACGGCGTCCACGGCATCGACGACCGAGCCGCCCGACTCGTTGAGCGCCTCGGCGAAGAGCAGCAGCACGTCCGGAATAGCGCAGAATGTACCAGTTGACGTTCGACTTGTCGTTGTTGACGATGTAGTTCGCCGCTTCGACATACTTCTCGGTGTCCCCACTTGCCCGGCGTGAACAACTGACGCTGGCGGTTCTTCTGCTCCTCGGAGGGAGTCGCGCCCGAAATGGTCGAGAAATAGGTGATCGGGCCGCTACCCAGCGTATGATCGTATTTGTAGTCGGCGATCGAAAGCGCCATGCGGGGATCGTTCTGCGCCTCCCACTCGCGGGTAAAGTTATAGGTCACTTTCCAGTTGGCGGCATTGCGTCCGCGCTCGCCCTCGACCGTGGTAGCCGACACACCGTTCCATTTGCCGATACGTCCGGCCGTGTTGTCGCTGTCGAGGCCCGTCGGCGAGTAGAACGACACTTCGATCAGGCTTTCGCCCGCATCCCAGATATACCGTTGCAGGTGTTCTTCCAGACGGTTTCGTAGTCGGAGATCAGACGGTGCTTGCCCGACTCCACGACACGGCGGGCGACCTTCTCGGCCTCGGCCCACTTCGACTCGTCGCGCACGGGATAACCGGCCCACGTGCAGTAAACCTTGGCCAGCAGACCCAGCGCGGGGCCCCCCTTCGAGAAACGATAGGCGTTGGTCGTGCGCCGGGTGTCGTCGACGGCCCAGGGAAGCACCTCGGCGGCGTATTTCAGGTCCTCTCCTCGATATAGGCGTAGACATCCTCCGCGGCGGACTGCTCGAAGGTCTCGTCCTTCTTGCGCGAATCGGCCGTCGAAGTCATCAGCACCACGTTGCCGTACCAGCGCACCAGCTCGAAATAGAACAACGCACGCAGCGCACGGGCCTCGCCCAGGTAAATAGTGGCCAGTTCGCGGTCCGAAGAGCCCCAGTTGTCCATACGACCCGAAACGGTCTCGATGAAGTCATTGGCATCGTAAATCGCCGAGTAGAGCTTCTGCCACGTGCGGGAGATCTGCGACGTCGAGGCGTTGTGGGAATTGGTCGGAATCTCGCGGAACGAAGTCGTCGAACTGCCCTCGCACTGGGCAATGTCGGTCGAGATCGTGAACAGCAGCGACAGGTGATACGAATAGGTATACTCGTTCGCCAGGTTCTTGTAAACGCCCTGGAGGACGGTCTCCGCCTCCTTGGCATTGTTCAGGTAGTTGTCCTTGCCGGTCTCCGAATAGGACTCTTCGTCGAGCAGATCGGGAGCACGAGGCGAAAACAGCAGGCAGAGCGGCAGGCAGTATAAAAGTATCTTTTTCATGGTTTTTATCGTATTAGAAGGTCAGATCGATACCGAACGTATAGACTTTGCTCTTCGGATAGGCTCCCCAGTCGAGCGAAGGGGTCATGGGATTCGACGCACGCATACTCACCTCGGGGTCGTAGCCCTTATAACCCGTCACCACGAAGAGGTTCTGGGCCGTGAAATAGAGGCGCAGCTTCGAAACATAGAACTTGCGCGTCCATCGCTGCGGGAAGGTATAGCCGACGGTCAGGTTCTTCAGACGCAGGAACGAACCGTCCTCGATGAAGCGCGAGTAAATCTCGTTCTTGATATAACCGTCCCAGGCCGGCACCTTGTTCGAGGCGTTGGTCACCGTCCAGCGGTCGGCCACCTCGGCCATCAGGTTGGCACGCTGGTCCTGCGTCTGCGAAGCGTAGATGCGGGTGGCGTTGTAAACGTCGTTGCCGTAGTTGAACTGGAACATGAAGCTCAGGTCCACGCCCTTGAACGAAAAGGTGTTGGTGATACCGCCGTACCACTTGGGCGTACCGTTGCCGATCACCGTACGGTCGGCCGTCGTGATCACGCCGTCACCGTCGGTGTCCTTGTATTTGACCATACCCGGCTTCACGGCCACTCCGGCGTGGTCTGTGATGTCCGTGACGCCCTCCTTGAGACATACTCGCCCGTTGCGGCGTTGACATTGAAATCCGAAGTCTGGTAGACGCCGTCGAAAACATAGCCGTAGATCAGGCCCAGCGACTGACCGATGCGGGCCGTGTAGTCGTAACCCGTGTAATCGCTGTTCCAGCTCGCCGTGGTCATCATCTCCTTCGCTCCGCCGGCCAGCGCACGCAGTTCGTTGCGGATGAACGAAAATGTTGAAATCGGTCGTCCAGCGGAAGCCGCTCTTCGAGGCGATGTTCGTCGAATTGATCGCAATCTCGACACCCTTGTTGCGAATCTTACCCACATTCATCCACTGCGACGCGAAACCCGAGACATAGGCGCGGTTGGCGGCCATCAGCAGGTCCTTCGTATCCTTTGAGGAAGAAATCCGTCGTGACGTTCAGGCGGTTGCGGAACAGACCCAGGTCGATACCGATGTTGGTGCTCTCGCGAGGCCTCCCACTTTTGATGCTCTCGGCAGCTGCTTGGGCGACAGGACCGTGATGACGTTGTTGCCGTAGCCGTACTTGCCCTGCGAATAGAGTTCCAGCGAGAGGTAGTTGGTGATGCGGTCGTTGCCCACGACACCCCAGCCGGCACGCAGCTTCAGGTTGGAGACGACATCCTGTTTCTTCATGAAATTCTCCCTCCGAGATGCATGCGCCATGCCGCCGAGAACGACGGAAATAACCCCACTTGTTGTTCTTGCTGAACACCGTCGAAACCGTCGGCACGAATCGTCGCCGTAAAGAGGTAACGGTCCCGGAAATTGTAGTTCGCACGTGCGAAGAACGAGACGAGCAGCTTGTCCGAACGGTTCGAATTCGCTGTGGTCGGCGTAGCGCCCAGCCCGAGGTTGTCGTTGGCGATGTTGTCGAACGGGAAATCGGTAGCTCCCGGCCAGCAGGTACCCGTTCCCTGGAACGCGGTCTCCTGTCCGAGCATGACATCGAACGCATGGCCCGCTTACGCTTATACTTATAAGTCAGGTAGTTGAAATTCGTCCAGCGGACATTGCGCGTCATACGGGTCGAACCGTAGGGAGTCTGGCCGTTGCGGTAGGCCTCCCTTCGATCCGTCCTGATAGAAGACGTAGTTGCGGGCGTTGGAGGTGTTGTACGTTCCGGCGGTGCGGAAGGTCCAGCCCTTGCCGAAATCGATGTTCAGCGCCAGGTTGCCCGACCACATTTCGGTCTTCGTGGTGTTGATCACCGACTCGGCCTGCTTGATGGGGTTCACCTGCGACAGCGACTCCGAGGATTCGAGCTCCAGCGGGTCGATCGACGACGCCAGCAGCTCCTCGTCGGTCATCTTGAGGCCGGCCCGTGGGACGTGCACGCAGAATCTGCGCCAGCATGTTGAAAGGCCCGTTGTCGCCCGGTGCCCACACCGCGCTTGTCGGTGTTGGCGTAGTTGACCGTGGTTTCGATCGTCACGGCTTTCGAAATTTTATGGCTCACGCGCACCTTGGCCGTGATCTTGTTGAAGGCGCTGTTCTTAAAGATACCGTTCTCGAGGAAGTCGGCGAACGAAAAAGGCGTACTTGGTCTTGTCGTTGCCGCCCGAAACCGAGACGTTGTGGTCCTGCGACCAGGTGGGACGGAACGTTTCGTTCTGCCAGTCGACGCCCTTCACGTTGCGATAGTCCCGATCGACTGATACCGGTAGGGAATGCCGTTGTCGTCGTCACCGGCCTTGTAGTAAGTCGAACCAAACTTGTCGGGCCATGCCTCGGTTTGCAGTTTCACGAACTCGTAAGGCGAAAGCAGGTCGAGGGTCCCGGAAATCTGGCGGTAGCTGGCCGAACCGTTGTAAGTCACGACGGGACGCCCCACCTTTCCGGACTTGGTCGTCACCATCACCACGCCGTTGGCGGCGCGCGAACCGTAAATGGCCGACGAAGAGGCATCCTTGAGCACCTCGATCGACTCGATGTCCGAGTTGGAGAGGTAGTCGATGTTGTCGACCTGGAACCCGTCGACGATGTAGAGCGGCGAAGTGTCGCCGTTGACCGAACCGACACCGCGCACCTTGATATCGAAACCCGCACCCGGGGTACCGTCCGTAGCGGTGATCTGCACACCGGCGATCTGGCCCTCCGAGGGCCTCCATCACCGAACCGGTCTTGAAGCCTTCGACATCCTTCCTCGAGGAGACCGAAGCGACCGAACCTCCGTCGTCGCCGCGCTTCACGGCGCCGTAACCCACGACCACCACTTCGTCCATGATGTTCGCTTCGGGAACGAGTTTAATGTCCAGCCGGGTCTGGGCGGCGATCTTCACCTCCTGGGACTTATAACCCAGGTAGGAGAAAACCAGCACGTCGCCCGTCTTGACCGGAATCGCGAACATACCTTTCAGGTCGGTCGAAACGCCCTGCGTCGTGCCCTTGACCACGACGTTGGCTCCGATAGCCGGCTGGTCGTTCTCATCGACGACCTTACCCGTTATCTTGTTCTGGGCCGACGCCGCGAAGGCCAGCATCAGGGCGAGAAGGGTCAGCACCCCTCTCAGCCCGAAAGCCCGGTTTATCATGTATTTCATAGGTTTCATGTTCAGTTAGGTTTAAAATTTCTCGTCGAACCAAATCCAGATGGGGAAGATCTGCGAGCCGGAGCTGATACCGCCCGAATTGCCGTCCGTGACGAAAGTCATCTGGGCGATGAACGCACCGTTGGCTGCCACGTTGTTCGAGTCGATCCATTTGTTGGCATTCACGACGACCGATTTGGTGGCAGGTTCCACATAGGCCAGCGCCGAGCCCAGACGCGCCGTATTCACGTAATAGGAAATCGGGTCTTTCGAACCGGTGCCCACTTCCGTTGCCGAACCGATGCTGTTGTAGTACGCCTTCCACATCTGATACAGGAACGTGTCGGTACTTGCAGCCGGAGTGCCGTCCTTGTGCGACGCGGGACCGCCGATATTGTAGTAGTTGAACGTGCGGCGGTAATCCAGCAGGAACGACGAAAGATTGGGCACACCGGTGATTTCCGGAACAACCGAGGTTCCTCCCCGGCGCGGATTGACCTGCATGACGAACGGTTTGTAACGAACCGTCACGCCGGACACGGCAACGTGGAACGAGAAGAAAACGGGAACCGTGATCGACGTCTCGCCGACCTCGCCTTCGCCGGCGGTAGCCGTCACCAGGACCAGACCGCCGTTGCCGGACTTGAATCCCTTCGGCGTGATGGCGCCCGTCTCCGAATCGATCAGCGTACCCGAACACTGGTGCTTGATCTTGATCGACCACGAAAAAGTTTCGTGCCCGGTTTGGCGTCGGTCGTCGGCGTCAGTTCCGTGAAATCCGCGGCGGCCGCGAAATAGAACTGGTTGGCATAGTTTTCAAACGGAGTGAGGCCGAGGTTATTGCCGTAAGTAATCGTCGAAATAGTAAGGATTCTCGTTGACGGTCAGTTTGAGGGTGGTTTCCGCCCTCGCCTTCAGGTTGGAAGCCTTGACGGGAATGTCATACACCCCCATCGGGATCGAATGTCCCCTTGGCGGCCGAAACATCGCCCGTCACCGGATCGATCGAAATCTGGCCCTGGACCCCGGCGGGAACGTCGCCCAGCGAGAAGGTCACCTCGTCGCCGACGAAACCGGCCTTCTTGGAAACCTTGAACTCTCCGCCCTGAATCGCCACAGCATCCTCATAGCCAAACTTATCGGATTCGATAGGAGCTATGAACTCGATCACGCTCAACGTATAGGCGCCGTCGAAATCGGTGGAGCCGAAACTGTTCTTCACCGTGAGGTCGAGCGTATAGGAGGCATCGATGGGCAGTTCGCTGCCGGCATCGACCGAGACGACACCCGTAGCCGGATCAATCTTGATTTTGTCGGTCGGATCGGTTCCCTCGGCCGGAATCACCTGTTTGATAGCCCACACGACCTCGTCGGGCGAACCCTTCAGCGAAGGCGTCGAACCCAGGAAAGCCATGTTGTATTCCATACGCCCCCGAAGCCGAAGGGATAGCGCACCTCCAACGGCTCGCTGGTGATGCGTGCCGTCAGCAGATTCTCATAGGTCGCCGAACCCGCATAGGTTTCGATCTTGACAGGCAGCGGATAACTGCCCGGCATCACCTCGCCCGTGAATTCAGCGTTATATGTCACAACGCCGTCTTTGGAGATGGTAAAGTATTCGAAAACCCTCCGCCTGAACGAGCGAATAGTTCAGAATCGACACCGACTCGCCCACCGGCGCCACCGTGACCGAAGCCCGGTGGTCTCCAGTTCGGCATAGGGAATCACGAGCGTCGGCTCGCTCACCTCGATCGCCTCGGGCGTGGCGGAAACCATCCGCACCACGAAGATATTCTCGAAGCGGTAGGCGCGCCGCCGGCCTGCACGCGATCGTCAGTTTGTAGGTACCGGGATCGAGGTCGTCCGTATTCGAGATGCTGACCATGCCGGTATCGGCACCGATCGAGAAACACTCGGACGTGAACGACTTTGTCGTCGTCGAGCGTGACGCCCGCAATCGAAAAGTCGACGGCGGGGGGCCGTAGTAGGTCGGGGTGCCCGACACGAAATTCATCGAAGGGACCGATGTCCACGACCGTCGGATAGAAGAGAGCTGCAGGTCGCCGCTCTTGGTATCGTCGTTCGCAGGCCGCAGCGAGCACGACCGCGCAAAAGAGCGGTCAGCGCTGCGAAACATACGTTTCGAAACAGGGATTTCAGGTTATTGCGGTTTTAAGGTTACAGAGTATAGGACAACGCAGGATAGGAAACGCCCCCCGACCTGCACGCGGACCGAACCGCCGCTCTCCGACCAGTCGCCCAACGTGATGGACGACCGTCTCGGCCGAAGCGTCGGACGTCGGCAGCAGCACCGTGGCATAACGCACGACCAGGTTCGTCGGCCGTCTTTTTCGAGGTTCAGCTGGTAAGCCTTGCGCTCCGCGGTCTGGTTGATGTTGTAGGAGACGAAGCCCGTTTTCTTGACGAATGCCCCCGTCTTGCTTCCCCGGGTGCGCACCAGCAGGTTGTTGCCGTCGGCGAATGCCGTGTGGAAACCGCCCTCGGAGGTATCGTACACCACCTGCGCATCGGTTCCTTCGGTGATGTTGAAATTCAGATTGACGGTGCCCGCAGCCGTGCCGTAAGCCTCATCGAGGATCACATAGAACTTGTCATCGACCATGAAAATCGTACGGCGGTGGGTCAAACCCTCGTAGGAGGGATTCTCCAGCACCAGCGCCTGGTACGAGTGGCCCGAGCCCGACTTGGAGAACTGCTTGAGCATCTTGCCGTCGCTCGAAACGTTCTTATTGTCGAGCGTGACGGTGTTGTGGGCCGTCGAAGCGGCATACTTGCGCCGGTCGGCATTCGACGAGGAGGTGCCTCCGTAGGAGAAGCAGCCCGAGTCGGGGAAGAAATTGCGCCCCTTGACCCACAGTTCCGAACGTGTTGTTGTCGTACTGGCGGTGCCATTGCTCGGAGGGACCGTCGGGGGTGTTTTGCAGCACCATCATCATATCGGCCAGGGTCCAGCCCGAGCGCATCACGTAATAACCGCCGTCGGGGAAGGTCTTGACCTTCGTTTCGGGAATCGTCCCCTCGGCACCGGCCGTCGCCATCCAGCGCATCTGCTCGTTGTCGGGGAAGAGGTTGTAGTAGTTGGTCAGGTTGCGCTGAAGCACCCGTGCGGTCCACGTGGCGCGGCGCGTGTCGGCCATGTTGGGCACCGTGTAGTCGGGATAGATCATGTTCATCACCACGTCGGTCATCTTGCGCATCGACTCGACGTAATTCTCCGGGAAGCGGCTCTCCTCGCCGTTGCGCTGCGCCACGTCCAGCGACACCCGGAAATCCTCGATGCCCGAGATGTGGTAGTGCAGGTCGCCGTCCTTCAGCCAGCCGTCGGGGAAGTACTCCGAGGTCACCGCGTCGCCAAGGACGCCCGTGCCGCTCGTCTTCCTCGCCGCAGCGTTCTTCAACTCGGGGAACAGCATGCCGGCAAAGGTCACGGCCTGCGCCTGGGTAATGCGGTGGTTGGAGTCGGCCGAATAGTTGTTCATAATGTGGTTGGCATGCTCGTCGAGATGCTTCAGCACCTCGGTCAGCCATTCGATCGTGACGGACTCCGACTGCTGGTAGTACTCCAGCAGGGCGCACTGGTCGATCAGGCGGGCTGCCACGTCGAGCGGACGCCACGAAGCGTGGTTGGTCACGTCGGTGCCCTGCTCGGGCTTGGGATTCTGCTTGATCCAGTCGCCGTAGACCTCGATCCAGTTCAGGGCGTATTTCTCGTCCTGCGACGAATAGTAGGTCTTGGCCTGCGGAACCATCCACTGGTGACGGTGGAGCTGGTAACGCTGCTCCTGCTCGCCGGTAGGCCAGATCGTCCAATCGATGCCGTCGCCGCTCTTGCTCTTATACGAATAAGGCACATTTTCACCGGCTGCGGCATCATAGTAATTGTTGACATAGAAACGATAGTCGTTCTCGCGGAGCGCGTAATCGGCCCAGCGCTGCTCGTTGGCCGTGGGCGTCACACTCGAAAGGTCGACATTGGGATTCAGCCCGTGGGTGCGCGAACGGTAGTAGTTCATCAACTCCTCCAGCGCCATATAGTAACGTCGCCGATGTCATAGAGCGCGCTTCACCTTCGTCAGGCCGCTGTAATCGAGATTCAGCACTTCGAACACGCTGGCGTCGATGCCCTCGTTCATCGACCCCGAGCCGCTCTCGACCCACTCTTCGGCCTTCTTCATCTCGAGGGAAGATCGTTGCCGGCACGGAACACGGCATGGGCCTCCGTAGCCTTCGTATCGGCATCCGCTCCGAATAGTGCGCCTTGATATGCTCGGCCTGCTCGGCGAGATTGGCCAGGAACTTCGAAAGCAGCTGCGGCGTGAAGGGGAGGTCGATTGCATGAAATCAATAAAGCAGGTCGCACTGGTTCTCGACGCGGTAGGCCACGTCGATCGGACGCCAGGCGTAGAGCGCCTCGCGCGACTCCACTCGGGCTGCGTCGGGGATCGGCCTCGTAGTCCCATCGCCCGTCGGGCGGGGGTAATTCGTCAGCCAGTCCTCGTAGACCGTCACCCACTCGGAAGTATAGGTCTCATCGAGCGACGTACGGTAAGCCTTTCCCTGCGGGACCATCCACTGATGGCGATGCAGACTGTAACGCTCTTCCAGATCGCCCGAAACACGTTTCGCCCAGTCGATTTTGTTGGACGTCAGGTAGGAATAGGGTTTGTCGCCGTCCATGTACGTGCCGTTGTAGAAACGGTATTCGTTCTTGACAAGGGGCGTAATCGGCCCTACTCCTGCTCCTGTGCGGAGATCGAGGGTGCAATCAGATTGACATTGCCGTTGATCACATCGGTCCGTCCGCGGTAGTACTCCAGCAAAGCCTGCGCCGCCAGATAATACTGGTCGGAATCGTAGTAGGCTTTCACGGCGGCAAGACCGGGGTAATCGAGGTTCAGGGCGCTGAACATACCCGCGTCGATCACACTGTTGTCGGGGAATCGTCGGCTCCGTGGAACCGGTTCCGCTGCCATTGTCCGATCGTCCCAGATCATCCGACAGGCAGCCCGCCGAGAACAGGACCGCCACGATGAAAAGCGAACGCCGAAATTTTAGTAAAAATGCGTTTCATAGGTTATAGGTTATGTTTTTTTTCAGTGCCGGAGTCAGATCCGCCGCGGGTCGAGCGCCCCGCAGCGACAGATAACGCCCGATGGCTTCGAGGTAGTAGTAGTCCGCATAATTGAGCGGGAGTGTCGATCTCGCTGTCGGCAGGCAGGTGACCGACGCTGTGCATCAGGATGAAAAGCCGCCGTTGGTGCCCTTCCCGGCCAGATAGGCGTCCGACGAAAGGTTCATCAGCAGCGTCTCGGCATAATCGAAATACCTTTTTTGCCTTCGGCTTCGGGAACCAGCGTCGAGAGTTCGAACAGCGCTGACGAAATGACCGCGGCGGCCGAAGCGTCGCGCGGAGCGTCGGGAATGTTCGGGCATTGTAGTCCCAGTAGGGAATGCGGTCGACAGGGGTGTTCGGATGGCGCATGATGAAATCGGCGATCCGTTCAGCATGTTTCAGGTATTTCGCGTCGCCCGTCTCGCGGTAGCACATCGTGTAGCCGTAGAGTCCCCACGCCTGTCCGCGGGCCCACGCCGAAGAGTCGGAATAACCCTGGAACGGCCCCCCGGCTCTCGACCGTGCCGTCGTCGTTGTAGCTCGACATGGAACGAACTTTGGCGTCTCGTCGCGGAAATGGTTCTGCATCGTTGATGTCGGCATGGCGGACCGCCACGTCGCGGTAGACGGGATCGCCCGTGTGTTTCCGAGGCC
>VOFK01004075.1_pt1 | contig 10476 bp, 21 predicted proteins | sample 5384121 | NCBI WGS metagenome assembly VOFK01 (sample SAMN12384730, study PRJNA508395) | human gut metagenome | isolation source: healthy gut J | host: Homo sapiens | reverse complement strand
GTTCGAAAGCGATCCATAGAAACAGGTCATGCTAACCGCACAGCCCGAAACTTACTGCTCCGATTGCCCCAGCAGCAGATAAAGGGAACCGCTATCATGCGGGCATTTAACACCGGAATGGCAGTCTTCGACGGAGCAATGCTTGAATAAAGCTAATGAGAAAATCAGAAAAAATATTCAGACATTAACAAATCACCCCATAACAACGAACACTCCCGGCATGCGTGCTCCACACAGTTGCCGGGAGTGTTTCCATTATTCGACCGGAAATTCCTAAATACCTATTGCTTGTCCGCCAATTACACCTGCAATAGCGCTTGCCACTGCAATAATCACTTTCAGAATCTTATCCCAAACTGATACTTTTATACTCATTGTCCCTAAATTTTAAATTATTACTGATAAATCATAACTCTTCTCATCCCTAACGGATCCTCCGCCATCCGATTCGCCACCGCCGGAAGTTCCCACTCATCAACGGCTGCTTCCAGCCATTTTTCAAACTCCACGCCCTGCAGCAAAGCGCGAGTAGTACCAATAGCCGCCGGGCGCGTATATTCCGGGGTAAACTGGCAACGCAACGCCGTAACTTGATTCGGGTTTACATCTTCTGCTTTTTCGTCCCTACCACGCGTACGGGCCTTCATGGTGAATGTACCCAAAACCATTCAGACGTACCGTACGACTATTCAACATGCATCCGCATCGTCGACATCAAGTTACGAATTACGTTCTGCACATCACCGGCGTCAATGACGATTTTTCGGCAATACTCTCCGCCAGCAACTGCGTATCCACAACTTTTCCTACTTTTTCTTCAAACTCAGGTGCCATGTCTTTTTACACCCTCTTTTTCGTTGCAATCTGCGACTGTCTCGCATCAATAAAATAGAGGCATATTATCTCTCCTTTACATTTTAAATTAGACTTTCTTTTTTTAAATTTTCATTTCGTTGATCAACGATGCAAAGGTGAGAATATACACAGGCATAAACAAAGAAAACAGCCCCACCGATGAGCCTGTTTCTTAAATACTTTATAAAACTTTCATTTCATGACAGTTACGTTTGCACTGATTCAGCCTATAACATAACAGTCTATATTGCGCTTCTCCTTACTAAAGTTCACCCCTACTTTCACCAACTTTCTCCCATCTAAATTATAAGGTATCAGATACCCTTTTTCATCTATCTGCTTCAGCGCTTCTTCGGCAGTTCCATTCAGTTTGAATTCAAAAACAAAATAAAGTCTTTTGTTTTCACAACTGCATCGGCACGACCACGAGCACTACGAACCTCCGTTTCTACAAATTGTCCCATCAGGGTGAAGACAACATAGAAAATCGCCTGATAATGACGCGCAGTATTCTCACTCAATTCATAAGGCATACCTGCAAAAAACACCTTCAGGCGCTCCATAAAGGCTTCAATATCTCCCCGAACGAAGCTCCGGATAAACTTGGCGATATGAAACCCGTTTCATCATCAGAAACATTGGTATAATAAAGGTACCAAAAAATTCAAAAAGCCGTAACAGACCTCATCATTAGGAAATTTCAAAGTATAAAGGTCTACTTCTTTATCATAATGCTTTATAGTCAGATACCCGCTCTGATAAATCATAGGAAGAGGATTATTCGCTTCCGCCCGGTACTCGCTGAAAGCGGAATTAGTTGTTTCGATGCCGTTTATTAAAAGACGGAGATCGTAATCACTTTGCTTCAACAAATCAACCAGGTAAGTGGGTGTACCTGTCTGAAACCAGTAGTTACCAAGTTTCAACTTCTGCAAAGCATTCAGCACACTGAACGGATTAAAAAGCCCGACAGTAGTATCCTCACAGAAATGATAACCGTCATACTGCTTCTCAAGACGATCAACAATTTCCTCAAACGTCAGGCCCAGAAACTCACCCAGATTCTTTATCTCAGGCACAAAGTTACTTGACAGTTCCTCTTTCGTGATGCCACACAATGAATTATAAGGCATAATCCATACTGATATCATTCAACTGATTCAAGTCACTGAACACACTGACCTGAGCAAACTTGGTTACCCCTGTCAGGAATACAAAACGAAGATAACGGTCCGCACTTTCAACACGCCGTAAAAGCTTCAGCGTACGGCGGTATTCTTCCAACAACGGCTCATCAAGGATAGCCTGAAGCAATGGCTTGTCATACTCATCGATCAGTACTACAACCTGCTTACCGGTCTGGATATATGCCTGCTCTATTATATAAGCAAAACGTTCTTCAGAACTACGATTACGCTTCTCATTTCCATATTTTTGCTCCCATTTTTCTAAATACTGATTAAGCATTGCAGTCAAGTCATCGGATGTCTCATACTTCTTGGCGTTCAAGTCCAAATGTAGCACCGGATATTCTTTCCATTCGGTTTCCAATTTTTCTATCGCAAGTCCTTCGAACAGAATCTTTCCGACCCTGAAAATAGGCTTCAAAAGTAGAAATAAGCAAACTTCTTTCCGAAACGGCGCGGACGACTCAAGAAATAAGGTTTACCGACATTTGCGAGCTGATACACCATAGCAGTTTTATCCACATAAAGATAATTCTCCTTACGTATTTCCTCAAAAGTTTGTATGCCTATCGGCAATTTGCGCATTTGTTCCATTCTATTCTTTTTAGAAGCCATATGCAAATATACGAACTTTTTTCATCTGTCTCTGATACAATTAGTAAAACACAGGCATAAATAAAGAAATCAGCCTATAACATAACAGTCTATATTGCGCTTCTCCTTACTAAAGTTCACCCCCCACTTTCACCAACTTTCTCCCATCTAAAGTATAAGGTATCAGATACCCTTTTTTTTCTATCTGCTTCAGCGCTTCTTCGGCAGTTCCATTCAGCCTTTGAATTCAAAAAACAAAAATAAAGTCTTTTTTGTTTTCACAACTGCATCGGCACGACCACGAGCACTACGAACTTCCGTTTCTACAAATTGTCCCATCAGGGTGTGAAGACAACATAGAAAATCGCCTGATAATGACGCTCAGTATTCTCACTCAGTTCATAAGGCATACCTGCAAAAAACACCTTCAGGCGCTCCATGAAAAGCATCTACATTACCGCTCCTCAACTCACGCATGAATTTTTTACAATATAAAAACCGGTCTCCGCATCAGACACTTCTGTATAATAGGGGATCAGGAAATTCAAAAAGCCATAACGAACCTCGTCATTAGGAAATCCCAAAGTATAAAGACTGACCTCTTTATCATATCCCTTGATTGTGAGATAACCACTCTGATAAATCATAGGAAGCGGGTTTCTTATCTCCGCACGATATTCCGAAAAAGCAGATGCCTGTACTTCTACTCCATCAATCAACAGGCGCAAATCATAATCACTCTGTTTCAGCAAGTCAACGAGATAGGTAGGTGTACCCGTCTGAAACCAGTAATTATCAAACTTATAACTATCAAAAACATTTAACAGGCTAAAGGGATTAAAAACCTTCTGCCGATTCTTCAAAATGATAGCCATCATATAAGGCTGTCAAACGACATACGGTTTCGTCAAAAGTAAGTCCGTTCTTCTCTCCCAAATTATCAATTTCGGGGTAAACGTTTCCACCAATTCATCCTTCGTAATACCACAAATATTGGCATAAGGAATTTTCATACTAATATCATTCAACTGATTCAAATCACTGAATACACTTACTTGGGCAAATTTTGTGACTCCTGTCAAGAATACAAAACGAAGATACCGGTCGCACTTTTCAACACGCCGAAAAAAGCTTTCAGCGTACGGCGGTATTCTTCCAACAACGGCTCATCAAGGATAGCCTGAAGCAATGGCTTGTCATACTCATCAATCAGTACTACTGCTTGTTTGCCGGTTTGTTCGTAAGTACGCCCTAAGTACTCCTGCAAAACGGGAAGCAATTGTATCTTCTGCCGCATCCTTTCCCCATCGATCTTCCACAGACTTAGATTACGAGAAAGCACATGTTCCAGTGCTTCCTTACTATCATATTTCTCGGCGTTCAAATCCAAATGAAATACCGGATATTCTTTCCATTCGGTTTCCAATTTTTCTATCGCAAGTCCTTCAAACAAGTCGCCGTCCTTGAAAGTAAGCCTCAAAAGTGGAGATAAAGCAGGCTTTTTCCGAAACGACGTGGACGACTCAAAAAATAAGGCACAGAGGTAGATGCAATCCGATAAACCAATGCAGTCTTATCTACATAAAGGTAGTTTTTCTTCGTAGTTTCTCAAAAGTTTGTATGCCTATTGGCAATTTGCGCATTGTTCCATTCTATTCTTTTTTAGAAGCCATATGCAAATATACGTTTTTCGTTTATAAGTTTTTTTTGAAATAATTAGCAAAAACACAGGTATAAACAAAGAAAACAGCCCCATTGGAGCTGTTTTCTGAAAATAGATTATGATACCGTTGATTAGTTGTCTATTATAGACAGATGCAAATTAATCTTCATTGATTGTACAGATGCTGACGCGGTTCCAATCAGGTTCTTCAAACATATTACCTACACCCTGACCTTCGGCAGTTATACGATTTGCAGCAATCTTGTATCTGTTGATAAGCATATTCTTCACTGATTCTGCACGTTGTTTAGCGATACGAGCATTTACATCAGCATTTCCTTCCGGAGAAGCATATCCCTTGATAGATACGGTTGCATTTTTATGATTCTTCAAATAAGTAGCGATACGCTCTACATTAGAGTTTGTGAAGACTCTACAGAAGTACCGCCTTGACGGAATGTAACAACAGATTCCAAAGTCTTCTTATTGTTGGTAACAGTCTCTGTAATTACTTTCGGAGCCTGATTTTTACAATCATTCAGTGCTTTTTCCAAATCAGCAGAACTTTCTGGTTGGCATTCTTCAACGCAGCAGCATTATCATCAGCCTTCCCGGCGCATATTGTTGATTTGATCATTCAAAGCATCTATTTCCGATTGATTATACGGTTTCACAATGGTGAAGTAATGTTTACCGTTACTGCAACTGAAGTGATACTTCAATCCGGCTGTAAACTCCCATGCGGCACGATTGGCATTGAAACATACATTGTCAGTTCCGTCTGCACTCATGTCATATACCAAAGCCGGTTTGAAAGCCAAAGTCCATGCTTTCTCTTCTCCCAGATTGAAGTTGAAGTTAAGTCCCAATTTGCTTGACATACTGTTAAGGTCACTTTCACCATTTACAGCATAATGCAGCCAACCGATACCGGCAACAGTCTCTACCTCAAAAAGTCTCGGTGCGCCGGCATAACCGCCAAACAGATTGCTTAAGTTCAATGTACCCAGCACACTCAGGTTCGTATTATCAAATGCTGTCCGACTTGGCGTAGTATTGATGCTTGTCATTGCTTCAAATCCCAAACCTAATACCGGAGTTACCTGCTTGTCCAGTCCTACTCCCAATACAGCCCGCATATTTTTTTGAAAAAAGCGCTATGAGTAAGCGGAGTAGTTCCACCAGCATTAAAGCCTACCGACCAATTATCTGTAAACTTGTTTCCTTCTACTGCTTTCTGCGCATTAGCTGCAATAACAGCCATGCACAATACCAAACTTGCAACAATTTTTTTTTCATGTCTGTTTATAATTTAAAAAATTCGGGGGTGCAAAGATAGAAATAATACAACATAAGAAGCAATATTTTCAATTCCCAATTAACAAAAAAAAGGCCAAAAAATCCTACAATTTGAACAAAAACATTTTTTTTGATTGTATCAAAAATTTGTCCTAATTGCCAAACTCTCTGCTACCAATTTTATAACCTATCCTTTAAAGTATATTATTTAGTCTGCCTTACAACAAAGCTCACTTATAAACAATTATAATGCTTATAAGGGCTTATTTTTAGAGATATTTCTACCATTTAATGAAAACTCACACTGCAAGGAAATTATATAGTTACCATTTAGATTAATAAGTGCGTAATGCCACCTCAAATGCTTCCGCATAATTCACTCCCCATTGACTACCTCTGACTGCTGCCAACCCGTAGATATATTCAGCAGAACGTGGATGCGGATAAGGACGCATCACACCTCTATACATAGACAGTGCTTTTATTTTAGCATCAATCCCCTCTTTTTCCACTTCTACATAACAATTTGGACGAAACAAATTCATAGCACCGTTAATGGCCCATTCCGAACATGACGGAACTTCCATATACCAAAAATTCCTTCACGCGTTTAATCTCCGGTCTACGTTGAAAAAGGCGAATCGCCTCTTGACATGCCATAGACGTTTGCAAATGATCATTATTAGTATCGGCGGGATGATGAGTGATAATAATATCAGGTTCACTCTCTTTAATTGCGGATTCTATAAATTGCACAAGTTTTAAATGAGGTACAGTATTCATCTCTATATTGGGAAATGTAGCCTCATACTTTTCATTGATACCGAGGTACTTTGCTGATTCATCCAAATCACTATTCAATTCTTCATCACCGGGCCGAAATGCACGTGCCCTTGCTTCAGTACACATAATGGCAACATCCACAGTATTATTTTCTTTAGCCCATTTCCATATGGATGCACCAGCCCCAATACTTCATCATCAGGATGGGCTACAACTAACAGATATTTCATAATTTCTTTTATTATTTATCGTTATCTTTAACTGAACAGATTTGATCATCAGTCATCTTTGAGCACGTACAGTCATCAGGACGTTGAAACCTAAGTACAATTCGCAAAGTTCTATAGAATATTAACCAGTCCATTCTCAAACTCCAATTGCGCACATAGTATAAATCAAATTCAGCCATTTTACGACGATTTTCAGACTCTCCTTCGTGTATAGCCTCCCAACCTGTTATACCAGGTCGCATTGATTGTCGCTCACTCTGTTCCTCAATAGTCATTACAAGCATTTCTTTAGGCAAAAATAGGACGAGGACCAATAAATGACATTTCACCCTTCAAAATATTCCATATCTGAAAAGTTCATCTATATTCGTAGAGCGTATAATTTTCCCCCACCTCTTCAATCGAACATTATCAGGAAGTAACCTACCATTTTGAATCTACTTCGTTAGTCATCGAACGAAGTTTGAAAAAGAGTAAAATACTTTCCTTTATAACCCACACGTACCTGCTTAAATATAGGTGAAGCTTCGGGAGAAACGATACTCACCCAAAGAGCCCCTACCAATAAAACTAATGCTCCAGGAATAAAAGCAAAACTAATGCAAGTAGTAAATCTAATAATCTTTTAATAAATTTATCCATATTATTTTCAGACAGTCTCATTTATTAGAAAAAATCTTATCAATTTCCTCTAGATAGATATTAGTTACAATATTACGGTCAAACTCACGCTCCATCTTTTTACGAGCCGCCTTACCCATAATCACTTTTTCTGAGTATGGCAAATTAATAAATCTCTACCACTTTTATGAGAGCTTTGTTTATCCTTTACAGGAAATAAAAAACCTGTCTTACCATTATTGATAGCCTCACGAACACCTGGAATATCCGAACCAATACATACACGCCCCATAGCACTATGTTCAAGTACAACATTCGTCATTCCTTCATAGTAACTAGCATGTATGACAGCATGAGCACCCGCTATACAAGGTTTCATATCCATTACAGAACCGGCATATTCTACAATCCCTTTCTTCTGCAAATCATCTACACGTTGACGATAAAATTCTTCATCATATTCTCCATAGATAACAAAACGAGTATTTGCATATTTTTGCTTTAATAACTTCCGCACAAGTCAAAAAACTCGTCAATTCCCTTAATACGAACAAGTCTACCGACATAATTAAATATAATCGGTATCGTTTCATCTGGATAGTCAACATAAGCAAAAAAGAATTAAGATTTACTCCTGAACCAGGAATATCTCTATAGTTTATTTTATTCTTCAGAAGTTCATTTAGCACATCTCTTTGTCTACTATTTTGATACATCATACAAGATGCATCTCTAAATCCCAAACTTATATAAAATTTTAAGGCAAATACCTACAATTGATTATAGTTTGATGGCTCTAACAGTCCTGCATTATTTACAATATAAGGTATTTGTAGTAACCGGCAAGCGATACCACTGTATAACACACTTTTTGTTGTATACGATAATAGTATATCAGGTTTTCCTGTCTTGAAAATTTTATAATATGTTTTGATTAAGCTTTAGATCTTTAAAAGGATTAGTTCCACGCCTATCCATCATGTGCCCAATGAAGTGGCAACCTCTTTCTATGAAAAACTGAATCTTGTCGCCCGGAGGACATACAATAGTAACATCAAAACCAATCTTTAGCAATTCTAAGATTAGCTCACTTCTGAAGTTATAAAAGTTATAATCTTTACAAGCTACCAAAAAAACCTTTTTTTTTTTACCAATCATCAAATAGTTCTTTTTATTGACTCCTTAAAACCTATAGAACAATAACTATTGTCTTTATACTTAGAGAACTCTAAATCATAATAATCCATTCGCAAATGCACGCTCAACCTTGTGACTTAACTTCATCAAGACTCTTATTATCCAATCAAACCCATGAATAACTAAAGTTTTTTTCCCCTTAGCCATTCTTACATTTCTAATAATCTCAACAATACTTGTATGCCTAGCATTTTGTGGATGAAATATTCCTGAACTTTGATTTTCTATAATCTCACAAATAAAGTTACAAAGATTATCTATAAAAATAACACTTTTAGTATTACTGAAATATGGAAATATCGGAAAAAAACTTAGATAGTTTAATAAGTAATGCAAAATTCCCCTTACATCCTTTACCATATACAACTGGTGGTCGGACCGATACAACTTTAAAATCCGGTGTGGCCATAGCTTGAATACCTTTGTCTGCCAATAGTTTACTCTTTCCATAAAAAATTCTTCGGATTCTCCTGAGAACAGCTATAAATTCGTTTTTGAGTATCGCCAAAAACATTCATACTACTCATATAGATGAACTGTTTTTACGCCCATTAGCTTTTGCTTCTCTGCATAAATCAATAGCAAGATTCGTATTTACTCGGTAAAAAAATAAATCTTCCATATCCGGAGTAATTTTAACATGGGCAATACCGGCTACATCAATAACTGAATCTACACCACTAAAATTTTACATCCACAGGCTTATTCTTAATGGCATCTACACATTTCACATCATGCCCCCTAACCATTAAAGCATCTCTATAATGATTACCAATATAACTACCGGTTCCGTATATTAAGATTTTCATAACAGTACCTCACTTAAAACTTTCCCAATTCTTAGTCACTTCATCCCAAGGTGCTCTATCCTCCTTATCATAAATGTACACACATTTAGCATCTTTGAAATCCCTTAGCCATTCTGCAATACTTACCATACCACCCTCCACTCGTTTACCATAATCAATTACTTCACTCATACTGGTGAACGGTTCAAAATCTTTACGATCTGAAGGATCTATATAGCTATTCTCCATACCTTTTACCCAAAGGTAATCCAATGGCATTCCGGCAAATTTACCGGTAGGATTCCATGCAGAAGCGCGAAAATTGGTTTCCATGAAATAAAATGTTCCATCCTTATCTATCAAGAACTCAACCTCGAATATTCCCTCAAACCCAATCTCCTCAAACATCGCTTGCAACTTACGTTCCATTTCCTTATCTGTAAACATACACATCATGATAGGGACTATAATATCCTTGAATCAGATATTTCCAAGTCATCTGTGTTACAATATGCATGTCCCTACCCCGGTTGATGGTATAGCCTTCAAGAGCCATCTCATTTTGTTTATCCACAAAATGTTGAATCATGATAAACGGACTTGAAATTTTAGTAATTGCATTTTTCAATTCATTTTCGTTCTGACACACATATACATCATCTTTCCAACTACCTGAATTTGGCGATATATCCTTTGTAATGATAGGATACCACAAATCTTTTGAAGGTCATCATTTTTTACTTATCACATAGCTATCTAAAACATTAAAGCCATGTTTCTTCGCAAGGCCTGCTGGATATTATATTTATCCATAAACTCATTAATACGCCCAGTTTTTCCTGCATTGTAAGCAATAAATTTACCCTTCCATTCATCATAGTGGAGATCAAAATAACCTACCGACTTGTCATCGGAAAACACGATATAAGGTTTATGATCTGAATCAAAATTCCCATATTCATCCAACAGGAGCCGGAACCCCTCTTCTACTGAATCCACCCTGTGTAACTTTGATATATACTTACTAAAAATCGCCACCTCGTAACGTCTCTTTACAGAAATGTATACAGGGTTTATTCCACTCTCTCCAAAAAGCACGAATCATATTCAGCGGATTGTAATGTTCTAAAAGCAAATACAATGCACAAGTGCCCATTATATGAATTATTCATTGTGTATTACTCTTGATAGATATTTTATTTCTTCTTTTTCCATATCTTTGATCGATAGCAATACGTAACTGAACGAAGCACAAATGA